>Ga0181570_10003584_pt1 | contig 11684 bp, 15 predicted proteins | sample 101ome_18_FD_148667 | JGI IMG/M metagenome (GOLD analysis project Ga0181570, IMG submission 148667) | Coastal salt marsh microbial communities from the Groves Creek Marsh, Skidaway Island, Georgia - 101406AT metaG (spades assembly) | ecosystem: Environmental > Aquatic > Marine > Intertidal zone...
CTCTATCTTCCACCAATTGGACATCAAAATGATGTTTTGCAACATATTGAAATTGATTGCCATTTGGGATATACCATCCGTTAGTATTTTCTTTTTGATAATCTATTACATTATCTAATGTCATTGGTCTAACTGAAATAGAATCTATTATGTGCTGTCTTAACATATTCATTTTAATCATAGCAATATGTTTTTTTAACAAAATAATTTAAATCTTGTCAATTTTTGAAGCAATAATAAAATCATTTTGATGTAATCCTCTTATTGCATGAGTGAATAATTTAATTTTAACATAGCCCCACTTCAAAACTATGTCCGGGTGATGACCTTCAGATTCTGCAATTTTTCCAACTTCATTAACAAATTTTAATGCATCTTTAAAATCTTTAAATTTAAATTCTCTAATCAAATGATGCTTATTTACTATTTTCCATTTAGGTATTGCTTTGCTTAAAATTAATGCGTCTTTATAGGAAATTTTTGGTTCTCCACCTTCGCAAGGCACACATTTCTTTTTTGTAAGATCCATAGAATAGATATATCTTATTATTTATTAATTTGATTAATGTCTTTGAATTTACCAAAATCAAAAATCTTGTCAGATAAAACATATACTTCAAAATCTTGTATATTATCAATAAATGGAGAATGTGTAGAATATTTAGTAATATCCGTACCTAAATTTAATAAAAATGAAGAAGGTTGCACAATTAGTTCTTTATTCTTAAATTTTCCAACTAAAAAACACTTATATTTCTCTGAAAAACTTCCGTCAGAAATCGATATTGCGGGATGTTCATGTCCGATTATAATACCCGAATATTTTTCTTTAACATCCAATACTTTATCTCCATGACAAATTAAATAATCGTCAATAATTTTGTAATCGGCAACCTCTATATCTTGTTTTTTTGCTAAAGGTCCTATAAAATTATCATGATTTCCTTTTACAATAATTGTTTCACATTTAGATTTTAGAAATTCAAGCATTCCTCGAACCTCTCTCCATTCGTGTCTGGATATTCTTCCAAATTCGTGCTTTAAATCTCCGTTAATAATTATTTTTTTAGGTTTAATTTTTTTAATTGTTTTTTCTATTCTTTTAATCAAGTTATCATAATTATTAGCAGGTACAAAAATACCGCTTTGTATAAGATCGCCTTCATATCCAAGTTGTAAGTCGGAAATAATCAATGTTTTAGATTTTTTTAAATAAACAAAGAAATCTTCAAAACTTACTTTATTATTTATTTTCATTTTCCTATTCTTTTTATTAATGCTTCATGCATTCTTCGTATAAATTCTCTTTTATCTTCGAATTTAACTATGTCCATGTATCCTCGAGTTATAAGGTTCATTGCAAATGGCGTTGGTATATCTGTACTTATATTTTTTACTTTAATTTTTCCTTTTTGAATATCTCCAACAACATTTTTTGCATTTTCAATATCCATCAAATCTTCCATAACTTCTCTTCTTGCTTCCTTAAGAACTGGAAAATCTTCAGATATTGCTCTTACTGCATTAATTAATATCATTGCTCCAATTTGTTGTCTACCTGCTGACTTTCTTCTTCCTCTATAGCTTCTTAAAATCATTAAAGATCTTCCTGCACAATGTCTAAATCTTCTTTTTAGAACTTCGGAATTTTCAAGAGAATTTCTTAAATGACTTTCAATAACTTCTGGAGTTAAATTCATTAAACTTTGAATAGCTTGAATTTTATCTGTGTCTGCAGTTATATAAAATCCATTGTCATTAATTGAAACAGAAACTCCTTTTCTTGTTCGTTTAGTTAAATCGTATGCAATTGCACGAGATAATGCATCATTAACTCTTCTTCCATATAGTGTATGAAATACAGTATATTTTTTTCCGCCATATCCTTTGTAAAATTCAACAAGTATTTTTTTAGAATGTGGAATTTCTGAATAAACAAATTGCTCTCTAAAATATTCATAAATTGAGTTTGCTGCAAAACTATCTACATACAAATAGTCGTTTATGTATCTTATAATTTCTTTTTTAGAATATTTATTTTCAAACATATCAGACATATATTTTCTGAATTTTTGAATGTCCATTGCTAAATCAAAACTTAATGGTAAAGATTCTGAAAACCAACTTGGAACAGTTGGAACTCTTCCGGGCATCGGTGTTACTTGTACAGTCATTCCTCTGGCAAAATTATATCTATATGTTTTTCCGCCTAATACAAATATATCTCCTTTCTTTAGTTTTTCTAAAAATCCTTCATCAAGACTTCCTATCGTTTGATTTCCGATTTTTACTCTAATGTAAGACTCATCCGGTATTGTACCAATATTAGTTGCATAAATAACTCTTGCAAGTCTTCCTCTTTTTCCTAACATATTTTCTTCTCGGTCAACCCAAATTTTAGCATAAATGTATCTGTCTTCTAAACTAGAATATTCTCCTGCAAGATAAGATAGTAATTCATTGTATTGTTTTTTAGTTAATCTTTGGTAGCAATAACTTTGTTTGAATAATTTGAAAAGTTTTGTAATATCTTGTTTTTCAAATATTGCTTCACCGTAAATATGTTGAGCCAATACGTCTAAACAATTTGTTGGAATATCAACTCGATCTATATTTCCGTCTTTTGCATTCTTTAGCATTACAGAACATTCTACTAAATCATCTCTATCTGAAACAATAAATCTTCCTTTAATTTTAGAATGTAATTGGTGTCCCGATCTTCCAACTCTTTGTAGCGCTCTCGCAACAGATTTAGGAGATCCAACCATTAAAACTAAATCTATAGAACCGATATCAATACCTAGCTCCAATGATGTTGAACATACCACAACTTTAAGTTGTCCATTTTTTAATGATTCTTCGGTTTTTATTCTTTCATCTTTAGAAATTGCTGAGTGATGTGCTTCAATTTTATCGCCATACTTTCCTCTCAATTTATGAACAATTCTTTCAGTACCACTTCTTGTATTTGTAAAAATTAATGTAGTTTTATGTTTATCAATTTGATCTTCTAGTAATTTGTAAAAACTTTTATTCAAGTCTTTTTGAGTTGTTTGCATTATATTTTTTACAGGACTTAATACTTTCAAATCTAGTTGTTTTGCAAATGAACAATCTACTATTTTACATTCTCTTAATTTTCCGTTTTTATATCCAACTAAATATTTTCCCACTTCTTCAATAGGTGAAACTGTAGCAGATAAACCGATACGAGTATATTCTCCTGCCAATCTTGTCAATCTTTCCATTGAAAGAGATAAATGTACTCCTCGTTTATTTTGTGCAATTGAATGTATTTCGTCAATTATCATCCATTTAACAGTTTTTAATTTTTCAGAAAATTTTGGTGAAGTAATCATTAAAGCAAGCGATTCGGGTGTTGTAATTAAAATATGAGGTGCTTTTTTTAGCATTTTTTGTCTTTCATAAGGTGTAGTGTCGCCTGTTCTTACTGCAGTTCTTATTCCAAGTTCTTTACCAACAACATCTTGTATTTCGGAAAGAGGTTCAATTAGATTTCTGTTTACATCATTGTTAAGTGCTTTTAATGGAGAAACATATATACAATAAACAGAATCTAATAATTTTTCTTGATTAGATAGAATTGTTAATTCATTTAATATGGATAAAAATCCACTCATAGTTTTACCTGAACCAGTAGGTGCAGATACAATTGTATTTTTTTTATTATGAATATTATGAATTGCTAATTTTTGAGGTGGAGAGAATTTTTTATATTTATTTTTAAACCATTTTGCTATATTATTATCTAAGAATGAATATATTTCACTATCTTTTTTCTCTAATTTTTCATAGCTAATTGACATATATTGGCTATAATATGTGGTTTTTAAAGCTAACTAATGTGCTTATCAAAGAAATCTTTTAATTCATTTAAGTGATCTTTTAATTTTATAGAATTCCATTGCATAATTATTTTACCATTTTCTAAATAAAATGTTGATCTGTCTGTTCCCATATACTCTCTTCCCATGAATTTTTTTAATTTCCAAACATCAAATTTTTTATTTAATTCTAAATTTTCATCAGATATCAAATCAATTTTCAAATCATGTTTTTCTATAAATTTTTCATGAGATGTTAAATTATCTTTACTTACTCCGATTATTTTAATTCCTTTTTTATTAAAATAATCCAGGTTTGAAGAATACATTACTGCTTGACTTGTACATCCAGGAGTATTATCTTTTGGATAAAAATATAGCAGAAGTCTTTCGATTTCATTAATATTTATTTTTCCGGATGTTGAATCATAATTCATAACATATATCTAAACTTATTTATATAAAGATTTGTTAATTTAGTATGAATATTCCAAGTCATAAAACGCATGAAGGTCACGATCATAGAGGTATGATATCAAGAAGAATTATGGCAGACTGGATTTTTGGTATTCTTTTTGTTTCTTATTTATTTTTAATTTTTCTAAAATATTATTTAGAAAACCTACAATAATTCGTAAAATCCTGCTTTATCTAAAGACAATCCGATAATTGAATCAAGAGTTTTTCTATCAAATTCTTTTATGCTTATTTCTGCATCATCAAATAATGTATCAAAACTAAATCTTCCATTAATTAAATATACTTCATTTAATGATTCAATTGAATCGTATCTGGATAAATATGATGACAATTCAATAGCTGTTTCATGTATTTTCTTGTAATTTTCCATATTTCTTTTTCAAAAATTTATTTATAAAACTATTTAATATACTTATTATGAAATGTGGTTTTTGTGGCAATGATTCAGATTTAATTTGGGTACATGGTCACGGACAATGTAAAAAATGCGGTTATAATATTGATGAATGTTGCAGAGGAGAAACTTGTAATTAATTATATTTATATCCGTCTTCTTTACTTCTTAATTGTCCAACTCTCATAAGTAAAATTCCATAAATTACTTTAGACAATACATCTGCTACTGAAAAAATCATTTGTCTTGCAACTACTCCCCATTCTCCATAACCTAATACTGGCATTGCGTATGCGATTGGATAAAGTGTCCAAGAGAATAAAAATAATATCCAAATTCCTGCCATAATTTTTCCAGCCGGCTTTGATAAATCTTTAATTGCTCCTTTAATTATTCCATAAATTAAATATAAAATATGAATGAAAAATACAGTTGAAATTAATCCAAGTGTAATAAACATGTTGACATTAGTTGTTTCATAAAATTGACCAACATAACCTAGTAATATCATTGCTGCACCTGAAATGAAAAACCAATTTCTTTTTGTGATAAATTCTTTTTGAGATAAATTTACAATGAATAATATTTGAAATAATAACATAGGTACATCAATTAACCAATTAAGATATCTATATCCATTTGAGAATAAATCTGCTCCGGAATCTAAAACATATTTTCCTATTTCTGCATTAAAGGTAAAAGCATTTTGCCAGCTTTGTGATTGGTAAAATAATATAATAAATGCAGATGTCATAACAACTATCGAAAGAATTCCTGATGTACGATATTTTGGAGCATTTGTTTTTAGACTAAATGCAAAATAAAGAAGAGCTGCAATCATAATTGTATATGTAAGTGTAAGTGTTTGAGCAATTAAATCATGCTGAATTGGCGTATATTGAAACAAGTTTTCATATACCATATTTATATTTTAATTAATTCTTTATATACTTTTAGAACGCTTTATTGTATCTTTAGAAAAATTATTTTGAAGCATATATTTTAACTGATCATCAAAATTATATAGATACATTATATTAAACCAATCATATTTGTTATTAGACATATTCCAGTGTTTATTTGTTGTATCTAATAATTTTGTTTCTGATGTAACTAATCCTGGCTTTTTTATTTTTGCATATACTTCATTAAATTCTGGATTTTTTGTATCTAACATTTTTGAAATATTTACTATATTTCTATCGTCCATTAAGTCTAATTCTAATGTATATTCAGGAACTTTTGAATATTTTATCAAATTTTCTGTAAATGGTTCAAGTATAGTTGGTATGAATATTTTATTATTTACGTAAAAAAAATCTCTTTCTAAATTCTTTAATCTTTTTCTAGAACCTTGGCGACCTCTTCTGTGATATAGTTTTCCTTGTTCGTCTCTTAATGTGGTTGTTTCTTTTAGAAAATCATCTAAATTTTTTAATTCAAAGTTTATTTTTGAAACATTGTTAATATTTGCAGCTTCAAATTGTGTTTTTGCAACAGATAATTTCCAATTTGGAATATCAATAATTTGTTCTAAATTCATATAATCTTTCTTAAATTATTTTTATAAATAATTATCTTGTTGATTAATGAATATAAGACAAATACTAACGAAATTTTTTATTAATAATATCTTAAATATTGATGAAATATCTAGAATATAAATATAATAAATATTATTCAGTTAGACCTGAGCAAAAACAAGTTTATTATCCTAGAATTAATCCTTATGACTGGAAATATCGTTATTTAAAATACATATCTAGATCTAAATATGTTCAATTAAAATTAGATTTATTTTTTTGAAAAAATACTCAAATATACTACACTAAATGAAACTATGCGTTGGACGCCCCTTGCGGGATTTGAACCCGCGTCACACGGCTGAGAACCATGGATGATTGACCGGACTACACTAAAGGGGCAATAAAGTGAGAGTTTATTTTTTATTTAAAAACTTAACTCTTATAAAGTAAAATTATACATTTCAATATGAAGAAAATTTACAATTATGCAATTGACTTAGATAAAGCAACTGAAGAACAATTTGAACATTGTGTTAATCAAGATTTTGTAGTAAATGCTGCACTTATGCCAGATGCACATTCTGGTTATGTTGCACCTATTGGATCTGTTTTAGAAACTAAAAATTACATTGTACCGTCTTGGGTAGGATATGATATTGGATGTGGAATGACTGCTGTAAAAATTAATGAAGAAGTACTTTCTGAAATAAAAAATAACACAAAAAAAATTTATGATGAAATTATGAAAAATGTTCCTATGGGAACTGGTATGTTAAATCATCCAAAAAATATTTCTGATAAAACAAAAAAAGAATTTAATAATCTTTTAGAAAAATTTGAAAAAGGAGATCATGATAAAGACATTTACAAATTTATAAAAAATAAATCTCTTTCTCATCTTGGAACTCTGGGAAGTGGAAATCATTTTTTAGAACTATGCTATTCAAATAATGAATTTTGGATTATAGTACACTCTGGTTCGAGAGGAATAGGATATAAAGTTGCAGAAAAATATATGAAAAAAAGTTCAGGTTCTGATAAAGAATTTGAAGCAACACATCCAATTAAAATAAATTCAGTTGTTGGAAAAGAATATCTAAATGTTTTAGAATTTGGTTTAGAATTTGCATTATTAAATAGAAAAGAAATTATTTACAAAACAATTTATTCTATCGAACAAATATTGAATCAAAAATTATCATATGAGATCTGGACAAATAAAAACCATAATCATGCGGTTCCTCATGGTAAAAATTATATTCATAGAAAAGGTGCAACACCTGCAGAAAAAGGTGAACGAGGAGTTATACCTGCAAATATGAGGGATGGTTCTTATTTAGTAATCGGAAAAGGTAATCCGGAATTTTTATTTAGTTCGTCTCATGGTGCCGGAAGAAAATTATCAAGAACTGAAGCAAAGAAAAAAATAACTATGAAAAAATTCAAAGAAGATATGAAAGGAATTACAGGTACTGTTGAAAAAGGTACTCTGGATGAAGCACCTGATGCTTATAAAAATATTTCAAGAGTTATGAATGCTCAAAAAGATAGTGTAGATATTGTAAAACATTTACTTCCGATTATTTCTCTTAAAGGTTCTGGACATAAAGGGAGCAAGCACGATTAAAGATTGTAAATAAACAATTGCATGTATAAAAGTACAGGTTGAACAGATAACTCTAAGAATATATAATTCTACAAAAATAAAATAAGCTACAACAGTTACTCCGCCTAAAATCAAAAGAGTTGTTATTTCAGGTTCATTAAAGTTTATTGAAAGCGAAAATAAAATAAACCAAAGTATACCGAAGAAACCAACAGGAATACCCATGAATTCAGAATAAACACTATCATTTGCTGTATCGCATCCGCCTCCTGTTAAACAAACGCTCGAGGGTTCAGTATTATAATGGTCATATATAGTTATTCCTGAAAATAAAATTCCAAGTAAAGATAATATGTGTAAAATAAGTACTATTTTATTTTTCATATATTCTTTTAATAAATATATTTTTAAAATAGTTCGATTAATTTTTAATACGGGCCTATAGCATAACTTGGATAGTGTAACCGGTTTCGGCCCGGTTGGTCGGGGTTCAAATCCTCGTAGGCCCGTGAGGAGATTCAACGGAGGTTTTTCTCCGTTGCACTATCCGTTTATACAAAGAATTTTATATATTCAAATTAAGTAAATTTATGGCAAATTTATGTGATTATAGAGATAAACAAAATATGTGTAATGGTTCAATACAGGAAGCTATGCAATGCGAATATTGTTTAGATGGTGATATTAAAGATCCTTCAAATCCGCGATATATGATGGAAACTGAATCTTATTATTGTTCTTTCCACCAAGGAAAGCATATGCAATCATATCATAACTAAATAGAGGGAGCGGGTCATTGGACCCGCTGGCTAAGTAAAACCGGTGACTTATAGTAAGATATTACCACAGGAATTACAATAGACTTCGTCAAAACGACTAGTCATAACAGCTGTATGTGCCCCATTGCACGAGTTACATTCCAAATGGTTTAAATTTTCTATATACATTTTAATCACAAATTTATATGTTTTTTGTGGTTTATTAAAATACTTACCAAAAAATGGAAAAAAATACAACATATTTTCAATAAATTTATATAATGTTGGAAATATATTCCAAAATGGAACTTGATAAGAAGGATATTTCCATATTAGAACATTTAAAGAAAAATGCAAAATATACTACTCAGGACATTTCTAAACTAACAAATATACCTATTACAACAATTCATAATAGAATTAAAAAACTAGAATCTAATGGTGTAATTAAAAATTACACAGTTAATTTGAATTATAACAAATTATACAAATATATTAATTCAATCTTACTAATTCAAGTAAATTCTCTTGGTGATCAAGAAGAAATTTGTGCAAGATTAACAAAAATGAATGAAGTTTATGGAGCATATATTGTGACTGGAGATGATGATATAATTATTAGAATTAGAGTAAACAATGTTGAAGAACTTCATAATTTTATTATGGAACAAGTTAGAGGAATAAAGGGAGTTCAAAATACAAAAACACTTATCGTTCTAAAAGAATTTTAATTCTGAGAAAGACTTATAAATGAATTTTAGATAAAAGAATAATGGTAAAGGGTGGTTATCCCAATCTACAGTAAAAAGTACTTAGCCAAAACTATTTCTGAAATAAAATCAACTCAATATTCCTCAAAAAAAGTTAAAATTAGAGGTTGGGTTTCAAAAAAAAGATCTTTAAAACAAAAAATATTTTTAGTTTTAAGAGATTCTACAGGTCATATTCAAACAGTTACATCTTCTGATTCTAAATACTGGAAAATTGCTGAAGAAATAACTACGGAATCTTCTTGTTTTATTGAAGGTGTTGTAAAAAAGGATCCTCGGGCGCCCGAAGGATATGAATTAATTGTTTCAAAAATATCAATAGTTGGTTTAGCTGAGACATGGCCTATAGCGAGAGATACATCGGCAGAATTCTTAAGAGATATAAGACATTTATCGATTCGAGATCCTAGACAACAAGCAATCCTAAAAATAAGATCTGGAGTTATTTCAGGTTTTCATGAATATTTTAGAAGTAAAGGTTATCATGAGCACCAATCTCCTAGTTTTACACCAACTCCGGGAGAGAGTGGAGCCGAAACATTTGAGGTTAAATATTTTGGTAAAAAGGCATACTTAACACAAACTTGGCAATTATATGCTGAAATGATGTTGCCAGTTTTAGAAAAAATATATACAATGGCACCCAGCTTTAGGGCAGATAAATCTATGACATCAAGACATTTAACAGAATATTGGCATGCTGAAGCAGAAACTGCATGGCAAGAATTTCCTGAATTATTATTAACTATAGAAGAATGTGTTAGATTTATTTGTAAAAAAATAGCAAAAGAGTATTCTGAAGAAATGAAATTATTGGGATCAGACATTAAATATTTTGAAAAATTGCCAAAATTTGCAAGATTGAAATATCGAGATGCAGTAAAAGAATTGCAGAAAGCAGGATATAAAGTTAAATTTGGAGACGATTTAGGAACCACTGAAGAAAAATATTTAGTTGATAAAAGAAGAATTCCTTTATTTATTACACATTATCCTACTTCGCTTAAGGCATTCTACATGAAACGAGATGAAAAAGATCCTGATCAAGTTCTTGCTTCAGATTTACTTATACCAGGTATTGGAGAATTAGTAGGATCATCCGAAAGAAGTCTTGATTTTGAAGATGTAAAGAAGAGACTTAAAGATGCAGGTGAGGATCCTAAAAAATATGAGTTTTATTTTGATTCAAGCAGATATGGTAAAATACCTCATTCTGGATTCGGTATGGGTATCGAAAGACTAGTTATGTGGTTAACTGGAGCAGAATCAGTAAAAGAATGTATTGCATTTCCTAGAACTCCAACACGATTTAGTCCATAATTAAAAACATTTAAAAAAAGAAATAATAAAAAAAACCTAGGCAGACGTAGCTTAGCGGTAGAGCGCATGGCTGTTAACCATGAGGTCGGAGGTTCGATCCCTCCCGTCTGCGTTTAATTTGGTAACATTTCATTCATTGTCATATAAAATTTTAAATGTCTCTTTAAGCTTGATGAATTACTTTCTTCCAAATCATTAAATTTTTGATTATCAAATTTAAAATGTTTGAGTTCAAAAATATCGATCAAATAACGAGAACATAATTCTAAACCAATTAACTTTGTAGCATAAATAGCAAATCCGTAATTTATGTCTTCAAAACAATTTAAACCGTAATTAAATTTTTTAATATCAAATAAACCATCTGCATTAGATATATTTCTTAAAAAATCGCCTATATCATAATACTTACTTCTGATCATTAAACTTGCAATATCCACTAGTCCAACTACTTTATCTTTCTTAAATAAAAAATTATTAAATTTCATGTCGCCATGAATTAATTGTTTTTCAGAAGGAAGCTTATATTTTTGTATCTCCGAAAATAAATAATCGTAAATATCTTCGTAAATTTTCCATTTTTCTGTTTTTTTATGTTCTTCTTTTATTGATATTAATTTATTTTTAATTCTGGTTCTGTCGTGTATTTTTAGTCCATTATATCTTAATTTTGTTACATTTTCTGTAAGATTATGAAATTTCATAATAACTTCAGACATATTTTTTATTTTTTTATTATTTAAAATTGGATTTTCATCAGCTTCAATATTCTTCATTACTCTATAATATTTACCCTCATATTCAAGTACGTACTTATTTTCTCGAGTATTAACACATTCCGGTATCAAAATTTTATCAGAAATTAAAAAATATAGTTCTACATGATCACGAATCATTGATTCGTCATAAATTTCATTTAACTGCTGTAATACAAATTTACCGATGTCAGTAGTTATTAAATAAGTATCACTTGTCTTGCCACCCG
>Ga0181570_10003589_pt1 | contig 11678 bp, 7 predicted proteins | sample 101ome_18_FD_148667 | JGI IMG/M metagenome (GOLD analysis project Ga0181570, IMG submission 148667) | Coastal salt marsh microbial communities from the Groves Creek Marsh, Skidaway Island, Georgia - 101406AT metaG (spades assembly) | ecosystem: Environmental > Aquatic > Marine > Intertidal zone...
CAGGTGTTCACCCTCATTAACGCACATGACTGGGTATGGCCACATTTAAAGTATACACTCTAAACCAGTGTTTAGTAACTGATTAGTACGAGTTAACCCGAATCCCTGACCGCCGAGACGACGAAAACGACGAAGACGAAAACATACATGCGGGAAACGAGACGCGAGTACGACGACGGGGGTGATCGGATCGATATAGGATCGGATGGATCGATCGGATCGGTCCGATCGGTCCGATCGATGGTCGGTACCGGTTTGACGAGTCATTACTCAAGAAACCGCCATCATCATCATTATCATCATCATTCGGACGGACGGACGGACGAGGATGAACGATCGGCGCCGCGCGGGAGTGTTGGACGCGCCGGGATCGCGGTGGACGACGGTTTCGGTCTCGCGCGGAAGAGCGAACCCTAAACGACGTTGACGACGATGATGATGATGACGATGACGACGACGACGACGACGATGTCTGCGCGGTGCGCGACGAACGCACCGCGAAAGGCGCGAATCAACAACACCAACAACAACGACAAGATGGCGCCGCATCGTTTGGTGACGTCCTCGATGCGTTCCCGGGGCGAGCGGGCGTGCGGGATGAACCGCGCGATCGCCGTCGACGGCGCGTCGTCGTTCGAAGACTTGCCGAGAAGCGGCATGGACGGAAAGGCGCTGGCGTTCCCGCACAAGGATGAGTTTCCGACGCGCGCGAGCGTGCTGTCATCCATCCCGGAGGAGTGCTTCGTCAAGGACACCGGGCGATCGCTGGCGTACGCGGCGGTGTCCACGGCCATGACCGTCGGGTGCGGGTTGATCGCGGCGGCGACGTTGCCGCTGAGCTGGTCGTATTGGCCGGCGTGGTTGGCGTACGCGGCGGTGAACGGAACGATCGCGACTGGGTGCTGGGTCATCGCGCACGAGTGCGGACACAACGCGTTTAGCGACAACAGGTTTATTCAAGACGCCGTGGGGTACGCGTTGCACTCTGTGTTGCTCGTGCCGTACTTTTCTTGGCAGCGATCGCACGCGGTGCACCACTCTCGCACGAACCATCTCACGGAGGGTGAGACGCACGTGCCGTACGTCAAGGGCGAGATCAAGGGTGACTTGAACTTGAAGGCTAAGGAAACCATGGGCGAGGGTCCGTTTGTGATTTTGCAGCTCGTGACGCACTTGATCTTCGGCTGGCCGGCGTACTTGCTCACCGGCGCCACCGGTGGGAGCGCGCGCGGCGTGACGAACCACTTCTTGCCGAACGTCAACACTGGCTCCTTGGAGCTCTTCCCGGGTAGCTGGAAGAAGAAGGTGTACTTGTCCGACATCGGCGTCTTCGCCTTCGTCGGCGTTCTCGCCGCGTGGATCGCCAAGTGCGGCTGGGCCCCGTTCGTTGCCCTCTACCTCGGCCCGTACCTCTTCGTCAACTTCTGGCTCGTTCTTTACACCTGGTTGCAGCACACTGACGTTGACGTCCAACACTTGGCTGCGGACGAGTGGTCGTACATCAAGGGCGCGTTTCTCACCATTGATCGCCCGTACGGTCCGGTGTTTGACTTTTTGCACCACCGCATCGGCTCCACCCACGTCGCCCACCACGTCGAGTGCGCCATTCCGCACTACAAGGCGCTCAAGGCGACGGAGGCGTTGAAGACCAAGTACCCGGATTACTACTTGTATGACCCGACCCCGATTTGGAAGGCGCTCGTTCGCGTCGCGTCCAAGTGCGTCGCCGTCGAAAAGCGCGGCGAAGGCCGAGGCGCGATGTGGACCTTCACGGATGGCAAGGCTGCCACCGCGTGAGTGAGTCGACAAAGACGTTAATGATGTATAGGGATATGATATAAGTGTTTTTAGTTTCTTCGCACGGATTCAGTTGTTATTCAGAAGAGCCGTATTCGTTTTACCACTTGGTTCGCGAGACGTCGTTCCAATTTCTCACCCTCGGCGCCGCGCGACGCTCCTTGGCGCGCATGATGGCTCGCTTCAATCTAATTTTCTGGCTCTCAGTCTCCCTCTCACTCGACAACGGCGCCATCGTCGTCGCACCAGCGTCTCCATCGCGCCGCGTCACGACGACAACCGGAGTCGCCTCTACGACGACGCGCGGAGCCGCTCCCATTGAAGCCGTCCGTCGCGCTTCATCGCTCGATGAAGACGACGTCGTCGTCTCGCTCTGCGTTCGTCGCACGAGCGCCGCCCGAAGCTCATTACTCAACTCAATCAATCTCTCCCTGTCCGCATTCACCGCCGTCAACCGCCGTCGCAACGTCGTCACCTCCTTCGCGAGCACCTCTCTCGCCACTTGGTCCGCCGACGACGAACCGACGTCGCGACGCGTCGCCTCCAACGCGTCCTTCAGCGTCCACACCGTCGACTCCAACCTCTCACACCGAATTTTTAGCGAGCGTATGACGCCATCCTTATCCTTCCCGACGTCGCCCTCCTCGCCGGGTTTCCTTCGAGAAGGTTGTCGCCGTCGTCGTCTCCCCAGTCGACTCGCTTCGTCCAACCGAACAGCCGCCGACGACGACGCGGGCGCATCATCCACCCCGATCCCCCATGCAGTGCGCGCCACGAGCGTTGCCGTCAACGCATCGATGGAATCCACGTCGTCTTCGTCGTCCTCGGCGTCTTCGGCTTCACCGCTCGTCGAACACGCGCGTCGCGCGTCGTCATCGCGTGCACGCGCTGGTGGTTTACGAACCGTCGCAATCTCGTGCGTCAAGCGTCGCATCGCGCGTTCGAGCGCCTCGCACGCCCGCGCGACGCCCCCATTCGATTCCGCATCCATGACAAAATATTAATTATCACGTCCTCTCGCGCGCGTTTCCTCTCGCGCGCGTTCGCGTCGTCGACTGCGGTCGATGATCGCTCGCGCGTTCGTTTTCGGTCAACGCTGACGACGCGCGGGCGGGTCGACACTCCGCGACGACCGACGCGACGCGATGCTCGGGCGACGCGCGTGGACGACGGCGCGCGCGCTCGGTAAAAGGGAGGAAATATTTCCAATCGGCTCGACGGCGAAGATGCGGTGGTTCGCGACGGGCGGTGACGGCGAGGATGCGGTGCGAGAGGCGAACGCGGCGTTGGACGATGTCTTTTTCAGCGATGGACGAGTGGCTGACGCCGCCGCCGGGTCGTCGTCGTCGTCGTCGTCGGAGTCGCGAAGGTTGACGCACGTGGACGCGACGACAGGGGCGGCGACGATGGTGGATGTCGGCTTGAAAACACCGACGCGGAGAACGGCGACGGCGTCGGCGAGGGTGACGCTCGGCGACGAAGCGTTCGCGTTGGTGCGAGAGAATAAGGTGAAAAAGGGCGACGTGCTCGCCGCGGCGCGACTCGCCGGGATCATCGGGGCGAAGAAAACGCACGATTTGATTCCGCTGTGTCACGCCTTGGCGCTGGATTCGGTGAAGATTGATTTGAGGATGAACGAGGAGGCCAAGGCGGTGGACGTGTTCGCCACGGCGACGTGTAGCGGTAAGACGGGTGTGGAGATGGAGGCGCTCACGGCGGTGACGGTGAGTGGATTGACGATTTACGACATGTGTAAGGCGGTGAGTAAGGACATCGTCATCGGGGACGTTCGGCTCGAGGCAAAGTACGGTGGGAAGAGCGGGGATTGGAAGAGAGGAGGTGAGGTTTGACATCTCGCCGAAACAGAGACAGGCGCGCGATATTAGTACGTATGCGTTTCATTCCGTTCCTTCATCGCGTCGGCAGCGTTCGCGCTCGATAAACATGCACACGTCATGTATTTATATTCATATTCACACACACTACCGATAACTCGAGCACTGCGTACGTTCGCGCTCGATTCAACTTTGCTTTGCTTCGCTTTTACACTGCCTGCACTCCACACACGCCCACTCGCGCAGCCGACCGGGCCGCGAACGCCACCGTCGAGCGTCGACGCGGTATAGGACGAGACTGGAACCCCCGCAGTCATGGCGCCGTCCAACGCGCAGAAAAAAGCGCTGGCCAAGGCGAAACGCGGCATCGTGAGCTCGGGCGCAATGTCATCCAAGTCTGGTTTCGACCCAGCACAGCTCAAACCAAAAGAGCTCCCGTGCCCGCACTGCGACCGCATCTTCAAGCAACCGGATCGGCTCAAGCAACACATCGCTCGTCAACACGCGGATGTCGTCGCGGCGGCGGAAGAAGCGTCTGGTGGGTCGGAATCAACGTCGAAGAGTGCGACGACAAAGGTGAGCGCCAAGGCGGCGCTCATCATCGAACAACGCGAACGCGCCAAGGAAGACGCCGCGAAAGCTCGAGCAGCGTCTGGAGACGCGCGAGGTGGACAAACGCCGTTTGCGAGGATGAGTTGTAAACTTCCAGTAACGATCTTGAGAGAGTTCGTGCAGAAGAAGTCGGATTTTAAATCACCCGTGTTCAAGGCGAAGGAAAACGCCGACGGAGCGTGGACGTGTCGGCTGATACTTCGCGATAAACATAAACCGGATAAAGATGAGCAGTTCGTGTGGAGGGAAGGGTGCGCGACGAAAGCGGAGGCAGAACATCGAGTGTCGGTGTTGGCGTTGGCGAAGATTGCGAACACGTTGCCGTTGCAGAGATTGCTTCCGAGCGAGTACAAGGAAACGTTTACAAAGTGGGAAGAGACGGAGCGGAAACGGTTGGATGCCGAGAAGAAACGGGCGGAGCGCGAGGAACAACGGTTGGAGCGGATGAAGCAAATGTCTAAGCGAGAGGCAGCGCAGGTATTGACGATGAGTGAGGAGAAACGGTCGTTCGTGGAGGCGATATTGAAGGAGGATTACGCGAGGGTGTCTTCAGACGAAGAGGACGACGAGGAGCTCGTCGAAGAAGAAGACTTTTTGGTCGAGGTGAACGCGCTCGCCGACCGGCTCGAGAGCCTGGGGTTCACGCGGGAGGACTCACGCGCCGCGTCCAAGGCGACGAAATCGACCGATGTCTCGGGTTTAGATCCCGCCATCAGTTGGTTGTGCGTCCACGTGCCCGAGTCGCGATTGCCGACAACATACGCGCCGAAATTGGCCAACGATGGAGGCGTCGTCTTGCTCAGCAAGGCAAAAAAGCATGCAAACGCACCCGAAATTCGACCAAAAGATGCAACCCTCGCGTGGTTGTGGGATAGAGGATACTCGACGACGGCGTGCGAACAAGCTATGGCGGCTGTCGGCTCGGGCAACCGCGTCGCCGCGCTCGAACGGCTCTATGCATCGCTCGTCGCCGAAGTGGCGCCAGAGCACGCTGGATGGCCCGTTGGCGACACTGGGGCGAGTTTCGAAGATTGGGAGGAAGAGGCGATGGCGATAGATGCGATTTGCGGCGAAGGCCGTGTGAGGAAGGTTGGTGAGTCTGGAATGAGCATTGACTTGGAGACGGATTCATGCGAGCTCGGGCGATTGGAAGTGTACCGACCGAGCGGCGGCGGGTACCCGTCGATCGAGCCACCGGTCATCGCGTTCCACGCTGACGGTAAAAACCGTGAAGCCTTTCAATTGGCGACGCGCGAGCTCATCAAGCTCGCCGTCGAGAGCGTCGGGGCGCCGTGCGTGTACACTTTGATTGAAGCGGCGCCGGGACTTGTCCAAATGGATGAACGCGCAGCGGCAAATGTCACGGCGGCGGCGGCGACGGTTTCGACGACGAAGAGCGTCCCACCGCCGCGTGCATTGGCTCCACCGCCGAAACAACCCAAAGGAGGGGGCTCGGATGCTTCGAAACAGAGAAAGTCATCGTCGAAATGCGAGCGCCGCGGCTTATCCGCCACGGAAATCGCCGCCGAAAACGCTCGACTGCTAGAGGCGCTCAACGAATACAACGGCGCCGCCCGGACGGGTAAGGGTGAGGCATTCTCGATGATCCAAGTGCGCTCAAACTTGCCGGCGAGCGGAAGCCGTGAGGAGGTGACTCGTGCCGTGAACGGCGCATCCGTCGTCGTGCTTAGCGGCGAGACGGGTTGCGGTAAATCCACGCAAGTGCCGCAGTTTATTCTTGAGTCCGAAATCGCCGCTGGTCGCGGTGGTGCGACCAACATCATCGTGACGCAGCCGCGACGAATTTCTGCGATCGGTTTAGCTGAGCGCGTCGCCGCGGAACGCTGTGAGAAGTGCGGTGACGTCGTCGGTTACTCTGTGCGACTCGAATCGAAACAATCTGCAAAGACGCGCTTGCTCTTCTGCACGACTGGTGTGTTGCTCAGGCGGCTACTCTCAGATCCGACGCTCGCCAACACGACACACGTCGTTTTGGATGAGGTGCACGAGCGTTCTGTCGACTCTGATTTGTTATTGTTGCTCTTGAGACGGGTGTTGGCGAAGAATCCCAAGCTTCGCATCGTGCTCATGTCAGCCACCGCCGACGCAGATTTGTTTGACGAATACTTCAAGCATCCATCCGCGATTTCTGCCGTCAAGGGCGTCTCCACGACGCAGGTACACATTGCTGGATTCACGCATCCCGTCCGAGAGTACTTTTTGGAAGACGTCTTCGAGATGACTGGACACAACGTCGGCAAGGGTGGCCCTTACGCCAAGCGCAAACAAGTCAAGCGCGTAAAATCGAATGCTGACGCCGAAGCTTTACTCGCCGAAAAGGCTGCGCAGCGTAAGGCGGAGCGAGTTGCGCTCGGCCTAGAACAAGCTGAGAGTGAACGTAAAGGCGATAACGGCGAGGACGACGACAATGATGATGATGATGATGACGACGACGACGGTGCGGATGACGTTCCAGATGACTGGGATCTCGTCGACGAAAACAGCACTTACGAGGTGAAGCGCGCTCCAGAAGCGATACCTGAACCCCAAGGCGCCACGCAGTCGCAAAAGACGAAGACGCAAATCGAAGAAGAACGTCGACGCGCGGATCTACTCTCCGAAGCATCGCGCGCGCTCGATGGGTATTCTCAGCAAACGCAGCGAAGCATTCAAAACGTCGATGAAACGATTATCAATTACGACGCCATCGAGCAACTTGTCGGCGCCATCATCCGAACCGAGCTGCAAGATGGACCAGCAGCACTCGTACCGCCTCCAATCGCGGGTACGAAACCCAAGGAGGTTGGTCTCGGAGCGATTCTCGTCTTTATGCCCGGTCAGTTCGAGATTTTGAGGCTCATTCGCAAGCTCGAGCAGTCACATCTTTTGGACGTCGAGGACGTCGGTGAGTTGCGTATATTGCCTCTCTACGGTTCGCTCTCAAGCAAGGACCAACGTAGGATATTCGAGCGCCCGCCTGAGGGCGTGCGAAAGATTGTCGTGGCGACGAACATTGCGGAAACCTCTGTCACCATTGACGACGTGCGATACGTCATCGACACCGGTCGGGCCAAAGAGATGCAGTACGACAGCCTGAGAGGACTTTCCGTCCTCGCCGACACGTGGGTATCTCAAGCCGCGGCGAAACAGCGTCGGGGACGTTCCGGGCGTACCGCTCCGGGTGCACGATTCGCCATGTTTTCTCGCGCGCAGTTTGCAAACATGTCTCCCCAGCAACCGCCTGAGATGCTGCGAACGCCGCTGCAGCAGCTGTGCTTATCCATCAAGGCGATGAGCGACGAGCCCGTCGCGCAAACACTCGGTGCGGCGCTCACACCGCCGGACAACAGCGCCGTTATGGCTGCGCTGGAGGAGTTGAAGGCGCTTCGAGCTTTCGATGCGGATGAAAAGCTCACGCCGCTCGGTCAGCACTTGGCGCAAATGCCCGTCGATGCGCGAATAGGCAAAATGTTGCTCTTCGGTGCCGTGCTCGGTTGTCTCGATCCTATTCTCACCATTGCCGGCGCCATGAGCGGACGACCGCTGTTCTACTCTCCGAAGGATAACCGAGACGCCGCCGATCGCGCCAAGCGTAGTCTGTCCTCCACTAAGAGCGACCATCTTACCATGGTGGCTGCGTACAACGGCTGGGTTAAGGCGCGCTCCCAGGGCAAGCCTTTCGAACGACGCTTTTGCGACGAATACTTTTTGAGCCAACAAGCGCTCGAAGCCGTACGCGCGAGTCGCCAAGACTACGCCTCAATTTTGGCTGATTTGGGTTTTGTTCGTCGCGAATATCTCAACAATATGCGTCGCAGCGGTAAAGGCGGCACCGAGGCGGACTCAAATGCAGAAATCGCGCGCGTCATCAAGGCGGCGCTCGTCGCCGGATTCTACCCGCACGTCGTGCGAGTCAAGCACCCAGAGACAAAGTACACGCAAACCACATCCGGTGCTGTGGCAAAGATTGCAAACAGTCGAGAGCTCAAGTATTACTCGAAAGATCTCGGACGCGTGTTTCTGCACCCAGCCTCTGTCAACTTTCACTGCGGCAAGTACGAGAGTCGATGGATCGTGTACAGCGAGCGCGTCGAGACTGCCAAGGTGTACATTCGAGACAACACCATGGTTGGTGCGTACGCGCTTCTTCTCTTCGGCGGCGAGATCACTGTGCTGCACGACAAGGGTGTCGTACGCGTCGACGACTGGGCCACCTTTCAAGCGCCGGCTCGCATTGGCGTGCTCGTAAAGGAGCTTCGAGCTCGGGTCGACAAGTTACTTTTGGATCGCATCAATCACCCGAGCGCAACGTTAGCGTCGACGCCAATCGTCCGCGCGCTCTTAGAGTTGCTCGCCAGCGAGGGTCACTGATTGACACACTAACTAACACTTTTCTCTGTGAGACATTAACAATTCTACCGGTACATTTTTTCTTTTGCGACCGATCGGTCGCAAAATAATCCTAGCGCGTATGTAATTAGAAATAGACGCACTGTATGGTGTCGTGCGGAAAGTATCATCATTCTTCGCTAAGCCGCCGCAAACGGCGCGGGCGCCTCCTTGACGCCCGCCGCACCTTGCTGCACTTGCGGCGGCTTTTGGTCTTGCTCTTCGCGTTGCTGCGCCGCGTTCATCGCGTCGACGAGCTGAGATGGAACACCCCCGGCGCCTCCGGCTCCACCACCCACCATGAACGCCATGGGGTTGTTTGGGTCCATAAATTGCCCCGGGTTGAACCCTGGCGGCATAAATTGCTGCGGCGGCATCATCATCGGATTCAATCCCGGCATGAAACCCGGACCAAACATGGATGGAAATGCGGCAAGATTTTGCATCATCATATTCATCATCTGGTTCATCTGCGCTTGCTGCGCCTCAGGCGTTGGCGACCCGTGCTGCTGATCTCTCTGCGCCGTCGTCGTCGTCTGTTGTTGCCCCTGCTGCCCTTGTTGCTGCTGCTGCGCTTGAGCTCCCGGCATTTGCCCAGACATGATGGCGGCGAGCAGCTGCGGATTGAACATCGGCGGCATGCCAAACTGCGGCGGCATGCCCGCAAACGGACCGAGCCCACCCATCGATGCGCCTCCCTGCTGCGCGTGCTCTCCACCATCAGCACTTCTGCTAAACTGCGCCGTGACGCGCTGCTGCTGCTGCTTGGACACTTGCTGCGTGAAATCGATAAAGTGCGCGATGTACACGTGCAACGCGTTATTGTTAAATGGCCTCCTCGCACTCGCGAGTCCCGCCGGCGGCATCGCGTACCCCATCTCTCTCGCACCAACACCACCGACGTATCCTGTCGGAGGCATAGGCATCGGTACCGCCGCCGCGCTCGCGTTCGTCCCCCCGCCGCGCCCGCTCGCCGCGTTTTCCTTGCCTCCGCGTTTGCTCGCCGCCTTGGCTCTCTTCTTCTTCGGCCCAATCTCCGCCCCGGCACCCTCTCGATCCACATCCGCCGCCAACGTCGCCAAATCAAACAACGCCTCCGCCACCTCGCGTTCGTTCGCCGTCGACTTTTTCCCGCGGCTCGTCGTCGTTTTCCCTCGGTTCGTCTTCCCACTCGCCTTCGTCGTCGGCTCCTACGCGGTCGCGACGCGAACACAAAGTGACGCCACCATAAAGTCAGTCGGTATTCACGGGGCGTACCCACTGTATGATTTAACGGTTTACGAACCGATAAATCACCATCCATGTCGACCACATTGGATTTAAATTTACACTTGATTTTCCCACGCATCACACAGGGCGCGCGTGAAAAAGAAAAAATCTCGAAGCTAAAAAAAAATCTCCCTCGATCGACGAATGACGATCGATCGATCGATCCATCTATCGATGACGTCGATGACGACGATATCTGACGCGGCGCAAAGCGAAGCGAAAGCACCGCCGAGGACGACTAAACGCGCCGATTGAACCGACGGCTCGTACGTTCGGGTGCGCCCGTCGACGCGCGGGAAAAAACGAAACGAACCGCACTCGTAGTCGTCGTGAAAACGTACCTTTGTCGATGCGATGGATGCGCGCTTGCCCGTGGACGCGCGCGCCGAAGGACCGGCGTCCTTGTCTTCGCGCGTCGGCTCGTCGGCGTCGCGTTCAGTCGAACCCTTGGTCATCGCCGGTCGTCGTTTCGTCGCTGTGTGCGTCAAGGAAGAAATACCGCCGTCGTCAGTTTCGTGTACTCTAGTTTTCGCGCGCGCGCGCGCATCGCTTTGCGTCCGTGAAACTGTTTCGTTTCGTTTCGTTCGTCCGACGAAAGCGCTTTTTCGCCGCGCGGCTCGGGCGCGACCGGTTTCGAAAAAGTCGGACGACGGACGCAGTGGCGACGCGAAACCGACCGATCGACCCGGGTGCGATTGCGATCGTAACCTTCCAATCAATCTCCGCGCGCGATGGGTGCTCTCGTCGTCTCCCCGTCGACCGACGCGAATCGAAACGATCCAAATTCCAACTTCGCGAAGGATGATGAGGATGACATGATGACTCGACTCGGTTCTGGTTCGGCTGATGAAACAGTCCAACCATCCATCCGCGCGCACCCGGAAACCCATCGACGCGCGAACGACGGCGCGTACCGCGCGCGCTGATTGGAAAAAAAATCACGCGACGCGAATCGAAAGAAAAAACGCGACTCGTCGCGACCACGCACCAGTCCTCGCGCGTCTCGGCACGTTCACCACACCCTCGGCGTCGTCCGCATCGGCATCGACATCCTCCTCCCGCGGTTCATCCTTGACGACGGCGTCGCCGCCGCCGCCGTTCTCACCGCCGTTCTCACCGCCGGTATCTTTACCGTCTTCGCTCGATCGCGCGATTGATTTTCTCTGTTCGTTCGTTCGCGCGTCACGTTCGGACGCGCACGTCGAAACCAACCGAAACGCGACGCGGACGCGGATGGAATGGAAAATTCAACGCGAGATCGATCGCGCGTCTTTCGCGTCGTTCATCCATCCATCCATCCATCCATCCATCCATCCGTCGTCGCGTTTCGGCGGTTCGTCCGTGCGGCCGATCGCGTTTCGTCTCGTCAGTCCCCGTCCCTTAAAACTCGTCGTCGTCCTCGTCGCTAAAACCTCGCGTCATCGCCGTCGTCGTCGCCGCCGTCGCCGTCGCCGTCACCGCGTCCAGAACGAACGCGGTCGCCCGCCGCGCCGCGCCGCGCAATTCGCGACAATCGACGCCCGTCGTCCAACGCGAGTGTACGAAACGCGAGCGTACGAAACAACCATACAGAAAAAAAATCAACGAACACGACGCACGCGAGACGCGCGCGCACGCACCACACCGCGCGAACCCATCGCCACCGAGCTCTGACGCCCGAGCGCATGACATGACACCCGAGCGGTGTCCGAGTCGCTCCCTCCCTCCCTCGGTCCCTCCCTCCCTCGGTCGGTCGACGGGTTGAAAAAGTACCTACAGCGGTATCACACTCACAAC
>Ga0181570_10003616_pt1 | contig 11623 bp, 7 predicted proteins | sample 101ome_18_FD_148667 | JGI IMG/M metagenome (GOLD analysis project Ga0181570, IMG submission 148667) | Coastal salt marsh microbial communities from the Groves Creek Marsh, Skidaway Island, Georgia - 101406AT metaG (spades assembly) | ecosystem: Environmental > Aquatic > Marine > Intertidal zone...
AGACTATTTACGAAATACTAATAGCATTTTCCGCATTTGGTGTTTTGTATATGAATTTTGATAGAATTATGTATTGGTGTATTTCAAAATCAGACGACGAAACATAAAGATTTTATCGTATATACTAATAATGATAGAAGTCTACACAGACGGAAGCTGTCTCGGTAACCCGGGACCTGGTGGTTGGGCCTATCTTATAGAAAACGTGATAGGTCGGGGAGGTTCCAAGATAACCACAAACAATATAATGGAAATGACTGCGGTTATAAAAGCACTCGAGAAGTGTATTGAGATGGGATACGATACTGTAACTATATATACCGATAGTAACTATGTAAAATTGGGGTTACTCGAATGGTCTAAGAATTGGGAACGGAATGGGTGGAAAACAAGTAAAGGTGAAGATGTTAAGAATAAGGATTTATGGGTACACATGTTATACCTGTTGCGTAAAATTGAAAACGTTGAAATGAAATGGGTCAAGGCACACAACGGAAACGAGAAGAACGAACGTGTCGATACATTGGCGCGCGAGTACGCATACTTATTTTCTAAGAAAGAGTAATGAGTACACCAGAACAACACCATTGGTGTCCAAACCAGGAACAACTTCTTAAACGTTGGGCCGAAAAGGCTGCTGGGTACCGGTGGTTACATAATCACGCCCGCGTTTTATATAAACGTCAACACGATTGGTTATCGTACCCGTCTATAATTATATCGAGCATTACGGGTGTTGGCGGCTTTGCGGTTTTGAGTCCCGATACGAATAGTATGTCTGATGACCAAAAACAAAAGATTATTATTTTTCAATACTTTTTTGCGTTCATGAACGTTATTGCGGGTATACTTACATCTATATCTAAGTTTAATAACTCGGCACGACTCATGGAAATGCACTCGGCTATGTCCGTACAATACTCGAAACTGTATAGGAACATAGATATGGAATTATCTTTGGAAACGCAACACCGCGAGGACGTTTTGGAATTCGTGAACAAAACCCGTGTCGAGTACGATCGATTACTCGACGAGGCACCCGATATACCTTCCGAGAGTATTAATGAGTTTAACGAAACGTTCCCTGATAAAGAAAACAAACCCGACGTGTGTAACGGTTTGAGTGTTATTAATTGTGAAGAAGATACGACTAGTCACAAAAACATGGTGCTCAGAAACTGGTTACTCAAAAAGCGACCGGGAACACCGACAACACCGAGACCTTCGGTCGAATTGAAATCGTATAATTCGGAAGAACAAGTTTAAAATATTATATAATTGTAAAGTAATATGGGTATAATATACATGTTAACATCACCAGATAATAAGAAGTATATAGGACAAACTATACAGGGGTTTACGAAGAGGATGTACGGACATAAACATGGAAAATCATATTGCAGAGTATTAAGAAATGCGATCAATCATTTTGGTTTTGATACTTTTAAAAAGGAGATAATTTGGGAAGGTGATAACTGTAGTCTTTGTGATATGGAAAAATATTATATCAATGAATACGATACATTATATCCAAATGGTTACAACCTATCTTCTGGAGGTGGGAGAGGAGAACATAGATGTAAAGATACTATACAGTTAATGGTGAATAATCAGAGAGAAATGGCTAAACAAAGAAACAAAGGGCTTCTTGGATTTATAATAGAAAATCGTTCAAAAAAAGATGGACATATAACTTCTTGGAGTTTTGGAACATATAAACTTAGATGGGGTGGATTTAAAACAAAAGAAGATGTGTTAAATTTTCAGAAAAAATATACAGAAAATCCAGATAATATTAAGAAAACATATTTACAAAAAAGATCAAAAAATGGTAGTGGGTGTGTGTATTATAGACAAGATAGAAAAAAGTGGTGTTTGTCTAAAAATAATAAATATATGGGTTCGTATGAAACAAAAGAAGAAGCCGAAAAGGCAAGAATTCTATTACTATAAACCAATTTTTACATATGGGACACATATGTAAAAAGTGATATTCCCGCCGGGTATCGATCCCGGGATATAGTCTTAACTCCGAACTTATGAACTAAATCATAACTTGACATACTTTAAAAAGTATAAGGACTATGTGATGACCATTTCACTACGGGAACCTATATAGTATACACACTTATTCTTTAAGTTACACACGCTTAAAAAATACATCCATATATACTATATGAAGTGCTGGTCTTGTGCACACACCCCAGAGTATAAACGCGATCAAATTCGGCGGAACGTTCTCGAAGGTACGTACTCTAAGAAACCAAACCTTGGGTTTAAATGTCGCGATAATGCGCGTCTTCGGTTACGGTTTAAGGAGGCTATAGAGTACGCTCACGATACGTGTTCGGAAAAATCGACGGACGCGTGTTTCAACGCATGGGACGAGGTTGACGAACTCGAAGACTCGATGATGCGGTACGGTATAAATTTGTATGACGATAGTAACATGCGGTACGGATCACTTCTTCGACGCGCGTTTAAGGTTCGTTGGAACATACGTAACGTCGAGGACCATCACGTCATACCAGCACAGTTCAAAAGCCACCCGGTCGTTGAAAAGGTAAACTACGATATTCACGCGAGCGAAAACATAATCATGATGCCTCGCGAGATCGGTAATTTACGAACGAACAGACACACGCACAGAGGCGGACACAAAGCGTATAATAGGTACGTGGGCGAAGTACTCGATTCCATGGAAACTATGGAATTACCCGAACCAGAATTTAGAAAGTTTGTTGACTTTTTAAAAATTGGGTGTCGTTATCGTCCTCAAGATATACCTTGGAACTAGTGTAAATTACCATCCATACTCGAGAACATCTGTAGTTGCCGTGGGGTACCGTTTCGAGAAAAACTCGCGGTTCCCCCAATTACTGTGTCCAATGGTACTGTTATGGGTACGATCAATGTGTAAACAGTGTCTGAGATCCTTATAGTAAACACGCGCACCACGCGCGATTATATCTTCGTGTTTCATGTCGACGTGATTATCTATGGGAAAAAAGTGTTTATAATACTTTTTCATGTTATCGACGTGTATGAGGTAACACTTGGTACTCGAAATCCACTTAACGCGTTCGAGTCCGCTCTTTTCAGCACTTTCCTTATCCGGGTATCGCGATAAACAGTGGAAGAAACACATTTCGAAATCGTCACCCTTTTTGTTTATAACGTCCTGAATTTCCCGGTAAACGCGTGTATCTTTTATGACGACGTTATCTTCGAAAATAACCGCATACTTGAGGTTTTGGTCGAAACACCTTCGGTAAAACTCCATGTGACCCATGTAACACCCAATAGCACCTAAATTGAAATAGGTAATATCCGGTCGCGTTTTGTTCGCGTTATAGTGAAGTTTTAACGCCTCGCGGTAATAGTTCGGTTCGATGATTTTTTGGTACTTTTTGGCATTTTCGAGTTTCCTGGTATCCGTACCGTATATGATTTCTAGGGGTACGGAACTATCGTAGTGATCGAGAAACTTTTCGCGTCGATTGGCGGACGTTTCCAGGGTGAGTAGAAAACACTTATACTCGGGTTTTTTCCTGGTGTGCGTGAGTACGAGTAGGAGTACGAGTACGAGTACAAGTACGAGTAGTATCGGAACAATCATCCTTACTTAAAGAATACAAACATAATAATTTCGTGATACCGTGGCCGAGCGGTCTAAGGCGCCAGATTAAGGCTCTGGTTCGAAAGAGCGTGTGTTCAAATCACACCGGTATCATACGTGCGATAGCTCAGTTGGTAGAGCATTGGATTGTAATTGTAATAAATTATTATAACTATTCGTTTAGTTGCTAAACTCCAATTGTCCCGAGTTCGATCCTTGGTTGCACGACCCTTTCTCTCGTAACTCAATCGGTAGAGTGTAGGACTGTTAATCCTGAAGTAGGGGGATCGAAACCCTCCGAGAGAGTTTTTACAAATTTAGCAAACGATCACAGGTTCGAACCCTGTCGCGAGCATTTCTTTTAGTGCGCTCGTGTGGCCAAGTGGTAAGGCATTTGTTTTGTATTTTGATAATTTTTTAAAGCGTGTGTTCCATACTTTAAAAAGTTTTACATATAGTTTGGTATTTTTAAGCCGTGCGCTTGACGAGGACGATACCAGAGCCGCCGTTGCCGCCTGAGGCGTCGTACCCACTACCTCCACCTCCTCCACCAGTATGCATTAAAGCTGAAAATCCATCCGAACCGGAATAACCTACTACAGCATTAGCAGCACTACCACCTCCACCGACCCCACCGACACCACCCGACATCGCATAAGTAAAATTATCTGAAATCACACCACCGCCACCACCACCCGAAAAATAACCATTATGACCGTATGTATCAGAAAATACACTACCAAGGTATAAACCATAACCTCCATTAAGCCCTGTAGTAGTGGTTGTCACATCACTTAAAGATTGTCCAACCGTACTTTTACCACCGCCACCCCCACCTCTTTTGTATGTTGATTCTTTACCACCTGTACCACCCGAGGTTCCTTGATTATTAATGGATATCCCACCCGATCTAGAACCGTCTATACCACCAGCGCCACCACCTGAACCACCATCTTTACCAACATCACTTCCACTTCCACCACCACCACCTCCTATAGTGGTAATTAAACCAGTGAAATATGTGTTTGAACCATTGGTACTATAAGTCGTACCACCATTACCAACCACTATTGTCTTAGTACCAGTTAAATTTACATCTACGTTTAACAAAAGACCACCCGCTCCTCCTCCACCACCAGGAGTTCCAGACGTAGTGTCATCACCACCCCCACTCCCACCCCCCGCGACCATCAACACATCCGCTGTAATTGCTGTAACCGGTGTCCATGTGTATTGTGTATTGGACGTGGTATTAGAGGTGACCGTTAGTGTTCCCCATGAATACGTACCATCCGGGGTGTCCGCGTAAACAAACCCATCTGCAGCCGCCGCCTCTTTGGTGGCGTACGTACTGTTATAATCGGTCGCGACGAAACCAGCGTAGTGGAAGGCGATCGCGGGGTACTCCACCACAAACCTTCGCACGACTCTTCGCGCCAACTCATCTATACCTATGGAGGTATATACCACTTTATATGTTCCCGCTGTATCGACATCTAAGTCGGACGCCCCCGTAACCGTTACGGGAAGTGAACTGGTATACGTGGGAAGTGTATAAGAAGTTCCGATGGGGATCCTGTTGGCCCCGTTCGTAGTTACCCACCCGTCACTGAACGTGATGCTGAAGGCCACGTCACCGTACAGTGCCAGTTCGGCAATTTCCAGACCCGTACCCCCGTTATTCGCCGATACGTTGATTCTGTAGTATACGTAAGCGGCCGGTGAAGATATCTCGTAGACATCACCCGAAAGACTTGGGGGACTATCCGTAACTGTATGGATCGTGTACCATGTTGCCGTGTCTTGGGACCCCTCGATGATCCAGGATTTGGGTCGGTTCCCGTCGGCCGCCTTAGGCCATACGACGTACTTATGTATAGTTGTTGCCGAGGGTAGCTGGATCCTGAGTGTCCCGGTAGTGGACGATGTCGTTTCAAAACCTGCCGTGAGATTACTGTCGAAAGCGTGGTAGGCCGTGACCGAGGTCGAGGTAGCTGCCACGTTTGCCTGTGCATGGTACAAACCGTTACCGTAACCAGCACTTGATATGGTCCATATGGAATTTACATCGGCCGTTACAGTTTCTGTAATACCACTCGTTGTCCCATCCGTGGGTGGATACTGGTATAAAGGTACGATATTTGTTGCGGGTACTAATACGTTACTCGTGAGCGTAAACGTAGTCGAACCCGCGATTTCCGCTTTATAGTTACCCGTTTTGGATAAAGGGTAGGTTGTGAGATCCGTGCCACATGCCAAGAATTTATTAGACTCGTAGGCTTTGTAGGTGATGTAGGACGAGGCTTCGGCACCGGTAACTTTAAGCGAATTGAGTCCGTCGTAGGTGAGGGAAGGGGGTTGGGGAGGAGGTACAAATATATTGAGTGTAAATTCACCTATTGCAACGGCTTCATTATCATTAGTTGCGTCTGTTATATATACTCTGTAATATTGGTATTCAATAGATGTAGTTACATTAAACACTCTCGAAGGGGGGTTAGATCCACCGGTCCAAGATGAATCATTAGCATGCGGTGTTTCCAAATCTGTCCATATTGAATCGTCATTTGAACCCTGTAACACCCACGATTCAGGTGCGCGTATCAACTGTGCACTATCATCACGTGCCTTTAGTTCATAACTTGTTATCAATCTTTTATACGGAAGTTTTATTTTAAGCCAATGTGGACCTGTATCTGGTTCTGCTGAATGCCAACTACCGCTACCATCATTAAACGCGTTCCATGCAACATATGAAGTGGAGTAAGTAGAACTCGCTGAGACTTCCCACCCACTTTCATTTGTGGAAACTGTGTTCAAGGATGTAAATGTTGGTTCTGTTGTGTATGAACCGGGACCCACACTCACACTCCCCACACTAACATTCGCCAAAAAGGCTGTCGCCGCATCCCGCGTAAAGTAAATATACTCCCCGGATTCGGCGATGTACACGTCAGAGGCCGTACCGAGACTCCACGAGTTGGAGTCTTTGTAGAGGGTTTGGTTGGCGTATCCACCAATTGTGGTGAGCTTGTTATACCCGTCGTAGGTGAGGGAAGGGATGATGTTATTTTCAGGGATATCAGAGATGAGGAGGATACCGGAACCACCATTTCCGCTAGTAGCACTGATATCTTCAGTAATACTTATACCTGCACCACCACCACCACCTGTATGTGCAAGTCCATTTTCTCCATCTCTTAATTGACTCCCACCACCCGAACCACCACCACCTTGACTCGACGTAGCTCTACTACCAGACAGGGTGACAGCACCACCACAACCACCAGATGCAAACCAACCCGAATCACCATAAATGGTTCCAAAAATACTCGTTTTATCTACACCAGCACCACCAGCACCACCAGTATCTTGTATTTGACCAGAACCCCCAGAAGAACCATCTCCACCTGCACCACCACCACCCGAACCACCTGACTGCCAATACGCATACCCCCCATCGTTACCTTGTCCAGAAGTTCCATACCCTCCTCTTTTATTTTGACCCCCTGCCCTAGAACCACCACCGGAACCTCCATCTCGTCCTATGTCAGTATCAGTTGTTCCAGATGAAAGTGTTTCGCTTGTGTTTCTACCACCAGCACCACCCCCATAAACAGTTGTTAAACCTGTAAATGATGTATCATTACCATTACTTCCTGATACACCACCAGCACCACCAGCACCAACAACAATTGTCTTCTGTCCCGATATGGATTGGTTCGTATGGTGTAACAAACCACCAGCACCTCCACCACCACCACCTTCTGCACCATTACCCTCACCTCCTCCACCACCACCCGCAACCATCAACACATCCCCCGTCATATCAACAATAGGTGTCCATGTATACGTCGTATTCGAAGTTGTGTTCGACGCGCTACCTAAAGTACCCCAACTATAGGTTCCCGTCGGTGTATCTGCATATACGTGTCCGTTCGCCGCGGCGGTGGCTACGTCGCCGTCACCGTAGACGTTATCGAAGTCTCCGTAGTGGAAGGCGAGTGTGCTGGGGGTTGGGAAGGTGAGGGAGGGTTGGGGAGCTGGTGCCGAATAAAAACGACTTACATCAGTTCCCGTAGAAAGTATAACCGCACTGTATCCATTTTCATCGAGACATAAACCTTCTTGAAACTGGTACGAACCCATATTTTCACTCGCAGCATCGGATTCAAAAGTCTGTTTCAGGCTAAAGGTACCCGTACCACTCGTATCTTCCATCAATTCCACATATCCACCATTGGAAAAATATGTCGAGGAATTGTGTGTCGATACGAGGTAGCGTTTACCATCGCGTGACATGTTAATACCGTGACCGTAATAGGTATTAGTGCCATTACTTCCACTAATCACCTGCGTCGCCAACGTATTCCATGCACTTCCTGTATAATCATAAAGCGTTGTTTGTCCATTAGACGAACTATATCCATAATCACCCACAAGAAGACGTGTACCAGCTCCGTTTATAGTTAAACTCATACCGAAATTACCCGACCCGGTATAATTCTTGGTTGCAGATGTAGGCCAATTCGACCCGTCGTAGTGGAATATATCGACACCGGCCTGATAACCTATGAAAGCGCGGTCACCTGTATCATTTAATGCACATGTGGTACCCCACGATGTACTACTACTCGTCCATGTTTTAGTAGCTAATGTATTCCAACTCGACCCGTTATGATCGAATATCCAGGCCTTTTTTATACCTGTGTATCCAGTAACAACGAGTAACCGCGTCCCATCTGAATTACAATCGATACCTTTACCAGCGACACCACCGAATTTATCACCCGTGGTTCCGTCTGGTGACACCCAAGAATGCGTTTCCGAATTCCCCCACGCACTTCCGGAATAATCGTATACGTAAACTTTACCCGTATTCGAGTCATCATTTGGATCCGATACGAAGAGACGTGTTCCCGCATCGTTCAAACAAACTTGTGTACCAAAAGAAGTGCTTTTTGTATACTCTTTTTTTAGGGTCCATACCCCCGTTTCTAAATGGTACACTTTCACTCGACCATTATCAGCACCCAAAGCGACCCGCGTTCCGTCGAGTGATACGGAACACGCTTTAAGTGTAGACGTAGATGTACCGTGATCAATTTCAGAGTTTTCGGTTAAATCGGCGACGGGGTCATATAATTGTTCCGTCACTGTCCCCACCGTCACGTTCCCAAAGTACGCCGTCTGTGCGTCTGGATCCACCGTGAATGACTTATAGTCCCCGGGTTTACATATCCAGATATTACTGGCCGTCGCGATGTCCCACGTATTGGCACCTAGACGCAGGTTGGTCTCGACGTTCGCGTTACTCGTGTTAGCCACGGTGAGCTTGTTGTAGTTGTTGTAGGAGAGTTGGTCCGTAAGGTATTGGTAGGACAGGAGGACGATACCAGATCCACCTTTACCACCGATAGAACCAGATGGTTTAGAACCATTCCAACCACCACCACCACCGCCACCACCGGTGTGTAATTGACCGTTCATAGCAGAAGATAAACTAATAGTTGTATTACCATTATGATCACCGTTACCACCACCACCGAGACCACCGGATGAAGGAGAAATATTCGCAATACCATCATTACGACCACCACCACCACCGCCACCAGAAAACCACCCACTTTCGCCATACGTCGTTCCAAAAACACTTGAATAGTTTAAACCATCTCCACCTGCACCAGATGATGAATTTGAAACAGCATCTTCTCCAGTTTCACCGGCGCCACCACCACCACCACCTGCTTCACCAGCTATTAAACCACCTTGATTACCTTGACCAGTTGTAGCAGAATAATCAGTATAAGTAGTTTTATAACCACCACCAGAACCACCATATGATGGGGTATCTGCATCATTAGAACCATAACCACCACCAGCACCACCACCAATAGCCGTTGTAAAACCAGAAACAGAAGTATCGTGACCACGTTTACCAGCGTTATTAATACCCTGATCTATATTACCACCACCAATACCACCATCACCCACAATAATAGTTTTTTGTGATGATGTAAAATAAGCCGTTTCGTTATACAATAGGCCACCCGCACCACCACCACCGGCAATAGTACCACCACCGCCACCACCACCGGCAACCATTAGTAATTTACCAGTAAATGAAGATGCCGGTGTATAAGTATATTCTGTTTTACCAACAACATAATCGGTTATACCACCAGTAGACGCAGTTAGTGTAACTGAATCAAGTGTACCCCAACTATACGTCCCCGTCGGTGTATCTGCATATACGTGTCCGTTCGCCGCGGCGGTGGCCACGTCACCGTCACCGTAGACGTCGTCGAAGTTTCCGTGGTGGAAGGCGAGTGTGTAGGTTGGTCCGGCGGGAATTACTGGGGGTGTTACCGCCCCCACCGTCACATTACTCGTCAAATACCGCGTTCCGCACACATCGACCAAGGCTTTGTACTCCCCAGGCTCCGAGAGGACCACGGGGTACGCATTCCCCGTTTCGTGTTTGTACCCGTCGTAATAAATAGCCACGTTAGATGTAGAAGATGTGTCTTTAGAACCTCCATACATAAAGAGTGTATTCGTTCCATCGAAGGCGAGAAAAAACTCTTCTGGGGTCGGATAATCAACGGCTTCTATTACCGAAGCCGCCACTATCCTGGTGACCATTAACCAGTTCGTTAGGAACATCTTTTTATATATGCGGTGAAAAATAATTCACGAAAAAAACACTTACCTAAACAAAACTAAACATTCCTCAAAGACGCGATAAAATTCATGGACGTTCGTTCTTGTTTCATGAAATCGTATTGACTTAACGCGGCCTGCACTGTCGGAACTGGAATCCCGCAGTGCACGCAGTGCATGACAAACGACCTTACGTACTCGACGGTGGTATCCATGATAACCATGGGATCGTGGATTTCAAACATGGGACACGCCGCGTTCGAGTTTTGGACCCACGCGGTAACTTTCCCGTTCGAGAGTTGGCGACACTCGTAATACGCCATCGCGTAACAGAACCGAACGGTTTGGAGAATGACGTTCGGGTCGTAGAATTTATTATACGTTTGTCGCGTTTCGCTAAACTTGGCGTATTGACTCGAGGTTCGCGCGTTAATGGCGGCATGGACGACGGGTGTTGGCGTCCGCGTTTTAAACGCGTATTCCATGAACCACGCGGTTGTATTTTTGGTTTGTGCAACGTCGAGGTAGTTCCGGGTTACGTAAAGTTGACTCTTCGATCGTTCAATAACGGGACCCGTAATGTCCATGTGCATGGCTTTATCCATGAGTGAAAGTACGACCGGGATATTCCCGTTGGCGTATGCGAACGCGTCCCCTATCGATTGGAACATGACACACTCGAGCGCGTCGAGAACCATTTTCGCGAAATGTCCGGACCCCGGCATATCCCCGGCGTGTTGTACGTTTTTGGCGAACGCATAGAATAAGGGTTCGTGGGTACTGAAAACCCGTTTTTTACCCCCGACGAGGAACGCATCGTTCGTAAGGGATGCACTGAGGTAGTGTACACTCTTTTCGGAACACTGATTCTCGTAGAATAAACTCCGATCGAAGTGATCGAGGGTACAGTTTATGACGGTATCTTCCGGATCCGACCACGCGAGGATTTGGGGAACGGATTTGGGCGAGGCCGTGAATACGGTTCGGGGCCGATCCATATTGACCATAAGATCGGCAACGCACATATAGTTTTGTGCATTGAACAGGTTTACGGCGTGCGAAACATCGTAAGTGTGAACCTTATTTACCTTTTGAACTTTGTTTGAGATTTTAAGGGTTTGGGTCGTGGTTCCGATAATACCGATCGACATTTGTGAAAACTACGTGTAATTCTTTTATGTATGTATAGTAATAAGAATGTCTATAAACGGAAACGGAGATACACTTACCATAACAGGTGCACGACTTAAAGTTTCTGGAGGTGTTCAAGTCTCAGGAAGTATCGCGTATACGGACGACGCGACGGGGTTCGGTGGTGTTTCAGCGCAAATCGATGGCGAC
>Ga0181570_10003628_pt1 | contig 11596 bp, 16 predicted proteins | sample 101ome_18_FD_148667 | JGI IMG/M metagenome (GOLD analysis project Ga0181570, IMG submission 148667) | Coastal salt marsh microbial communities from the Groves Creek Marsh, Skidaway Island, Georgia - 101406AT metaG (spades assembly) | ecosystem: Environmental > Aquatic > Marine > Intertidal zone...
TAAATATAGGAATAGAATTTTTTGGATTTTGCTTGTTACTTTTGTCAGCAATTTTAATTGGAATTTGGGCTTACAGGGGTGGACACAAAGGAATTCTCTTACTGCAATTTTTTTATGCTACTGCTGGTATTATAGGTATGGTTCGATGGTTTTAACTTAAGGTTGAAACAATTTTGGGAATATAATTTTTAAAATTAAAAAAACCTTTATTACAATATTGCCAAGCTAACTGATCGAGGCTTCTATATAAAAAATCTACCTTTAAATTGTTTGAATTTAAGTAGTCTAAATTTTCACCGATTGTTGGATACAAACCACAACAATTTTTAATATTTATCACTTCACTTATATCAATAATCTGACAATCAATAGATTGATTTTTTAATCTTTGTGCTTGGTCTTCTATTAACAAAGATTTAAATTTAACTAATTTTTCACTGAGTTTTATAGATCTATTTTCATTTTTATTAGAAACTAAGTAAATTTTCTTAAAGTTGTTTTCTTTAAAGTCACTGATTTCAAAAGATAGATTATTATCAAAAATTAAAAGATTTTTTTCTTTAATGTTTTGTGGGTTATTAAAATCTTGTTTTATTATTTGATAAGATTTTTCTGAAATTTTCGGAGGAGCATTTTCATTTAATTTTATGTTTTGAAATCTATTGTTTGTGAATTTTTTAATATTCCATTCACTAGCAAGATAGTGTTTGCCTTGAGTTTGGACACCTGCAACCCATCGCCATCCTAGGGTATTTGATGCAGCGTCTCCATCATAAAGATTTTGAATGAAAAATTCTGCACCTAATTGCCAAGGTAATTCTAAAGTAAAAATCCAAATGCTAGCAAACCACATTCTTGTGTGATTATGTAAGTAATTGTTTTCTTTTAGCTCGTTAACCCACTCATTAAAGCATTCAATATCTGTTTTTCCTTCAATTGCTGAGAGGTAATTTTTATTATTTTGAAATTCATCTTTTATTTGATTTAATTCAACAAGATAATCTGTCCAAACATTTGGTCTTAGTTCTAGCCAACCTTTCCAATAAGTTCTCCACAAAACTTCTTGAATAAATTTTTCATTTTTTGAAAAAGAAAATTTGCTTAGAGCTTTCTGGATGACCTCTTTTTCGTTAATAATTCCATGAGTTATGTATGGAGATAAGCAAGATATATTAGATCTTTTTTCAGGACCAAAATCAAAATTTCTTAATTTAGAATAATCTGCAAGACCATTATTTATGAAATCATCTAATTGATTTAATGCTTTAGCTCTAGAAGTTTCAAATATCATTTTAATTTAAGTTTGTTTTAATTACATTTTCTAGCTCAGTTGAATTTTGAGCACCTGAAATAAAATCATTTCCTATCTCATAAAAAGGAACACCACTTATATTCTTTTTTTTAGCTATTAATATTTTTGAATTTATATCCTTAATATTTTTATCATTGATAAAATTTTTAAAGATCTCTTCAGAAATATCATGTTTTCTTGCAATATTGGTTAAAACATCAATATCTCCTATATCGAGACCATCAATAAAATATGATTGATAAATTTTTTCTTTTATCTGGTTTTGTATATTGAGCTTTTCACTCAAAATTATTAGTAAATGAGATAGAACTGTATTGGGAGTTTTTTTTATTTTTTCTAAATTAAAAGTCATTCCAGATTCTTTTGCTTTTAATTTCATATTTTCATACATGGGATCTGCAAATTTTTTCCCACCAAATTTTATTTGAAGATATTTATCTCTAGAAATACCTTCATTTGGCATATCTGGGTTTAATTGAAATGGTATATGTTTAATTTCAAACTTTACATTGGGAAACTTTTTAAGTGCAGTATTTAAATTTTTATGACCTATGTAACACCATCCACAAATAGTGTCTGCAAATATATTTATTTCCATTTATTTATGAACGAAGTTTTTTCTTATGAAAATTAATAAATCTTTCAACATTAGATTTATTAAATGTTTTATTTTCTTCAAAAGAAACTTTTTTCATAGAGTAGGCTGAACTATTTGTATTTCGAGACTCGATTATTACATTTCCTTTATAAAGTTTCAGTTTAACTGACCCATTAACTTTATTTCTTTTTAGATCTACAATTTTTTGAAGTTTAAATCTTTCTTTTGAATACCAATAACCATTATAAATAAGTTCGGCATACCTTGGCATAATCTGATCTTTTTTATGCATTGTTTCTTTATCTAAAGTTACGGATTCGATTGCTCTATGCGCATGAATTAATAAAGTTCCACCTGGTGTTTCGTATACACCTCGAGACTTTATTCCAATAAATCTATTTTCAACTAAATCGACTCTTCCTATCCCATTTTTTCCAGCAATGTTGTTCAATTTTTCTAATAGTTTTGAAGGAGACATTTTTTTTCCATTAATTGCAAAGGGATCTCCATTTTTAAAATTGATGGTAATAAATGAAGGTTTGTTTGGAGCTCTCTCAGGAGAAACTGTTCTTTGGTAAATAAACTCTGGTGCAGAATTTTTTGGGTTTTCTAATACTTTTCCTTCAGTTGATGTATGAAATAAATTGTCATCTACTGAAAAAGGTGGAGCACCTTTTTTATCTTTTGGTATTGGTATTCCATGTTTTTTTGCATAGTTAATCAAATCAGTTCTTGATTTTAGTTTCCAAATTCTCCATGGAGCAATAATTTTTATTTTTGGTCCAAAGTAATGATAGCCTAATTCAAATCTTACCTGATCGTTTCCTTTTCCTGTAGCTCCATGTGAGACCGCATTAGCTTTAAATTTTTTAGCAACTCTTATTTGGTCTTTAGCAATAAGTGGCCTAGCAATAGAAGTACCCAAAAGATACACCCCTTCATAAATTGCATGTCCTCTAATCATTGGGTAAACGTAATCTTTTACAAAAGTATCTTTTAAATCTTGGATAATAATATTTTTGACGCCAAATTTTTTTGCATTCTTAAAAATTTTTTTTCTATCAATTTCTTGACCAACATCAGCAGTGTAACAAATAATTTCAGCATTATAATTTTCTTGAAGCCATTTTAAAATTATAGACGTATCTAAACCGCCTGAGTAGGCAAGGACAATTTTATTTTTTGATTTCATTTAATTATGTACAAGCTTTTTTTGATGCGTTGTAAGCTTTAGTAAATCCAAGCAAAGAATAATGATCAATTGTTTGAGATCCATTTTGATTATAACCAGTGATCATTATTCTAGATCCTTTTTTCATTCTATTGATCATTTTTACTTCAATTTTGTTGTCAGCAATCCATGCAAACCCTTGTTGCATAATATCAAATTTAAATTTACTTTTTCCTGACGCCGCAATAACTGAATTTTTATTATTAAATTCATATCCAGGTGTTACACTCACTTCATTTGAAATATTTTCCTCTGGTCTAAAAGTCACAAATAATTTTGCATCTCTTTTATTTGATTTTGGTGCTTGAAGTACAGGTGTTGATTGAGCAAAACATACTTTGCCACCTGGTTCATACGCTACCAATACTTCCCAATCTTTATACTTACCAATTTGTTCTACTTCTTGTGCAAATAGCTGATTAGAGCTCAATACTGTTAAAGTTAAAAAAATAATTATTTTTTTAATTATGGACATGGATTTGGATAAATTGTTTGAACTTTATTGATTTCTTCAATGACATCATTTGACAATTCTACATTTACACTTTCTATATTTGTTTTCAACTGCTCCATAGTAGTGGCACCGATTATTACACTTGTCATAAACTCTTGAATTTCACAGAATTTTATAGACATTTGACTCATATCTAGATTGTACTTTTCGCTTATATCAAAATAAAGCTCTACAGCATTTTCTGTATTTGGTTTTCTATATCGTGTCCAAAAATCAAAATCTCTTTCCATTCTTGATCCTTTTGGAAAATTTTTGTTTCTATATTTTCCAGTTAAATATCCGCTTGCTAAAGGTGAATATGCAAGACATCCAATTTTTTCTCTTATTGAAACTTCAGCTAATCCAACTTCATAGGATCTATTTAATAAGCTGTAGGGATTTTGAATAGACATCATCCTTGGAAGATTTTTATCCTTAGATAATTGAAGGTAATTTAAAGCTCCCCAAGGAGTTTCATTTGATAATCCCACATATCTTATTTTTCCAGTTTTAATAAATTTATCTAATTCACTAAGGACATCTTCAAATTGATTCCAATCATTTTCCTTATGTACATAACCAAGTCTTCCAAAATTGTTTACATTTCTTTCTGGCCAATGAAGTTGATATAAATCTATATAATCTGTTTTAAGTCTTTTGAGACTATTGTTAAGAGCTGACTCTAAGTTAGGACCAGTAAAACTATTTTCTCCATTTCTTAAATAATCTCTTCCAGGACCGCCAACTTTAGTAGCTAGAATAACTTCTTTTCTTTTTTTTGTTTTTTCAAACCAATTACCAATTATCTCCTCAGTATCTCCATAAGTTTCTTTTCGAGGAGGAACAGCATATAATTCAGCTGTGTCCCAAAAATTAACTCCATTGCTTAAAGCAAAGTCCATTTGTTCAAAAGCTTCTTCTTGAGTATTTTGTTCACCCCAAGTCATTGTACCGAGACAAATTGTACTCACATCAAGTTCGGTATTTCCTAATTTTTTGTAATTCATTTATGTTTTATGTTAACTTTTTATTAATATTTTATAGGTATCTTGAATAATTATCAAAAGACTATTATATGTAACATATTATGGAATTTGATAAAAACGGAATATTAAACAGAGCAAAAGCAGCGCAACAAACTGCAGCTGTAATGGATGAAGGCTTAAGAGCCTACATGTTAAAAGTTTACAACTATATGGCAACAGGTGTGTTGCTAACTGGGATCATCGCACTAATGACATTTAAGATGTCAGTGGTGACTGATCAATCAGGAGCAATCGTTGGATTAACACAAATGGGAAATGCAATTTATTTATCAGGACTTAAATGGCTGGTAATGTTAGCTCCGTTAGGTATCGTTTTTTATATGAGTTTTGGAATTAATAAGATGAGCGCTTCAAAAGCTCAAACAACATTTTGGGTGTTTGCAGCTTTAATGGGACTTTCATTATCCTCAATCTTATTAGTTTATACTGGTTTGAGTGTTACTAGAGTATTCTTCATAACCTCAGCAACTTTTGGAGCGATGAGTATTTATGGTTACACAACTAAAAGAGATTTAACAAAATTTGGATCATTTTTAATGATGGGATTGATTGGAATTATTATTGCATCCATCGTTAATATTTTCCTAAAATCTTCAATGATGTATTTTGTAATTTCAATTTTAGGTGTTTTGATTTTTGTGGGTTTGACTGCTTATGATACTCAAAAAATAAAAAACATGTATGTTGCAAGTGACTCTGGAGAAATTGTTGGAAAAAAAGCAGTAATGGGTGCTTTAACATTGTACTTAGATTTCATTAATTTATTTATAATGCTGCTAAGACTTTTTGGTCAAAGAAGATAACTTATTTTTGAAGTTTCTTCCAATTTGTATTTTTAAGTAAACTTCTAAGCTCGTAAGAGTTTTTTAAAATTTTTCCACTTGTATCTGTGATTAAATATTTTAAATTTTTATTTCTTGGCTTAAAATTTTTACATATCTTATAAAGTGCATTTTCTGCAGCATTTCTAAAGACGCTAAAACTAACTTGTTTGCTTGATATATTTAGGCCGTAATCTTTCCAAGAGCCTTCCGAAACCATTTTTGCATATAAATCTAAAATGATTTTAAGTTCATCTTTTTCAAAGAACTGTTTTTCCTCAATTTTGTTATGTGGATTATTAACGACTAGTTTTAAGTTATTACGCATCAATTTTATGTTTATTAATTAAAGGTATTTGAAATCCAGTAAATACGATTGTTATTGGAAGCATACCCCATACCTTAAAGTTAACCCAAAACTCTTCAGTTTGAGTTCTCCATATAAATTCATTTAAAAGAGCAAGACCGAAGAAAAAAAACATCCATCTTCGATTTAAAATTTCCCATCCGATATCTGTTAAAGGTATTGATTTACCCATTATTTTTTTAAGCACAGGTTCTTTTGTGAAATATTTTCCAAAAAATAAAGCAAGGGCAAACATAATATTTATTATTGTTGGTTTTAAATAAATAAAAATAGGGTCGTCAAAATAAATTGTTAAACCACCAAAAAATGTAATTAGAATCCCACTTAATAAAGGCATTGGTGGAATTTTTTTTTCAAAAAACCAGACAACAATTAATGCAACTATAGTTGCAACTATTAAGGGAGGAATAGCTACTGATAAATTTTTTCCACTGTTGTAATAATAGAAGAAAAATATTGCTAGAGGTCCAAAATCAGTAACAAATTTTAAAAAAGATTTATTCACTCAGAAGATATTAACATATTTGACACATCACAAAACATTAATATTTTTTACATTGATTTTTATTTTTAAATACCCATACTAAGTTTGATGCCAATTCAAAAAGCTAAATTTTCAATCGGTGACATTGTTAAACATAAACACTTTGAGTTTAGAGGTGTTATTTATGACGTGGATTTTGAATTTAACAATTCAGAAGAATGGTACCAATCAATACCAAAAAATGTGAGACCAAGGAAAGATCAGCCTTTTTATCATTTACTAGCAGAAAATGATGAGATTACTTATGAAGCTTATGTGTCAGAGCAAAATCTTCTGATGGACGATTCTGATGAGCCTATCAAACACCCACTTATTGAAGAAATTTTTTCGGGTAAAAAAGGCTCAAGTTATTTTAAGCTTTCTAATTAGCTAACACTATTCAAACACATTTAGCTCAAATCTAGGCCATACTAATTTTTTAAAGTTAATCATATTCTGATCAAGAGTGTTAAAAGTTAATTTTTCTTTATTATCTCCCCCTCTGCATTCTTGATCAGATAATTTTTTTCATAATAGTATTTTTGAAATAAATCCCTAAATTAGTGTCATGTTTAAATTTTTGGAACCAAATAAAATTTTTCAAATTACTTCCAAAGCACCGAAGTATGTTTTGTTGTTATTTATAATTGTTCTATCAATTGGATTAGTTGAAGCACTTATATTGTCACCAGAAGATTATAAACAAAGTGATGCTGTTAGAATAATGTACGTTCATGTTCCTGCTGCATGGATCTCACTTGGAATTTTTTCTTCTATAACTTTACTGTCTATTTCAGGTTTTATTTTTAAAAGTAAGAATTTTTTTTTAATTTCAAAAAGTTTAGCACCCTCTGGATTTGTTTTTAATATTATTGCATTAGTGACGGGGTCTATTTGGGGCAAACCAACTTGGGGAACTTGGTGGGCTTGGGATGCAAGAATTACCTCAATGTTAATTCTGGCACTTTTCTACGCTTTATATTTAATATCTTGGAGAATTTATGAAAATGAGGAAAAAGTTTTTAAGATATCAACTTTCATTACTATCCTTGGAATAATTAACGTTCCTATAATTAAATATTCTGTTGATTGGTGGAATACACTTCATCAACCAGCTTCAATAAACATTCTGTCTAAAAGCTCAATTCATACATCAATGCTTTATCCTTTATTGATAATGACTGCGGCATTTGCTCTTTTTTCGTTGTTAATTTTCTTGATGAAATATAATACAGAACTGATAAAAATTAAAAATAAAGGCTTAGATAGATTATGATTAATGAACTATTTTTTATGAATGGATATGCAGCATATGTTTTGTCTGCATTTGGCTTCACACTATTAAGTTTCTTAGGATTATATATGGTAACAAAAGTTCAATTTATTAGAGAGCAAAATAAATTTGTTACTAAGTTTGGATCACTAAGTTCTGAGCAAGCTAATTCTGCAAAATCACAAAGAATAAATAAAGAAATTTTAGCTAACGCAACAAACAATTAATTTTTGATCAATGTATGGTCGAAAAGTTAAGTTAAGATTTGTATTTATCTTTACTATTATTTTAATTTTAATATTAACAGTTTTTCTAGTTTTAAAATCTTTGGAAGAAAATGTAGTTTATTTTCAATCCCCCTCAGAAATAAAATCATTAACAGAGTTAACTAAAAATAAAATAAGAGTTGGTGGTATGGTTAAAAAAAATTCAATAAGCATGAATTCTAATGAAGTTAATTTTATTATTACAGATTTAAAAAACGAGATAAATGTTTCCTATACAGGCGCTGTTCCAAATCTTTTTGAAGAGGGAAAGGGGGTTGTGGCAGAAGGTATTTTGAAAGATAGAAATTTTTTTTCTGCAACAAAAATTTTAGCAAAGCATGATGAAAATTACATGCCTCCCGAGGTAAAGGCAGCATTGGAGGAAAATTAATTGATTTATAGTGTTATTGGATATTATTCACTAATCTTAGGATTAATTTGTGGTTCAATTTTATTTTATTTTTCTGTTCAAAATTTTAGAAACTCTGAAATTTTAGATATTAAAATTATATCATTTTCTTTTTTACAATTATTTTTTGTTATTGTAAGTTTTTTTGGCCTAGTTCTATCTTTTATAGTTTCAGATTTTAGTAATGAAACTGTATTTAACAATTCTCACACTACTAAACCTTTGTTCTACAAAATTACTGGAACATGGGGGAATCATGAGGGCAGCTTATTGTTGTGGTTATTGGTTTTAACTTTGTTTATTTTTATTTTTTTATTAAGAACAAATAAACAATCCACAAAATATAAAACATTAACAGCAATCTTTCAGCAGGTAATTATTATTGGGTTTTTTATTTTTTTATTAAAAACATCAAATCCATTTAATTATTTATTTCCAATCCCTGAAGAAGGTTTAGGTTTAAATCCTATATTGCAAGATCCTGCATTGGCAATTCATCCACCAATTTTATATCTAGGTTATGTTGGATCATCTATAATATTTTCCTCTGCTTTGGCAGCAACAGCATTAAAAATGGTATCAGCTAGTTGGGCCACTCATATAAAAAAATGGACATTAATTTCATGGATTTTTTTAACTTTGGGAATTTTATTGGGCTCTATATGGGCTTATTATGAGTTAGGTTGGGGTGGATTTTGGTTCTGGGATCCAGTTGAAAATGTATCTCTTATGCCTTGGTTGGCATTAACTACACTTTTGCATTGTATCCTAGTTTTAGAGAGAAAATCGATTTTAACTTCTTGGGTCATTATACTAGCCATAGCTACATTTACACTTAGTATGTGTGGAACTTTCTTGGTTAGGTCAGGTATCTTAAATTCTGTTCATACTTTTGCAAATGACCCTGAAAGAGGTTTATTTATACTTATTTTTTTGTTTGTTTTAATTTTTATGTCATTATTTATTTTTTTCTTTTTTCATAAAGAAGATAAAAAAAATTCAATTAATCTTTTTTGGCTGAGTAAAGAAAGTGCAATCATATTAAACAATTGGTTTATGATGTATTTTTTATCTGTAGTTTTAATTGGTACTATCTATCCAATTTTTTTAGATGTCATTTCCTCTGAAAAAATTTCAGTTGGCCCACCATTTTACCATAAATTAATTATTCCATTTTTAATTCCATTTTTAATCGCTATGGCGATAGGTCCCCAATTAAAATGGATTAAATCTAACTTAGAGAGTAAAAAATTTCTTATATTTTTATTATTTGTATCTATTTTGATATCTTATTTAATTGTTAAAAATTTTGATAAAAATCTACTTGTAAATACTATTTTAATTTCAAGCGCTTTTTATTTATTTTTTATAACTTTGAGAGATTTTTTTACTAAAAAATTTAAAAATATTTCTCAAAACATATCTCACTTTGGGTTTAGTTTGTTAATTTTGAGTATTTTATTTAACAATTTTTTTTCTAGCGAGGTAATTACAAATCTCAAGGTAGGTGAAAGTTATGAAAATTCTAAAATTAAAATTACACTTCAAAATATTAATCAAAGAGATGAAAAAAATTTTAATTCTGTAGTTGCAAATTTTAAAGTTATCCATTCAGATGGACAAATTGATCAGATGTCACCTGAGCTTAGAATTTATAATCAACCAAATATAGTAACCAGTGAAGCAGACATCAAAACAACCATGATGAGGGATAAATTTATTGTGATAAATTTAGTACAAAATCAAGAATATTTTAATGTGAGATATCAAGACAAGCCATTGATGCTTTGGATATGGGTATCAGTGTTATTATTGAGCCTCGGTGGAATTCTAAGTTTTATGAGAAGACCATATGAAAAATAAATTATTACCTTTAACCATAATAATTAGTTTCATAATTGTGTTTTTAATTTTTTATAAAGGGTTGAAGGAAACAAATATTTACACTCCAAAATCTGAAATAAACAAAGATATACCAAATTTTTCCTCTGAATTTTTTTTCACAAACAAAAGTGTAAATTCCTCAGAAGTATTTAATGAAGATAAATTTTATTTATTAAATATCTGGTCATCATGGTGCGTACCGTGTAGACAAGAACACTCACTGTTGATGAAACTTAGCGAAAATGATGATCTAATTTTAGTTGGTTTAAATTATAAAGATAACAAAAGTAATGCTGAAAACTTTTTAATCCAATTAGGGAACCCTTATAAAAAAATATTATTAGATAACGATGGAACAATAGCAATTGAATGGGGAGCTTTTGGAGTACCAGAAACATTTTTAATTTATAGAGATAAAATAATTCAGAAATTTGTTGGACCTTTAAATAATTCATTAATTAATGAAATAGAGAATAAATTAAAATGAAAACTTTAAAAATTATTATAATTTTATTTTTGTTATTAACTAATAATCATTTAAAGGCGGACGATCAAATTGAAAGAAATAAAATTACTAAAAATTTAAGATGTTTAATTTGTCAAGGTCAGTCGGTTTATGATTCTGACTCAGAATTTGCGAATAGCATGAAAATTTTGGTAGATAAAAAACTAGATGAGGGATTATCAGAAAACGAAATTTATGATTATTTTAAGGAAAAATATGGAGAGTGGATCTTGTATGATCCCAGTTTAAATAAAAATACTTATATACTGTGGTTATTGCCAATATTGATATTTTTAATTGGAGGTGCAATAGTTTATAAAAAATTTAAATTTAAAAATTAATATTTAACTAAAAATGTTTTTTAAAAAACTTATTATTTTATTTTCATTATTTGTATTTTCAATTTCTTCGAATGCAGAGGAAATAAAAACAAAAGATCTAAGTACAGAATTTAGTGTTTACACTGGTATGTTTGACTTTAGTGATGAGGGAAAAAAATCAACTTTAATTGGATTTCAACATCAAAATGAAAATTTAAATAGAGATACTTTTTTAGGAAATTTATCTCCAATAACAGGCGCATTAATTACAGCTGATAATGCTGCTTATTTTTATACAGGAGTAGAGGCACAATATAAAATTGGATCTCTTAATTTTAATCCAAGTTTTACACCAGGTTTGTATCATGAAGGGGATGGAAAAGATTTAGGACATGTTTTGGAATTTAAATCTGAGTTACAAATTTCACTGGATTTATCTGATAGTAGTCAATTTGGCTTTTCTTATAATCATATATCTAATGCTAGTTTGGGTGATAAAAATCCTGGGGCAAATAGTTATATGTTTAATTTCTTCAAAAGCTTCTAAG
>Ga0181570_10003643_pt1 | contig 11569 bp, 10 predicted proteins | sample 101ome_18_FD_148667 | JGI IMG/M metagenome (GOLD analysis project Ga0181570, IMG submission 148667) | Coastal salt marsh microbial communities from the Groves Creek Marsh, Skidaway Island, Georgia - 101406AT metaG (spades assembly) | ecosystem: Environmental > Aquatic > Marine > Intertidal zone...
AGGGGGTGGTGCGCCATCCATGGGCGATGCACAGACCGAGCATACGCCTGACGTGCACCTCTGGATGGAAGGACGGACGTTGGTTGAACTGCGTGCCGACCAAGCGCGCCCCACGCACATGCCAAGAGGTCCCGCCAAGCGAACCGGTCCGGGTTTCCTCAATCCCGCCATGGCGCCGGCGAGGACCCGTTCGGTCATGCTCCTCGCCGATGCATTGGAACACGGTTGGCTGGTCAAACCGGGTGACGACCTGCGGGCCTTGGACGCCATGTGCGCCACCGGCGTCCGTGTCCGTCGGTGGCGGCGTGAAATTCCGGCAGGGAATCAAGACCGGCTTCGTATCGCAGCCAATGACCTCGACACCTTCGCCTTGTCCTGGCTTGAACGCACCCACCGCCGCTTTCCGCCTTCCGTCCAAGTGAATCATGTCCCCGAGGACGACCGATACGAACGACCGCCGAGCGGCACGATGGTGGACGGGTTGTTCCTGATGCAACAGGACGCTCGGTTGGCGTTGATGGAAGCCGCCTACCAGTGGGTTGACATTGATCCCTTTGGCTCACCCGTTCCATTCCTGGACAGTGCGATGCAAAATCTCTCCAGAACAGCGTTCCTTGAGGTAACCGCGACCGACACCGCCGCTTTGACCGGCTCCAGCCCTTCGGCTCAACAACGCCGATACGGTGCACGAGGCATCGTCGACGATTGGGCACACGATGACGCCGTTCGGGTGCTCTTGGGCTTGGTCGCCACGACAGCTGCACGGCATGACCGAGCGATCGAGCCCGTGTTGGCGTTGTTCGACGGACACCATGTGCGGGTCAGTGTTCTGGTCCACCGGTCGAAAGAACGGGCATCCGACGTTTTGCAGAACATCGGTTGGCGGGTTCGCGACCTCAATGGTCCTGACCGCTTTGTTCAGCACCCCAGCGAAATGGAACTGCCTCGGGCCAGCGGACCGATGTGGACCGGCCCGTTGTGGAATCAAGCCATCACCGCCCGGATGACCGAAGCGAGGGTTTTGGAACTGTGTGCGCCCACCAAGCAGGACATCGAGGCGGCCCAAGCACACGGATTGAAGTGGACGGAAGACGACACGGAACACGCTCGACGAGAACTCGTTCGCAGCGTCCGATGCATTGCCGAGGCCAGCGCCGTCCTGAGCGGACCGCACCGGCTTCATCACGTGGACGCACTCCCCAACCGAGCGGGCACCGCTCACGGACCCAAGCTCGAAGCGCTCATCCAAGCGCTTCGTGACCAAGGCCATCTCGCAGCACGGGTGCCCGACCTTGACCCGTTTCTCGCCACCAACGCACCCTACGAAACGGTCATGGATACGGTTCGGAACCTCGTGGGCACACCCCTCGAGAACGTTCAGCCAAACGACGGATCGACATCGTGAACGTCGTTGCGTTCGGGTGCAGGGAGCATCGGCCCACTGTTTTCGATGATGTCGCGCACGCTGTCTTCGATTTCCCTGGCGTTCTCGAGCAACGGGCCGAGGGGGATGTCCAGCCCGGTCAAGTCGCTGACGGCTTCGACCGCGATGGCGGCGGCCCTCGCATCGGGGTACATCGGGCTGGCCTCTGAAAGAAGGGCCACCACGTCCACGCCCAGTCGGTCCCCTTCTCCCAGCAAAAAGCCGGTGATGCCGGCGACGATCCCCTGCTGGATCGGCTCGATGTCCAGACGCTTGAGGGTGGCGCGCGACTCGGGGGTGGAGCCCACACCAAACAGCGCCCCTTGCGTCAATTCCTTCTCGGGACGAACCAGACCGTCGATGATGATCAGGCGATCAAAGCCGCCCTTGGTGAACCATTCCAGCACGGTGGTGGCGAACATCACGTCGGTTTCCTTACCGAACTGAAGTTCGGACGTGAACACCCCGACGCCGGCGCCCTGGTAAACGCGCACCGGGTGTTTGGGCACTTCATCGTGAATCAGCGCCACCGCTGGGAAATCCTTGTGCATCACGGTGCCGAGTTGCTTCAAACCCAGTTGTTTGATGATGTGCGACGCGGCCATGACCCCAACCATGCCTGCGGTCGTGAAGCCGCAGATGGCCACGCCCCCGGTGGTTGGGTCAGCGTCCTTGTGAAGCACCAAGGAATAGGCTTGCAGGTTGGCGTCCAATGTTCCACCTCGTTTTACTGGGCAACGGGGATGGTTAAGAGGGTCACGGAACAATCATTCTTCCCAAACGGCCCAATCTTCCCATCCGTCCTCGCGGTACCACCACGTGCCGTCTTCGTCTTCCCACCATTCCGTCCCGTTTTCATCGACGGTGATGCCATCGTCCTCACCCTCGTTCTCATCACGGTCGTCGCTCTGGTCCACCACTTCCTCAGTGGCGCCAAACACAAACGCATCAGCGGGGTTGTTGAGAAGATCGGACGCATCCGTGCCCTCTGGAGCATCTTCGTAGAGGTCGCGTCCCTCGTCCTTCAGATCATCCAATGAGCGGGACGATGAAAGATCGAGCGCATCCGATGCTTCATCCTCGGCCGGAGGGAACCCGTCCATGTAGTCGTCCTCGTCGTCCTCATCCTCGAACACGTCGCCGCCACGACGACGCATCACGAGGACCCCGCCCAACAAGGCAGCAATGGCGATGAACACGCCCACGCCAACAACCACCGGGGTCATGGCACTGGAGGCTTCATCGTCGTCGAGGTTGGTCTGCGGACCGGTGGTGTTCGCAGGAGCATCCTCCAACGTCCAGCGGATTTCGCCTTCGATCGAGGCCGATGGTTGTGTCATGGTGCTGCATCCGCCCTCAAGGCTGTCAGCACAGCTGAGGGTGATGATGTACCCGGCGCCTTGCAGCCCGGGGAACATGCCTTCGGTGGGTGCGTTGCGAACCAAGCTGAACGTGAGGTCCGCCGATCCGTTGGCGTCCACCGTGACCGGTGAAGCGGTGGCTTCGTTCCACACCACCTCAATGGATGGAGGCGTGACCGGGACGACCTGCCAGGTGAGGTCAACCGTGGTCGCGAACGGGTTGGGGTTCGTCACCGCACAGGTGATGGTCACATCCGTGGCGTTGCTGCTCCACTCGTAGGTGGCCGTACCGCAATCCACCGTAGCAGGCACCGTGACATCGGGGAACGTGGGCCCTTCCGTCGTGGTGTTGGTTTCGTTGCCGTTGGTTTCGTTGCCGCTGGTTTCGTTGGTGTCAACGATCGGGCTGGCTTCAAACGGCACGGTGAAGCCCATGCCAGCCGTGTAGAAGGTTGGAACGGAGGTGTCCAACATCACCTCCAAAACGCCGTCGTACGGTGCGAAGCCCGCCACGGTCATGGTCGTGCCTCGGACCTCCGCCGTCCCGTTCATGATGCCAACGCCTTCCGCATCGAGGATGCGGTAGGTGGCCATCATGTTGGCCAGCATGGCCTCTCGCTGAACGTCGGCCGTGTGGACCTCGATCTCGGTGCTGAACGACAAATCGTCGTTCAATTCGATGACCTCATCGTGCGTGAACGTGACCTCAACCGCCCCAAAGGCGGCGATGGAGGCAGTTGCAGCGGACGTTGGTCGTTCAAGCGCGTCACCATCGCTGCCCGGATACAGGACTTCGAGGGTCATCGGCCCCTCGACCGTGAGGGTGGGGAATGCGGACGACAACCGATTGATGTTGAAGGTCGCCAACCCTTTGGCGTCGGTGAAGGCGGGTTGGGAGACGTTGCCGTCGCTGTTGCGAACGTAGAGGATGATTTCTTTGGCCGCCAGCGGCGTTCCATTTTGCGTCAGATTCACGGTCACGTCCAACCGTCCATCGCTCTTCAGAAGCAACGTGGACACACTGGGCTCTTCTGTGAATCCGGCGAACGTCACGTTGAGCGTGGATGCAAGGACCGTGTCGTTTCGGGTGTACACCGGGCCAACCGTTTCCACAGCATCCGAAAAGTTGCCGTACACGTCAACGCCCACGACGGCAATGTAGTACGCCGTGCCGTCCGACAACGCCGTTCCGTTGCTGTCCGTGGACAGGGAAGCGGCCCTTGTCGTCGCATTCGCAACGAAGGCCGGCGTCATGTTGGACAGACTGGTGAAGTTGGTGATGGACACGTAGAGGTGGTGCTCATCGAGGGTGGCGTGACCTTGCCCCCACGTGACATCGAGCACACCGCCGTTGTCATTGGGACGGTCGGCAGCGGCAACGTTGGGCACGTAAGATTCAGGAAGGGGGTAAGGAACGGTGACTTCGACGGGCTGCGAAAGGTTGCTCGTCACGCCGTAATCATGGGTGCTGCGCACCCAGTAATACCAGGTCTGACCGGGTTGCACGTTGATGTCGATCGACATGTTGGTCGGTGACGTAGCGTACGGTGCATCGTTGATGCCCAGCGACGGTGTGGAGGTTCGGTAGACGGCGAATTCAAGCAAGTCCTCCCCGAACAACGAGGTGTTCTGCCATTCGATGATCACCTGTTGGGGTTGCACCGATGTGGCGCTGACCGTGGGCGTGGGTGGAAGGGCGAGGTTGGCAGCCCCCGGGACGGCGTTGATGGTGAGGGTTTTGAGTTGAAGGCTGCCGTTTTGCGTCGCATTGAGGGTCAGCGGTACGGTGAACACACCGGTGCCCAAGGTCATCACCTGGTTCAACACATTGGAGAGGTTCCCGGTGAAGTGGGGGTTGCCGTCGACAAGGAAGTCTGAAACATACGACACGTCGAGGTTGGCGAACTGGAAGCTTCCGTTGGCCTGAGCGGTGACGCTGACGTTCACCGGCGACATGGTGACGCCGTAGCCGTCGGGTGTCGACGACCACGAAAACGCCAAGCCGTTGAGCAGACCGGTGAGGTTGTTCAAGGGGTCTTCGAGCGTCAGGGCCGACAAACCGAGGCTGCCGTCACCCGAGTACCCTTGTGCCATGAAATCGTCTTGCCCGTTGTGGTCCACGTCCATGGCAAGGTGGTGCCAGGCGGACACGAACACCCCGGTGGCGTTGCCTTCACCGGCCACGATCAGGTGTTCTTTGACGCCGTCCCCATCCAGGTCGGCAAGGTCGAGCGACCGTGGGGCCGTCCACGGTGCAAGCACGTCGGTGGCGATGGCGCGCGTGTCCACTCGGTTGTCGTACCCCTGCCAGCCGCCTTGGGAGCGGAACCCGTGGAACGTGATGTTGCCTTCCAAGGTCGAAGGATTGCCGTCGTCGCTCACGAACTTGGGCAGGAAGATGGAGGCATCACCGTCACCGTCGTGGTCGAAGATGGTGCCGTTGGTGAGGGTCAACTGGTCGTTGTGGTTGTCTCCGTTCCACCCGTTGAACCGGTTTTCGATGGACCGGTGCCCAGAACTTCGAGGGACGATGAGGTCGAGGTCTCCGTCGGCGTCGAAATCACCGACCACCCCACCTGCAGCCATGTTGGAGATGCGGGATGTCATCTCGGCGATTTGGTTGTTTTGCCATTGCAGTTCGATGCCGTCGTTGCTGTTGTCGATGGCGATGGCCGAAACATTGGCGTTGGGCCCATCAAAACGGTCCACGTACAACCCGACGAGCGTGACGGTTTCCGAGAACGAGCCGGATTCGTAGATGGTCGTGGATGCAACGTTGAGGAAGCTGTTGGTTTTGGCGTTGAAGCGCTCAATCGCAAAGACACCGCCGCTGCGGACCGTGATCAGATTGTCCCGACCGTTGCCGTTCATGTCCCCCCAGGCGTGGGCCACCACGGCGGACGGCAAGGTCACGTTGGTGGAGGGGCCGTGGACACCGAGCGTGGCGTTGTACATGTGGAGGCAAAGCCGGTCAGCGGATGCGTCGTACGCTGCCACATCGTCGTACCCGTTCATGTTGAGGTCCACCAGCGTTACCGTGGTTGCGTTGTTGCAGGTTTCCACCCATGACGTGGTGTGAACCCCAGCGGTGGCGTTCCAGGTCATGATGCTGAACGACCGGTTGTCGGCCGTTGCGTTGGAGCCTTGGCCGGGCCCGAGGAGGGTCGCGTCCGCTCGGGAATCGTTGTCGACATCGCCGATGGCGACGTCGAACACATCACCGATGGCATGGAAGCCGCTTTCCAACGACGGGACGAACGAGACATCCAAGGCGGCATTGCTGATGGAGGTCCCGTAAGGCAGCAGGAATTCCGGCGATGCCACCCCGCCAAGGGATGAAAAGGCGGGGTGCACCAATGAGGCCGTGGTGTTGCCCGATGAGAAAACCGTTTGATGACCGAACCCACCGTAACCTGGCTGATTGAACGCCCATTCAGGTTGGCCGTCTTGGTTGACATCGAGGGTCACCTGGCCGGGCGATGCCCCGTTCGGGTCGGGTCGGATGAACATGGAGGCGGAGGTGATGGTTGTGTTTCGAGTAAGTTCCAAGCCCACGGCGTTGTGCGTGCCTCCTGTGAAGGTCACCGTCTCCTGCGCACCACCACTGGCAAAGGTGGTGGTGGTCGTGCTGGCGTGAGCGGCCAACGGCCCAAGTGGCACCGCCACCAACAACATGGAGAGAATGACCAGTGCAGTCCGGGTCGGGTGTCGGTTGGCGTCCATGCGAGGGCCTCAACGATTGTTCCGACCGGCCTGTTAAGTCGGTTTCGCTTTGCTGATGGACAAAACCGGTTCGTTTTGTATCGTTTTTCTCAACACAAGGTTATCAATGAGGTGGTTGAGTTGTGCACTACTGAAGGTGTTCAATTGAGGGTTTCTGTACAGGCTGGGGACATTGAAATCGAACTGGATGGTGCGACCATCCAGATCGATGAGACCCTCGCCCAGATGCGAACCGATCATTCGTGGACGATCCTGTTGGAGCGAATTCGCCAAGCCCGAGAAAACGCCCTCGAGGCAGCCGTCACGGCAGCGAAGGAAGCCGGTTTGCCGGAACGTGGGTCGGCGTTCCGTGCACTGCTGGAGAACTGTGCGCTCACCCGAAAGCCCGACCAAGTGCTTGGCGCCATCCACTACCTCCGCACCGTCGAAGGTGTGACGGACAGCCCCCCTCGTGTGGTGAACCAACTGTTCGACGACGCAGGGATTGAACCGCCCGGCAACCTCTCCCTTTACCTCAACCGTCTGAAAGAACGTTCGTTTTTGACCGTTCCAGAGGGCATGGACGATAAAAACCGCTACGCAATCCTTACACAAGAGGGCCAAAACCATCTGGACAAGCGCTCACGTGCTTGAGGTGGTCCTTTGGTGATGTCCGGCGGCGGCAGCGGCGACCCACGGGACGATGCAAGCACGGCCGAAGAAGCCGTGGTGGTGGATTTTTCCTACCAAAACAAGACCAAAGCGCTCTTTCGAAAAGCCCGTCACAGCGGGTCAACCTTCAAACGCGCCATCCTCGATGAAGCGGACCTCACCGAGGGCGATTTCACCCACTGCGATTTTCGAAGGGCGTCAATGGTTGGTGCTGACCTCATGAAATCGGCGTTTGATCACGCCGACTTCCGAGGTGCTGATTTGCGCAAAGCACGTCTGAACCTCTCCAACTTCCGCCACTGCCAATTCGCCGGTGCCGACCTTCGAGGCATTCGGGGGAAATACGCCATTTGGCAAGGCAGCGATTGGTGGAACGCCACGATGGACGACGAACTGCGCCAGGCGCTGCAAAAAAAGTGGCCGCGTCCGCCTCAATGATCACTCGGATTCGTCCTTGGCCAACCGGTTTTCGATGCGGAGCGGCTCAAGGGCCATGCGTGCACGCAGGTTCAACAGGGGCAGGGCTGCCATCGCCAAGCAAAGGCCCATCATCGCACCGCAGATGTACACCCATGCCTCGTAGGTGAACGCCAACGCATCACCAAGATGGGCCTGAGCCGAACCGCGAATCATGACGCTGCCGCCAACGCCCCCCAACAAACCAATGGCGGCGCCTGCCGTGCACAGGTACGCCCCTGCACGGCGCAAGCGAAACAAAAGCGCAGCGCCCGTGAGCACCAGTCCACCCGATGTGAGCAAGGCAACGGCTCGCGTCAAAAACGCTCCATCGTCGCGGGCATCGCGCTCAAACGCACGAAAGTCATCGAGGGTGGTTGGCTCGCCGCCCTGGGCGTTGGGAGTAGCGATCAGCGTGCTCACTTGGTCGTCGCTGAGCCCAATGCGATGCGCCTGGAGATCGGCGTAGCCCATCCAAAGCACCACCAGCGCACCCAACATGAGGAGCACGGCCAGGTTGCGGGGACCGCTTCGATCGGGATGAACGGGAAATCGGTCGTCGGCTTCCATCATCGTGCCTCCACGTGTTGGGTCAGGTCGTGACGCAGATCGTCAGGAATCATCTGCTTCTCCATCGTGTCCATGTTCACGCACACGGTCATCTGCTCGGACCGCCACACCACCGTTCCGTCTTGACGGCGGAATTCATAGCGCCACCCCAGCGAGGTCGTCCCCAGTGACGTCAGGGTGATCTCGGCGGAGATGGCATCGCCGTACCGTATCGGTGCGAGGAACGTGGAAGTGACGGACACCACGGGGAAACCGAGTCGCCGTTCGTTGACCAGTTCAGGGTACATCACGCCGCACAACAGCGGCCACGCGTCCTCAAAGCATTTGTGCGCCAGGTCGTAGATGCGCGGGTAGTACGCCACATTGGCCATGTCGATCATGGAAAAATCCACACCGCGTTCAACGACAACCGCCATGGATGTTGGACGGCAGGGGCGTCAATGAACCCTTGCCCACCGCGCAAGCCGCTCACCCTCGCGCTTATATTGGGGAGGCGGGTGGGCCGGAGTGGCCCTATAGTGTAGCTTGGATATCACAGAGGCTTGCGGAGCCTCGAACCCGTGTTCGAATCGCGGTGGGGCCGCTCATCACGGTGCACGAACGGCCGGTTGTTCGCCGACCAAACACAACGATTTCATCCGGCGTCTGAATAAGGTAGCGTCCAAGCCAAGCATCAGGCCAATTCCCGTAGACGGTCGTCCAAGGCCGCAACCGTTCGGGCGTCCTTGGGCGAGAGCGGTTCGTCGTAGTAGGAGTAGAGCATGTTGGGGTCGTAATCCTCCGCTTCAATGTGCGGCAACAACGCCCGTCGGACGGGCGGGTAATCCAGGGCCACCTTGCGGATGAAAATCGGGTCGGTGTCCCAACTCGAACATGTTTTCAGCATGTTGGGGCACAGATGGAGGTGTTCCACCACCTGCATGAACGGACCCATGGCGTAGTGGTCGGAGGCTTCGGTCAGGTGGTTCTCAAACATGGTGTTCCACCACGTCTGTCGAGGCTTGCGGTACTCAATCTTGAAGCCCTTTTCCAACGGCTGGGCGTAATGGACGCGCCATGTCCATCCGTTGGTCCCACTGAAGGTGAAGGTGCCGAGAAGATGGTCAAACACGCCGTCCATGCTTTCCGCCAGATGGGCTTCAAGGCTGGGCGTGAGCGGACTCCGGGCCATGCCGTACACCCGCATCAATGTGTGACGCAACGGCGCCATCGATTCCTCAAGCCATTGGCTTTCGTCGTTCATCAGTCCCAAGATGTAACCTGCAAGCAGGTCGTACGCTGGCATGGAGGTCTGGCGCTGCACCTGAACGCACGCCACTTCGGGTTTTTCCTTCATGCCCGAACGCGGGTGGACCTCGACCATGTCAAAGGAGTGGTGAGCGAACGGGTTGGACATCTTCTCAAAAAACGACGGGAGGTTCACGCGATACAACGCCAAATGGCCCACGATCACGAGATGACCATCGTCGTCAAGCATCAACCGTTCTTCGTTGCGTTCCAGAATGTTCTCCACCAGCTGCGCCGCCCGGTGCATGGCATCGGCTTTGAGTTCCAAATCCGCCATCAGATGAATCCGACGCCATTCCTGGTCGGTCAAGGGCTCGTCCTCGTCGGAACCAAACAAACCTGCCAGTGCTCTTGAAACGCTTTCCGATGCCATCGATGAACCTCACGGGCCTTTCTGCTCGAGGGGATATAACCGATTCAACGCCATTCCACGCACGGCCAGCCGTTGGCCTCAGCGTGCTTGCGCAAGGGTCCCTCAGCGTTCACGGCCACGGGGTGGCCACACAGGCGCATGAACCACGAGTCGGCGTGGGTGTTGCCGTAACCGTAACACAACGACAGGTCGTGCCCGTGGGCCTTGGCGTCCGCTTCCACCACCGGCACCTTCCCTTTGCGCCGGGGCACAGACCACCCTCGCTCCGTGCCTGAGAGCACACCCTCGCGAACCGCGGGCCCGCAACCGTAGACGTCGTCCATGCCCAGCACCCCTGCCATCGCTTCGGCCATCGGTGCGATCGTAGCGGTCACCAAAACCAAGCGATGCCCCTGTTCACGATGCCACGCCAGCCGGTCCCACGCTTCTGGAGGAACGGAGGGCTTGAGCACCCGTTCAGCAAGGTCGTGGGACAAGGTTTCCAAGGTTGACCAGCGGGCCAAGGAAAAATGCCCGCGGTTCCGTGCGGCATCGTACAGAGCTCTGCCGCGAAGCAGATTGGTCACAAAACCGCTTGACCATGCAATCGTCCCCCATGGAATGCGCCACGGACGTCGGCGTGCGAGGTGGGCCGTCAGGGTCTTTTCGCTCGAGGCGTTGAGCAACGTGCCGTCCAAGTCAAAGTACGCGGCGACCTTGGACATGGTTCAAACCAAACCGCCCACGTACATGAGCAACGCGACGAAGTGGCGGCTCAAGCACCGTCTTCGTTGGGCCCGTACACGCGGCGACCCGCTTTGTGATCTTGCCACCAGGTGAGGGACGATTTGAGGTGACGGGTGATGAAAAAGCCCACCTTTCGAGGCGTTAAGCCGTGGTTCCGCATTTTTTGGTCGTGGTTGAGGCTCGCTACGATGGCTTGAGCGGAGCAGCCTGGGTTCGCCGTTACAAAACGACGGACCTCCTGCTTCATCCGTTCAAACCGTGCTTGTTTCTGACTGCCCTTTCCTCCATGTTGAGTCATGGGGCAAACATCACCGTGAACGGTTATGAAAGAATCGTTGGTTAACCCCGAAATTCTACTTGTTGGGTGGTTTTCCAGTTGGCCGTGGCGAGTTTCTTGGCTTTGCCGTCGGCGATGATGGGGTGAATTTTGTTCAGGCGGCCGTGCATGCCGTGCACCTGGAACTTCACGCGCAGCTCGGCCACGCCGTCGCGGTGAAGTGCCTCGTGCTGCTCCTCGTCGAGTTCGACCGAAGCCAGTTCAATCCCGCTGTTGGCGCATTGGATGATGAAGGTAGAACCTGCGTAATGCAAGGTGGGGCGGAAATCCCAGTCGTCGGGGTGGTGCATCCACACCGAAACGTCCACCGACAACGTGTCTCGCAGGCTCACCCGACTGATTTCGACCGTGTCCACCATCTCAATCGCTCCGTCCAACCGTCATGGATTGATACACCTTTCTCTTGGCTCAGATGCCGTCGCCGGTCGCGACTTCCGTCAGGGTCGGCCGCATGATGGTGACCGAAACCGTCAGCGTCCAGTCGTTGCCGGGATCCGGATCGATGTCGCCAATGAAGGAATCGGGGTCGGATTGGCGCGCCAAAACGGACCACATCCATTCGCCTTGGCCGCGTTCTCCGCCCGGCTCGTTGAGCAGGCGTTCGAGCAATTGCTCGGCAGAATCCGCCACCATCAGCCCCTCTTCACCCATCGGGTTCAGGT
>Ga0181570_10003682_pt1 | contig 11484 bp, 7 predicted proteins | sample 101ome_18_FD_148667 | JGI IMG/M metagenome (GOLD analysis project Ga0181570, IMG submission 148667) | Coastal salt marsh microbial communities from the Groves Creek Marsh, Skidaway Island, Georgia - 101406AT metaG (spades assembly) | ecosystem: Environmental > Aquatic > Marine > Intertidal zone...
CTTGTCTCTCTCTCTCTCTCTCTTCTCGTTTAAAAATACCCGCTTGCCCGAGGTTCTTCTTATCGTTCGTTGCCCGCGACGAGAACGACGTTTGACGACGACGACGACGACACTAAAAAAACAGCGGTTCGTGAAAAAAAAAAAGAGCACGCTACGCTCGCTCTGCAACCAAAAAAAAAAGGAATAAAAAAATCTTCTTCTTTCTCGCGTCCTTTCACCGCGCGTCAAAAAAAAAACACGCGTCGTCGATTCTTTTTCCGATAACTTAACAAATATACTTATTGACGTTAGCAAATCATGAGCGCAGCGTGGATAAATCCACCGGAGAGTTTATCCTCGCCGTATACCATTAAAAATGCGAGAGTTCCCCTGGTTTTATTATCCATCGCCGAGGATAACGCGAGTATCAGAAACGGTGGAATTGGTGGTGATGCGGATGACTCTTCCAAAGGCACTCCAGAAGTCGCTTTAACGAACTCTTCGTCAAAAATTGACCGCGCTCTCTCCTCCCCTTACTCTGGAGATAGAGACGGATTGGTATTGGTAGATATCACCGTCAAAGACGGAATAATCACTCAAATTAAGGCGTCATCATCTGCCGAAGAAGAAGAAGAAGAAGAAGAGGGAAGAAACGAACAACAGCTTGGAACAATCTTCCTCGACGCTAAAAAAGGGGTGTGCATGCCCACCTTCTGCGATATCCACACTCACGTGGATAAATCGCACACGTGCGAACGAAGTCGAAATGAATCGGGATCTTTAGCCGGTGCGGACAAGTCCTGTCAAATCGATGAAATACACTGGACTGAAGAAGAACTCACGGCGAGAATGGAATTTTCTCTAAAGACGGCGTACGCACACGGTACATCCGCTATTCGAACTCACTTGATGTCAGGTCCGACTCAAGGCGCGCTTACTTGGCCGGTATTTATGAAACTTCGAGAAAAATGGAAAGGACGAATAGAATTGCAAGGGGTTTCGTTATCGATATTGAGCTTCTTCAAAGACGAACACGCTTCTAGAAATTTAGCTCGGACAGTGAAAGCACACAAAGGAATATTAGGTGCCGCTGTGTCATGTTCTGATTATGGAGGGACGGATTTGGATCCTTTCACGACGTGCGGGGACGAGCTGCACACTTTACTCGATAAAGTGTTCCAACTCGCCATAGAATTTGAACTTGACTTGGACTTTCACGTCGATGAAAACGGGAACGAAGAGTCGAAAGGTTTGTTGCACATATCCGACGCAGCAATCAGAAATAATTACAAAGGACAGATCGTTTGCGGGCATTGTTGTTCTTTAGCCGCACAAACCCCCGAGAATTTGGAAATCATGTTGCAAGCCGCTAAGAGAGCAAATATAACCATCGTTAGTTTACCATTGGTGAATCAATGGCTTCAAAATAGGTGTGAGGTTGGAGAGAAAACGCCGAGACGGCGCGGTATCCCTCTTTTAAAGGAAATTGCCGCGAGAAATATTCCAGTTTGCTTGGCGAGCGATAACATCAGAGATCAATTTTATGGGTACGGGGACTTGGATATGCTCGAAGTTTTTCGTCTCAGCGTGTTCATCGCCCACTTAGACCGACCTTCTCTCGGTGACTGGCCTAAAGCCGTCACAAGTACCCCTGCGCATGCGATGGGACTGGGTGAAACGCACGGATTACTCAAGGAAGGAGGCCCGGCAAACTTTGTGCTCTTTCGTGGTCGACAATACTCCGAGTTGTTTTCGAGATCTCAACACGACAGACTCGTCGTAAGAAACGGAAAATGGATTGCAGCTACAGTGCCCGATTATGACGAGCTCGATCCAATCTTAGCTCACCACGCGCTGAGTAAAACCCAACCATTGATAGAAAACTATAATAAAGAAAATAGAAAGACAACCGTTTAGAGCCGAGAAGAAAAGAGACGTTTTTATTATAATTCTAGTATCATAGATACGTAGGTTTGAAAGCGCGCGAAGATATCTCTAATTACATGCTAAATTTTACTAATCTCTAATTTGATCTGTTTTGCTATGTCTGGAAGATCGGCAGTCGGAAGATATGCGAGCATTTCTTCCAATATTTTCTTTTTACATTCCTGGGACTTGCTCGATCTTACTACTTTGGCTAAAATATCAAAAGCAGCAGCAGAAAGTGCACCTTCTGCACGACTCTTAGATCTGCCTCTGGATGACACAGAAACTACCGATAGAGCCGAGCATAAACTTCGAAAGCCTAGAAGCTGGAACGCGAACGAATCTCGCGGAGATGAGGAAACTATATTGGCAAGCTGCCGAGTCAAGATTCCAATGTCAGTCGTATTTCGCGTCGTCTTGATCACTTTGACAAATAAATCGAGCGTAATACCATCTGTTTCCATCTCATCCTCACAAGTTCTTGCATTCCCGTCGTATAACATGACTGCAAATTGAAAGAGAAGCTTTGGAAATAAACCAAATACTATTCTCTGAATTTCAGAGAACGTACACCGAGGGAAAACCTCTGAGCTTGCCCATAACAGTGCTACCTTCAAATGGTCTCGATACTTTACGGCAACTTCTTCGAGTATACTTCTGAACTCAACTAAGCTCACATCGATATTGGAAACGATCTCTTCCTCTCCTTCCGTGACCTCTTCTCCAAATGGAAAAAGCACACGTACTACTCTTAGTAGTACTTCATCGCCAGAACGAGAGATGCAGAATATGTCTACGAGAACATTCTTAATCCAAAGCGTGACAGAATCAAATTTGCAGTTCAAACTTGGTGGGGACTTCTCATTTACTACATCGCGTTTACGTAAGCCGTATTGTAACACTGGCTCGATTCGCAGCCGTGTATCCCAATCTAGATGCCCAGTAGCAACAGATCTCAGTCTTTCAATCGATTCCAACCCGTGTTTTGTGAGATGAATTCTTTCTTCCTTCACAAGTTGTTCAAACCTATCAACGTAAACAGATAAAGTCGAAGAAGCCAACTCCCGTACGCGTTCTGAGTATCCATCGTCGGCACTTCGTGCATTAACCACAGAAGCTAAAGATAGTAGAATACTACCTGGATACGTTCGGAATACTAATGTGTAATCGAACTGGGTGCCGTCGATAGTAATGTCACGCAAAAGATGTATCGCGAATTCGACAACGCTACTCTCGTGGCTACTGTGGAGTAACGGAAGCACAACGTACAGAATTCCTTCCCTGGGATCAAATAGAGAAGTATCATAATTCCCGTTACCATCCGTGTGCATCCTAGCCATGTTCGCATTGAATAAAGAAGCTGTGAATACGTTCAGCGCTGTCAACAAGTGCGGTTTCATCGCAACTAAGTCTCTAAAGGCTCGAATAAAAAACTCCAACTCAATGAGACCAGGAGAATTGTACGCCGCGCTTAAAATCAAAGGCATATTCGAACTATTCTCAGCTGCGTAATGAAGCAACAGGTGCGTGAATTTCGCTGGAGATGATAGTTTGAGAGGTAGTAAACTTCTGGAGAACTGAAGTGCTTCTTTTACAGAAATTTCCTTCTCACAATTGATTCTATTCATGACTTTAACCATTTCTTTCTCCAAGGCTCCATGAAAATGAGAGCTTGTATTCAAACTATCCCCATCATTATATTTCTCTTCCACGGATTTATGCCTTTCCAACCTGAGAATTGTATTGGTTTGCAAAAACGAAGTTTGGTAGTCTCTGTCCTCACCTTCCGCGTTTTGTTTCTCCATGATGTCAACTATCTGTACGGATGCTTCATTCTGAGAAAGTAACAGTACTGCCGAAGTAATTCGTTCATTCAAGTAAGTATCATTCATATCTTTCAATACCCATCTTAAATCGTGGACCAAATCACAGCGCGAGATCACGCGGATGAATGCTTCCGTGCTCACTCGAAAACGTTTCAGAAACACTTTGACGTCGTCGTCGTATTCTATTTTACTAGGAAAGAAGTTTTGTTCGTAACCGTCGCAGTTCGCCCATACAAAAAGTAATATTCTAATCACATCTTTCCCTGATATAAGTTGTCCTTTCATCATTCTTTGAAGTTCATCGACTGCCAGATTCAGATGTTCGTTTGATTTTCTCCTACCTCTTCTGTCTTGCTGCTTCTCGTAAAATTCAAGACGGGTCAAAACTTCCAACACAGGGGAGAGAATGACGTGAGATTCCATCCGATGTTTCTCGCTTCGCCGTTTCAGAGCCTCGAGGAAGGACAGCGTGGAGGATGCCATCACCTCCAAGACTAAGTATTCTTCTTCTTTTTCGTTTTATCTTTCTTTTTCAGCGCGTATCGATACACTTTTCGCAAGAGGATGAGAAAGAGAAGAAAAAGGAGAAAGACGAGAAGGAAATCGCTGAAAGATATCGCGTACGCGGTCGTCAAAAATGACGTCGTTGTCGTGGTAGTACCACCGCTTTCCGTTCTGACTTGTTCGTTGTTTCCAGAGATTTTTCCGCGTCCGTCCTCCATTCCTTCTTCTCAATTATTATTTCTAATGTAGAGTTAGAGAGAGAGAGAGAGAGGGAGAATTTGTTGTAACGACCACAAAAAGGTACTTGTGTACTTGTTTTTGGTTGTTTTCCTAAGTGTACTACTTTTCGTTCCATACGCGTGCCATATACACGCGTGTTAATATTAGTATCGCTATTCTAAGAAGCTGAGCTACCATCTCTATATCTCTAACCATTCATCTACTCACATATCTTACTATATAACATCGCGTTTCCTCGACGACGCCGCCTTACGCCTGTTCCGCTCCTGAAAAGACGGCGCGTTGGACCCGGCTCCGCGAGTGGGGCCGCTACGACCACCTGAAGCTTTACCACTACCTCCTCCTCTTCCTCCTCCTTTCTTCGACTGCTGTCGTTCGCCCTGCTTGTGCTGTCCTCCTGGAACAGACGAATCTTGTCGCGGAAACACAGCTTTATTCCCACCTTCACCAAGACCGAACGTTTTCTCAGATTCAATCCGAGCCTGTGCTATCCGAGAAGCATCTTGAGGAGACCGAGCTTTGATAACCATCGCACCCACTTTTGGTGCGTTGTACACACGACCTTCAAAAAACCAAAACGTTTTTTCTTCACCTAATTCTAGTGAATCCGCGTCGTCTTCAAGTTTTTCTACCGCATTTGGAGGTGGCGGAGGCAAATCGTCGAACGAATCGTCGTACTCGTCTTCATACTCGAGATTTTCAAGGAGCCTCAACACTGCCTCTTTGTTGGAACGAGTCGATTTATCCAACACATTCTTTGCCTCGGTGGTGAACTTTTTCGGCTGCGGCACGTAAAATCCTTCTGCCTTAGGGTTCAAGAAACTCGTTGTTCGTCGTCGTTCTTGATTCTGTATCCGGAGTCCTTGCTGAACCCCTTCCTTTTTCTTATTCTCTTCGAAAAGCTCCTTTGGAACGTCTCCTTCTAACAGGTGTTGCGTTATTCGTTCTGCGTTAGGTCCGTACATATCTACGCATTTTAGTAAGAACTCTTCGCTGTAGTCCGGTAATATCGATCGAATTTCGTCAATTACACTTTTCACCTCTATCGATATAGATGGTGAAGTACCAATAAAATCAGCGACTGTAAGAAGTTGACGAAGTTCCTTGAAACTCTTTGACACGTCTTGCGAAAGCGCTTCTTGCCCTGCAATATTACTACTACCATTCAGATGGTCAATAACTAAACTTACTGAATCGATGAAACTTTTCTCGCACCATCTTTCCTTGTTTTTCTCTGGAAGAGCGTTGACGAATATAACCAAACTCCTCGCCGCATCTCGCAGATATCGAAGCACGTCGTCTCTAGACACTTCGGCGGAAGAGGCACCGGTCACCAACGACGTAAAGTTATTCGAGATTGCATGGAAGGCTTCGTTTAGCTCCGTCGTGAAAATCTCAGGGGCTACATTATACACGTTCTCGAATAAGTTTACCACCAAGAGTGTGTTCGTAGGGGCAAATAACGTGGCCACGTCGATTATTCTCGGTACCGTAAAGAACCTTCTCACGACTTCTTTCTCCTCCACGCAGGAAATTCTCATTAGCAAGAAAAATATTCGTTTTGCCAAATCGTCCTCTTCTCGGCTCGGTTGGATGTCGACCGCTTTATCAAATGGTCGTTGTCGATATTGAAGGTAGGAATCTAATATTTGCGGCACAAATGGATCCTGGTGAAGGGCTATCTTAAATTCCTCGTTTGAGCACTCGAGGAGCTTTTTCCCATGTAAATTGAGGCGCGAAATCACCGCTCCGTTCGTCATGCTGTCGTTATCGGGCGGTAAATACAGCATCGATTCTGACGTTGATAGCGTTTTCATTGCTTTACGGGGATGACTGTTTTCTCGACATCATTTTTGTTTTGTTGCGATTGTTTATCTATCTATAGAACAAGAAAAGTGAAGACTTGGGCTCCTCTTTTTTCCTTTTCTTTCCTCCTTTATCTTTTCCCCCTAATGAAGAGTAATTCCCAGTTATTAATTTAGCATTAAACTTTAAATCAATTTAACAACTACTGTACTATTTCATATTTGAAAAAACAGTCATTAACACGGGAATAATTTAATTATTTCGTGAAATAAATAAATAAACAAAAATATTTTTGAAGGAAGACATTAGATTAAATCAATACACAATCAAATACGTATTTTTCTGTTTTTACTGCAATAAAAATGCTGCTAATTACTTCTTTCTATGACAAAAGATGATGAATAATGTATATTTTCATGTAAGACTAAGATAAAATTAATTACGATTTAAATAAAAAAAATAATTGTATTAACTTAAGAAGGGAAGTTCAGAGATATTCTTTCACGTATACTATAAAATAAATGTCAAAACTCTCTGTGTGAATTAAAAGTCGGGAATATCTCATTATGATATAAAACTTCGATTAAAAGGGTAAAAGAAACATGAATTCCTCACTTCTTTTTTCTCTTGACGCAACGCTCAGAAGTGAGCGAGGGAAACCTCCATAAAGTGCTGTTTTTAGCCTGTCGAGTTCTAACAACGTCTCACGTGACGTCTATCGCGGCTGATGGGTTTCACGAACGATGGTACTGAGGAGTCGGTTCTGGCAGGAAAAGAAAATGCACGAGAAAATTTTGAAATTACGACGGAGGTTGCTGAGAAGAGTTTCGGTGGAGGCACGTTATGTGCGTATGAACTCGAAAGATTAACCCGTATACAAAGGAACCAACAAATTATGCGAAACATGGGTATTGATGTTTTAGCGAATGGCATTAATGGTATCAACAAGAAGAGTAAAAAGAGGCCATCATCATCGTCATCGAGCGGGAGGAGGAGGATGGGTGCGTCGACGAAAATACTGAGACGTTCAACGAGAACGAGAAAAACGATACAGAACGGACATGAAGGAACAGATCGAGAGCAAAACAAATCATTACAAGATCCGTCAGAAAAAGGAGAAGAAAAAGAAGAAGAAGAGGACGTGTTTCAAACGTCTGCCGTGTGGTATTACTGCGAACAACAACAACAACAACAACAACAGATGAAACCTTCGTCTTCGTCTTCTCCTCCTCCACCACTTTCTCCTTCAGTATTCTTGAGAGGGTATCAAGAGGCCAATGAGAAGAAACTTATCGACCAATCCATTAAAAAAGGGTACTATTCTATCGATGAAAGCAGAAAGTATGGTTTGATCGCCGCATCCGGAGATGGTGGAGTCGTTTCAATCTTCTCGTCGGCATCCGATTTACTCCTTTCATATAAGGCCCATCAGGGGTGGTGCGCTAACGCACAATTCGTAAATAACCACAGTAATGTGCTCGCTACGGCTGGCGGTATGGATGGTACTGTAGCTCTGTGGAATATCGCATCCGTTGAAGCCAAAAAGCAAACTCCGAGTTTACAAACCAGAAATGCAGACATACACGATGCTGGAGTGTTTTCATTGGATGTCTTCAACGAAAACTCAATTTTTACAGCTTCAAAGGATAGGAGCGTGTGTTCTTCGAGGATAACGGACGACGGTCAACTCAAAGTTTTGAGAAGATTCGATGAGTTCCATTCTGGTGTGGTAAAATGTGTGAAAGCGAGGAGCGAGGACGTGTTTGCCACGTGCGGGAACGACGGGGTCGTTGCCATCTGGGACATCCGAGACTCTAAGACAAAACCGGTGCACCACATCGAGAATGCTCACGGCGGCTATGCGGTAAATTTCGTCGAATGGAACGTTGAAGGTGATACTAACCAAATAGCTACGTCGGCATTTGACGATTCAATCAATTTATGGGACGTTCGACGCGGTTGTGAAGGAAAGCTACACCGATTCAACGCCCATAAGCACCCGAGAGTTCAAAAACACAAAATGTTGTATTGTCCAGCTTTCACTTTCAACGGAAGGGCGATTGTGACAGCTGGTGAAGGGACTTCCGCTTTGACTATTTACGATATCGAGAATAAGAGTAAAGTATGTTCAGGCGACATCGGGTTTGATTCGACCACTTTGACATGTCTGTCGGATGGGAGAGTCGCGGCGGCAAACAAAAGAGAAATTTCAATATTTCTACCCATCGTTTGTTGAACATGAACGGATCATGATCATTTAAGAAAGAAATATGCCTTTAGGAAGATTAGATGAGGGTAGGAGGATTAGCAGCAGCGTAGAAAATTTTGTACAACAATACTTTAATAAAAATCAGGCGGCAAAGTGTTTCATTAGTTAATATTACATTTTGGATGCTTCAATCGACTTGATTCAAACTTGAATTTTTCAAACCCATTATGAGCGGCGGCAACTCTTCTTCTTCTTCTCCTTCTTCTCCTTCAGGAATGACCTCAGCGGGCACGTCTTTCGGTACCATATCGTCTGGCACCATGCCATGTTTTAAGAACAGGTCCCCAGTCTGTTCCAGCGCATCGCAAACGTCCGGTTCTTCCTCCAGTTCATAACCTTGCTTCAACAAGACGGGAGCGTCGAGCTTTTTCATGATCTCTCTTCCCTCCTCTTCTTTGGCTAATAGTAAAATCGCACCCGCACATCCGCGTCTGACGTTATCGGAAAGTTCTTTATTCACTTTGGCACCACTTATCGGTCGAAGAAGTGTTTTGACTATAGGCGTTTCCTCTGAGTCCAACGCTAAGAGTTTTTTTCTGGATTCCGAGTCGCAACACAAGTTTTGTATGGTCGCTGCGATGCGCTCTCTTCTAATATCACACGTGGACGCTAACATCGGGGTAACGAGATTGACTATAGACCCGTTTCGATCCAGAATAACTTTTCTTCCTATGGGATGCCTAGAGACATTGCACAAAACGCTCGCAGCTTGCGCATACGTCTCCGGGGGTTTTCCGCTAACTAATAACTGCACGAGTCTTTGGATGTAAAATCCCTCCAGTGGTTTGCCTTCTTGAGAAAGAACGTGCACACCTCCCTCTGCTTTTGTTATGTTCGCTAAGAGCGAAAGGAGTAAATCCACCGGTGCGCACTCGCCGTCTTTAATAAAATCTATGCATCTTTCCACTGCGCCTTTGTTTACCGCCAACGAGACGACTTCTAAGGAATGTCCGGTCAAGTTGATCAGCGCCTGAGCGGCTGGGGTAGATTCCGGAGGATCTTTCCCCAGCAAATGGAGCAAAGGAGAGATTAAAGTTTCTCTCTTATCGGTCAAGGTTTGCAAGCCATCATCTGTGCCGGTTAAGCCGGCGACGATGGTGGCGGCTTCTTTCCTCACGTCCGAACGCTTGTCCGACAAAAACTCGACGAGCTCGTCCACTTCGTCCTTTTCTTTCTTCTTTTCCTCTCCTTTATCACCGATCGCGTTGGACATGAATACTTTCTTTATGTCTCTTCGAGTTTTGTGTTCGTCTTCGAGCGTGAATGCGGAGTTGTTCTCTTTCGTGACGTGTGTTTTAAGTGGCAATTGTTGAGGGAGTGGCTTACAAAGGGACTTCCGGACTTTGAAAAAAGAGAGAGAGAGAGAGACACGCAGACGCAGACGGAGAGATTTCTTTCTCATCCAAAATACAACTATATTAAAACATCATCATCATTATCAACAGCAACATCTAGTTTGTAAAAGCAACACCATCTCTACGCCGACTAAAATACATACATATTGTAAAACCATGTCTATTTAAACGCCAACATAAAGCGTGCCGAGCATCAGGGCACTCCCAAGAATCACTCCTTTCGCTAAACTCACATCGTTTTTACATTTCTTTCCCTCAGGCCAAAGTTCGATAAAACACACCGCAGACATAACTCCACCGGTGGCAGCTAACATGTACTGCAAACGCAAAGGTGTCAAGTACGGTTGAATAAAGAATAACGCGAACAGGGCTCCGAGTGGTTCGCTCAAACCCGAAGCTGTCGCCAACGCTAATGCCTTTCTCCTCGATCCGGTCGCCGCAAACACCGGTGCGGCGACAATAATACCCTCCGGCACGTTGTGTAAACCAATCGCGATGGCCATGATAGGCCCAATTTCAGTGAAGGATGAAAATGCCACGGCAAAACCTTCTGGAATGTTGTGTAAAGTCATAGCAACCGCCATTAAAATACCCAGACGCATCAAACGACCTCGGGAAGCTTCAGTTTCGCCCGGCACCGATACCCCGCGTTCGTTCATAGCAGAGGACATGGACGAAGACATTGATTTAGAAAAAGATGAGGACATGTTCAGTTCGCTGCTCTTCACTTTCCCTCCCGATCCTGATCCCGATCCTCCGCCGTTTTGTTTCTGTTTGGTTCCACCGGGACCATCTTTTTCAAACAAATCGACGTGAGGTAACAACGGCTCCACGACGGCGTATAAAACCGCACCCGCCATGGTGGACAGGGTTATTCCCCAAAATCCATTCTCCAGAACATTTTTCACGTATAATTCCACGAAGGATAGCGTGGCCATGACTCCAATAGCTGTCCCTAATAAGAAGGCTAATAGTTTCGCATCGGGTCGTTTCCATACGGCTAAAACACCCCCGACGGAGGTGCTCAACCCGGCTAAAGTGGAGAGTAAAAGCGCGTAGTTTTCCTCCTCGGTGAGCATTCCTCTTCTTCCTCTTCTTCTTCTTCTTCTTCTTCTTCTTTTTAGTAAGATATATATTATGTGTACGCAATCTTCTTATGTGAAGGTGTGTGTTGCGAAAACACAACAGCTTTCAGGACTGTGCGGTGTGAGTCTTTTTTTTTCCTCCTCCTTTCGCTTCAAAAAACGCCTTCGTCGCCTTCGTCGCCTTCTGCTCTTTCTCGCGTGTCACGCGACCGAAGAGGATAGAGTTTTTTTTTGGCGTCCAAAACGCGTCACAGAACAAACGTCAAGAAAGAAAAAAAAAGAAGAAAAGAATGTTTGCTACGCACGCGCACTCCGTTCTTCGAATCTCGCAACCGTCCAACGCGGCGGCGGCGGCGACGACGACTGTCAACGCTACCGGAAGACGAGCGACGTCGATGACGACTTCAGCGGCCGCCTCCGCTACTTTTTACAGCGGTAGCTTTTCTCGTCGTCAGCACCAAAAACACAAAAATCGAAACCAATCGAAGACGGCG
>Ga0181570_10003693_pt1 | contig 11467 bp, 5 predicted proteins | sample 101ome_18_FD_148667 | JGI IMG/M metagenome (GOLD analysis project Ga0181570, IMG submission 148667) | Coastal salt marsh microbial communities from the Groves Creek Marsh, Skidaway Island, Georgia - 101406AT metaG (spades assembly) | ecosystem: Environmental > Aquatic > Marine > Intertidal zone...
GAGATTCTGAGTTGTTGATGTGTGGATTCTTTTCTTCAAGAGAGAAAAGAGGAAAAAAAAAAAATGCGGAGAGGAGAAGAAAAAATTCGCGCTCCTAGAATAGCACTTTCACATGCGCATAAAAAGTACTCTTAATCGCGTAAAAACACCCATAAAAGTTCACAATGTTCTCCTTTTCGATGTTTTGAATGATACATTGACATTACGTTTGCGTCATCGTCGTTCAAATCTGCATCGCATTCGCTCGACGCGCGTGCGCGATGTGTTGTTTTTTGTACAAAATTTTCCTTTTTTTTCGTCTTTTTCGAGAGGCGGAGAGGCCCGAGAGGGGACTAATCGACTAAAACAAAAATTTTTCGCTTCAACGACAACAAAAAAAAATCTTCATTTTCCAAACACACGCTCTCTGCGCCTCCTCGCAGCGCTTCACACTGCGAAGAGAAAGAAACCACACACAGAGAAAGAAGAAGGACGCGTCTCGTCTGCGGATATTTCTTCTCGGTCGGTTCGTTTCTTCTTTTCTGCCGTTGTTGTTGATAATACGTTCGCGTCGGCGCTTTAGATATACATTTTTTGTCCAAAGGGGGTAAACCTTAAACGGACACAAAAAAAAAAGTTAGAAAAATGGATGCGCATCGCCCGACGACGAGGCGCCAAGCGCTCGGTGAAATCAACGGGAACTTGAGAAACGAGAACAACAACAACAACGGGAAAGCGGCGGTAAAGAGAGGGTATGCGATTTTTGTTTCTTTTGTAGTTCATCTTCATCTTCTTCTTCGTTGTCGTCGTTCGCGATTGATTTTTCTATTTTTTTTTCCTTTCCGTTTGCCTTGTTTTTTTGCCCAAAAAGGGGAACGATTAAGTCCCCTTTCAGAGAGAGAGAAAGAGGGTGCCAAGATTTCATTCATCACACACGCGCAAGAAACTAATGCGCGTATCATGTGAGCATGTATTATTATAAACTGACCGCAACAACCAATAATACACGACGAAACGCATCAATCAAAAAATAAACAACAGGCAAGAACAACCGGCCGTGCAACACATCCAGCAAGGGTACATTCGAACCCGATCCGGTCGCACGCCGAAAGCGCCGATTCAGTCGAGCGAGAACAATGGAGACGTCTCCATGGGGAAATCCGGAGGGAAGAGCACTAGACATAATAACAATAACAACGACGTGGATGGAGTGGACGGGCAGAATAACAAGCTCGGTGGGTCCTCTCGATTGGCGAAACACGACCCGTTGCAAACGTACTCGCAAAACTTGACGAACAAAGAGTTGCGAGAAGTGAGAGACATTGACGCCTTGGACAAGCAAAACCCGTTGGCGGTGACGGAGTTTGTGAACGATATGTTCAACTACTGGTTTCGAGTGGAACCGTTGACCCGCGTGAGTTGCAATTACATGAGGTCGCAAACGGATATCAACCATAAAATGCGCGCGATTTTAGTCGATTGGTTGGTTGAAGTGCACTTGAAGTTCAAGCTGATGCCGGAGACGCTGTTTTTGACGCACAACTTGATTGATCGATTTTTGGAGAAGAAGGTGGTCTCGAGGAAGAATTTGCAGTTGGTTGGCGTGACGGCGATGTTGCTGGCGTCGAAGTACGAAGAGATTTGGGCGCCGGAAGTGAGAGATTTCGTGTACATCTCCGACAAAGCGTACACGAGAGAGCAAATTATTGAGATGGAAAAGGACATGTTGTCCGAGCTCGGGTTTCATTTGACCGTGCCGACGCCGTTTCATTTCTTGAGCAGATTTTTCAAAGCTGCCGGAGCAGACAAGCAAATGCAATTGCTCGCCAACTTTTTGGTAGAGTGCGCGTTGGTGGATTACGGAGCGCTGAAGTTTTCCAACTCTATGTTAGCCGCGAGTTGCGTGTACGTGGCGATGAGGTGCTTGAACAAAGGGAGGTGGGACGCGAACATGAAGATCCACACGAGGTACACCGAGAGCGATATTTTGGAGTGCGCTGATGCGGTGTCGAGATTACAAAGAGCGGCGCCGACGGCGAATTTGAGCGCGGTGTACAAGAAATATTCCAACGATAAGTTTATGGCGGTGGCTAAGATTGCTCCGGCGGATGGGTTAGGCGATGACATGAACTCTTAAATTTTACGTCACTCGCGTGTTCGATAGCACGCAGCGCGCCGCTTGGAGAATGTTGCGATGAACGATGCGTATTTCATTATTTGAGGAGGGGTCGAAGGGAGAGCGCGCGGAGGAGAGTCTGCGCTTTACATTTACTATAATCACATCATATAAACACCTTTTTTAAAAGAGAGAGAGAGAGAGAGAGAGAGATGAAGACTTGGAGAGAGATTGCGAGAGAGAGGGACAGAAATATACGCGCGGCGAAAGCTTAACGCGTGTATCCTGACTCGCCGCTTCTTCTCTTTGCCTTTTTGTAATAGTAGGAGGAAAAAAAGAGAGATAAAACAAAAATATTCACGCGCTCGAGCACAGTTTCATCGTCATCGTCGTCACTCTTCTTCTTTCTCTTCTTCGTCGCGAAGCGAACTTGTGCGTGCGGTGAGTCAGTTATTTTGCACTTTTTATATTTAGGGTTTTGGTACTAAGCAACAACTCTTGGGCCGCGGCTTTGTCACCTTTTCACATTACAAGCGAGCGCGCCGTGTCGCGTTGTGTCACAAATACACATCGCGCAACGACGATTTTTTCAGAGACCGAAAGCTGTTGCGAGCGACGACGACAGAGGAAGAAGAAGAAGAAGGAAACATCATGACCGTCGTGCATTGCGATCGGCAACCCATACTACTGGCGCGCGATGATAAAAGCCACGGGAGGGGTCGCGGTAAAAAACAGATTTCAGAGGTTGTCGAAAATGTAAAAATTCGACGCTTCGCGCTCGCCGCGCTGCTCCTCGGAGCGTCTTCGACTTTCGCGTTGAGCGGTGGGTCTGATACCGACAGAACGAGGCAGAGAGATGATGATAAGGACGAGGGCAATTTGTTGTTAGGCGCGAGTCCGCTGACCATGCGGAACTTACACGAGATATTCGAGGAGTCCAACGCGGATTCCGGAGATCCCATCGTGACCGCGCTGAAGAGAGACAACCTGTTCAACATCCAAACGTTTCCGGAACGCACGTCGGAATACGATGGGGATTTGCACGATCAGAAAGGCGCGGACGCGAGTTGGTATCACAAACCAATTAAAGGAATAAACGAAGAAAACGAGGGAAAGTTTAAGATGTGTTTAATGGGCGGCTTTTCGAGTTGGGACCTGGTGTACGTGGACAACGCCCAGACGCTGACGGAACCGGGATTGTGCTTCAGTGAGATTGTAGATGCGGACACGAAGGAGAGACCCGGAGAGTTTGAAGATTGCGACGTGAGAGTGTTCAATCAAGGCGCATTTTTGTGGGGGAATAGGTACATCGATCCGACAACGAAAGGGAATGAAATCAAAGTGTTCAAGCCGCCGCCAAAGTCGAACCCGAACCAGGTGGACTTTTATTACGCGCACGAAGCCGCGAATCATTTCGGGAAAGAGCTGGCTGATCCGAGGTCAATCGCGAATATGGATTATATGGCGACGTTTGCGATGAAAGAAAACGCGATTTGGTACGGGTTTGGACCGTCTGTGGAGCAGTTGATTGGAAACTTTCAATCGTTTAAGATTCCTAGGGAGGAGCGAATCCCGTCGGTGGCGTACTTAGGATTGGATTGCATGCCGAGTCGAGCGGGTGTCTTGAACGAAATTAGTAAGGTGTTTCCAGTATCGAGCATTGGAGGATGCGCGAACAATTTCGAGAAACCGGAAGGAGATCCCGGACGAGGCGGGTCGCCAAAGGCGCAAAACGAGTACTTGGCGCCGTTTATGTTTTACTTCTCCGTGGAAAATGGCATTCAGTGCCCGGATTACATCACCGAGAAGATGTGGGGCGCGCTATCTCGAGGGTCAATCCCCGTTTACTATGGTTGGGATGGCATCGAGGAGTACATTCCGAGTAAAGACGCCATCATTGATTTGAGAGACTACCCGACGCCGGAAAGTTTGGCGGAAAAGTTGCGCTTCGTCGCGACGAACGACGACGCCTACAATCAAATGCACGCGTGGCGATACCAGGATCCAAGCACGTGGCCGTTGCCGTTCAGAAACTTAATTCGCGAAGTTTCCGATGACATGAAAGGCTCCCTGTGTAACGTCTTGAAAGCTGGGCCTACGCCAAACCATCCGAGAGCGAAGGTGCAAGGATTCTGCGCAGACGGGTCGCACTCGGTCGAGCAGTATCACGACGGAACCGGGTTAGAAACCGCAATGTTGTTCGGGAAAAAAGTTGGATCGTTCCAATACTCGTTAACTACGGAGCCGGATCGTCCGGATACCATTAAAATAGGCGCGTGGGAACGGTTCATGGATAAGACGTGCGACGAGTTCAGCGGGAAATGTTACCAATTGAAAAGCGACTTTCCGGGACCTGAACAACCACAACAACCACAACTACAGCAACAAGATCAAGGATACCAGGAAGACCACGTCGAAGAAATCATCGCGGTCGAGCCAGTTTTGGCGATGGAGGAAGATTGCGTCCCGGGTGTGCCAACGCCGGGGGTGGACAACTGTCACAACAAAGAAGAACAAGTCGGGAACCCAGTCACGGAAGAGTCAAAACCAGCCGCCGTTGCTATCACGAGACCAAACTGCAATCCTGCACAACCGTGCATCGCGGGCATTCCTGTGCCTGGCATTGGATGCTGCACGGAGGAAGAGAGAGAGATTCTCATGGAATTCCAGGCGGCACAACACAAACCAGTGGAGGTTCTCGTCGTGCCTTTGTCTCCAGCTACGCAACAAAAACAACAAGAACAAGAAAGCGAACAACAGCAGCAAGAACAACAAGAACAAGAAAGCGAACAACAGCAGCAAGAACAACAGCAACAAGAACAACAGCAACCGGTGGTAGAGGTGCAAAAAGAGGAACAACCTGCGTCTGTTGCGGAAGAAGTTCCGAAGCCGAAAGAGCTGGCCGTGCCCCTCGATTGCAATCCGGATCCTGCCTGCATACCGTTGAAGGAAATAACGCCTGGTGTCATGGATTGTTGCGCGCAGACTATTTCATCCGATCCCTTGTTAACGCAAGATACTCCCTTTCCTGCTACGCCCGAGGTGAAGGAAATTGAAGAAGAACTCCAAGAGGCGCGGATAGAGCAAGTGAAGGAAATCGAAATGGAGTTGGACGAAGCAAAGGAGGAGTTGAGGCAGCAAGAAGAGGAGATGAAACAGCAAGAAGAGGAGATGAAACAGCTAGAAGAGACTGAAAGTAATAGTAATAGTGAAGATATCAATAGCATCGCAGCGGAAGAAACGCAGTCGGTAGTGACGGCACCGGTCATTGAAGGAGAACAAGATGCTCCCAAAGTTGAACTTCCATCGGAAGCGGACGCCGGGGTTACAGCAAGAGTTTTCGAATGGGGTCCTGGTCACGTGCCTCCGAACGATGCTTGAGAAGAAAATGGTAGAATTTTAATGTAAATTGCTTTGGCTTTTCAATATTTTTACATGCGCGCGTCTAAAAATTTTACACATCTGATCGGCCTACTGTGATCGCTCTTCGAAGTTCGCTTATATCTATTTTACCGCCACTATTTCGAGGGAAATCATCCTCCACGACTACCCACTCTTTAGGAACTTTAAACCTCGCCAGCTGTTCTTTTAGGCACCATAGACGAAGCATTTCTCCGTTGATTTTTCGGCCGTACGCGTCGTCGTCCACGCGTTCCTTAGCGTATTTCATGAACTCCCACGCGTCCGGATTGTTGATGTTTTCCGTCGATTGCGCCCACTCGACGTCGGGTTCCAATCGCACGGCACAGGCTACAATTTCACCCCAAACGTCATCTGGTACGCCGTATACCACAGATTCTTGCACTAACTCGTGCTTCTCGACAATCTGTTCGACTTCTGCGCACGAGACGTTTTCTCCGCCAGTCTTGATTCGATTGGATAATCGACCGAGGATGCGAACGGTGGTGGAATCTTCGGAGACTTCTCCGATATCACCGGTTCGAAAGTACCCAATGTTACTGTATTTATCGCCACTGTGTAACGAATGAGTCACCGGTGAGTTGTAGTACCCTTTTGATACTGTTTCGCCACGAATTAAGATTTCCCTTTCATCACCTAAACGATCGATTTTCAGAGACAGACCGTCGATGACTTTGCCTTGATTCACGTGCGAGTTTGCCGTCACGATCCAGCTATCTTTCGAAGACACATCGGACGCCGAAGCCGTTCTACTACCTAATGTTGTCATTTCTATATTTGTTAAGTCGGCATACGCAATCGACGAAGTCGCTTCGGTCATGCCGTACGTCGAGATGATTTTGGCGTTTGGAAAGATCTTTCTCGCAAACGCGACGTCTTTTTCGTGCATGGGACCCCCGCCGACGAGGATTTTCTTGACAGAATTAAACGTCGAAGAATTGCTTCGGACTGCGGAAGAAATCGTCGTCGGCCGAGGAATCAAGTGCGCGTCCTTGCATACGCGTTCGAGTTTACGCAACATCGTCGGTACGGCGATGAACGCGGTGACTTCTGCAGTCACTATAGCTTGTAAGAACGACCGAGGGTCGAAAGACTCCAAGAAAACGTGCCTCGCGCCTGATTTTATTGCGGCAAGTCCACTGATGAGACCACCAACGTGATATAACGGCGCACAATGCAAATAAACGTCCTCGCTATCGTATTGAGGTCCATTTTTATCGTACAATTTTGAATCGATCGCGGCGGCTATATTGGAATGCGAGAGGATGGCTGCTTTCGGGGCGTGTCCGCTCGTACCACTCGTAAACACGAGACAACAGTTGTTTCGAATGTCCTGATATTCTGCTCGCACCATTCGCTGCTCAGTGGTATCTTTATTTTCACTTTCTTCTCCTTCGGCATAATGTTCAACCACGCTGATATCTTCGAGTTCAAATGATCCTTGCACCTCCTCGTCTTCGTCATCTTTCTCATCTCGCTTCTTTTCTTCCTCATCCTGATTGCTAATAGCAGTATCATCACCTCCACCTCCACTCACGAGCTCTAAAACCTTCTCAAATAACTCCGCAATCGCACCCGCCGCGTTTCCTTCTTCCTTGCTCCTGCTCCTTCTCTCTTCCTCTCGTTGAAACCAACTCTTCTTCAGCACGATGTCGTGCCGTTCCCGAAAACCACTATCGCACGAGTAAAACGGTCTCGCTTTCAACACCGTCACGGAATCACTCACGTCCATCCTACCGTCAAACTCCGTCCACATTTGCAGATGGAAATCATCCACGATAAGCATCGAGCACTCGCAGTGTTCCATCGCCCTTTTCGCCTCTTCGAAGGACCATCGACTGTTTAACAAAACCGTAAAGTTCACCGCGGGGATTTCAGATAACGCGAGAAAGTGCGCCAGAAACGATTGGGTGCACCGCATCGCCAGCGCGACGTTCACTCTAGGACTCTTTCCGTTCTTATTCTCCTCCTTTCCTCCGTACTCATCACGATCGTAATAACGGTCGTAATCGTACTCGTCGTTCTTCTTCTTCTTCTTCTTCTTCTTCGTTTCCGCGTCGTCGTCGACGGCGTTAAAAAAGTTCCCCGACAAAAAGTCTCGAATTTGCGCCACGTACGCTCGGAAATCAACCTCATCTTTCGCGTCTGAGTTTAAGTAGTGTATCTTGTTGTTGTTATTATTACTATCGTCATCGTTTCTCGACGAGCTCTCCTTCTCTTCGTCTCTTCGTCTCGAGAGATTTAAGACGGACGACGCGATGTGTTCGCGTCGTTTCTTCTTCATTTTTTTGTGGAGAATGTGTAACGCTTCGTTTTTTTTTTTCAAAAAAAATTCTCAGATCATCCAAAAACACCCCCATTTATTATTATTATATATCACTCATCCGCTGATACAAAAACGCACCAGCGATAGTAATAACATTCGTCATGCGCGCGACAAGTTTGAAAGAGGACGTGCAGCGATGGAAAACGATCGGAGATGGGCAGTTTCGAGTGCGTTTTTGTGTTGTTCTCTCTCTCTCTCTCTCTTTTTTAAATTTGTTTTTGCACATTTTGTATCTCTTTTTTTCTCTCGTTGCGCGCGCGCGCGTGTGTGGTTGCGTTGCTTTCGCGGCGTTCGGCAGTGATGAATGAAAAGAAATGGCAGCATAGTAAGATATGAATTTCTCAATCGCGCGACCGCCGCGCAAGGCACGTCGCGCGGTGCGAGAGCTTTGATTTCACAATTTTATATTCTGAGCCGGACAAAAAGGCAGTTTTTGCACGCTTTTTGCGCGTAGGGGATTTTCTCTCTCGATTTGCATCTCACATCGCACGATCACCATCACTAACGACGAACGCGTTCTCTCTTCTTTCACCAAAAAAATATATTCGCAGACTTCAAACCATTTCGAAGCGTTCGAGTCGTACACGAAAGCGAAAGCGTATTTAGAGCAGCTTTTATTCGCGTCCGAGAGTCTCGCGGATGCCGAGAGGAGCGGCTCGTCGTCTTCGTACCCGATCGATCCGATCGAAGCGTCGAGAGTTTTGTTGAATCGTTCGATTTGTGCGTACTCTTTGGAGAACTTTGAGGAGTCGTTCAACGATGCGGGCATGGCAAAAAGTATATTAGAGGGCACGTTGCAAAAAGAAGAGATGAATGGGATCGAAAGATCTATACTCGACGAATTACGGTTTCGATTGCGCAAGGCGTATTTTCGGTGCGCGAAGGCGTCCGAGAAGATGCAAGATTTCGACGGCGCGTGCGAGATGTATTTAAACGCGCTTGAAATCGCGTCGCCGAAGAGAGAAAAAAGTAAAACTAATACGAGTCACATCTTTGATGCGCTCGCAGCGCTCGTCGCTCGAGATCAAGTTTCCATCAAGTTCATTTGCGAGGATTACGCCCAGCGCATCTTTGACTCCGAAACGCCAAATCCGTTGACATTTTCACGAGATGGGAAAGGACTGACGTTGATACGACCAGAAAGTGCGAGAATGTCGAAGAAAAGAGTCAGTTCGTTGCTGTTCGAATACTCCGTGGGTGAAGAGAAACGCGTGCGAGACGAGTGGTTGAAATTTACATCTTTACGCCACGGCTTCGATTCTGCCGCGTTCCAGAAAACTTTTACGAAGAGCCAACGAAAATCAGTGACGCGGGGTTTCTTGTCCGGTATTCGAGCGAGAGCGTATTTTCGCGCCGATAATGTTGCGCAAGCTGCTAAAGACGTCAAAGCGGCCACGTACATGTGTAAAGGTGTCATCGCGTTCGGCGGCGCATTTCATTACGAACGCGCTTTGTGCTGCGATCGATTACTCGTCGAAGAAAATATCACGCGAACGGAAATCGCGCAAGGCGGCGAAGAAGGCATTGGAGCCGAAAACGATAACTTAGTCGTCAACAGTCAAGTCGCGTGCGCTCTGTTTGCCAAACGTGCGGTGGAAACCGAAGAAGCGCTGTTGATGAAAGAGAAGGAAGACGATGAAGAAGCGCCTCTCTCCTCGATGCGCGCTCGGACCATCCAAAGATACCAATCGTATTCGGACAAAATGCAATCGCGATTGACCGATCCAGTGAAAGCCGCGTTGCGAAAAGGCACTACCCACGCCTTGACGTTTTTGGACAAGGATAAGTGGGAAAACGAAGTCCCAGAGTACATGCGCCCGAAACCGAAATATTTCTACTACTACGAGTGGATGAAAGACCGCATCAAAGAGTATTACCCAGAACTCCCGCAGTGCGTGATGGATAAACTCTTAGCTCTGGATGGTGCCGAACTCGATTTACTCTTACAACATCCGCAAGCCATTCGGGGCCAAACCGAGGAATTTCTACAAGTTCTCGACGAAAAAGGCGAAAAGTATCTCGAGACGTACAAAACGCCGCAACTCTCCTGGGAAGAAGTCCAAGCGTTGCGCGTGGCCGAAGCGAAGAAGAAAAAGTTACTCGAGAACCAGCGCGACTCCGATTCCGACTCCGAAGAAGACACCGACCACGCCATGATTGGCGCTTCCGGCGACGACGGCTTAACCCGCGCCGAGCGACTCGGCGAACCCGTCCTCCCTCTTTTGCCTCCCGATCAGCGCCGAGAGAAGGAGAAGATGGACGACTTGAAACGAGTCGCCGCCAAGGAAAGTCAGAAACTTCTGCTCTTCAGAGAAGAAGAAGGAAAAGAAGGAGAGAGAAAACCTAAATCGATTTCCTTAGACTCCATGGATTAAAAACAAATACTGATTACACGTTTAAAGTGCTAATAGTAAGAGATGCGCGTACTGTATTTTTCGCTTCTCTTCCTATTTTTTCATTTGATTTTCATCAGTCAGTCTTAGGTCGTTAACTGTCTCTTCCTTTTCCTCTCTCTTTTGGAATCTGCACAAAAAAAGCGCGAGGGGGAGATATACACACATAAAAACAACGCGCGACCTTTACTCAGCGCTCGTTCGGGTAAAGAGCACACACGACGAACGCGTGACTGCGCGATCGCGTCTTTTTCACGCTCCCTCTCGCAGCACCCGAGACTTTACGGAAAGAAAATAAACGTCATGCCAAAACCCATCGCGACGACGACGACTGGCGGCGACGAAAACGACGACGGAGGTGTTGGAAATTTACGCTGTTTATACGACGGCGAACGAACGAAACCAATCAAAACGATGAAGGATAAGTTTGAGCTCTTGCCGGCGTTTTTGAAAGTCAGAGGGTTAGGTGCGTTTTTCGCGTTTATGCGATTTTGCGTTCGCCGCTCGGGGTTGGTTGTTGATGATGCTCAGGCAGCCGCAAATTCTCTCTGTTTTTTTTCTTCTCCTCTCGTGTGTGTGTGTGTTGTCCTCTCTTCGTTCGCTACGCGTAAGCGCGGCGGGCGAAAGAGAGGAGTGAAAAATAATACTGACGGCGAACCTCTTCTTCTTCTTCGTCTTTATCTTCTTCGCATTCGAACGCATTCGCATTTTTTATAGTTCGCCAGCACATCGAATCGTTCGACTATTTGATCGACGAGGAAATCAAGAAGATTGTCGCCGCCAAGGCGAACAACAAAGTCACGTGCGACTCGGACCCGAACTTTTATTTGAGGTATAAGAACGTTTCGGTCGGGTCTCCGCAAACGGTGGACGAGAGGATGGTGAAACAGGACATCACGCCGCAACAGTGCAGATTGAGAGATATGACGTACTCGGCGCCGGTGATGGTGGACGTGGAGTATACGAAAGGGAAGGAGATTATTACGACGCACAACGTGTGCATCGGCAAGATTCCTCTGATGTTGAGGAGTTCTCGGTGTTGTTTAAGGAATAAAGGAGAGGACGAGTTGGCGAGATTAGGCGAGTGTCCTTTAGACCCAGGGGGCTATTTTGTCGTCAAAGGTGTGGAGAAAGTGATTTTAATTCAAGAGCAATTGAGTAAGAACAGAGTGATTATCGAGCGAGACGCGAAAGGGTTGATTTGCGCCAGCGTGACTTCGAGCACGAACGAAC
>Ga0181570_10003695_pt1 | contig 11462 bp, 12 predicted proteins | sample 101ome_18_FD_148667 | JGI IMG/M metagenome (GOLD analysis project Ga0181570, IMG submission 148667) | Coastal salt marsh microbial communities from the Groves Creek Marsh, Skidaway Island, Georgia - 101406AT metaG (spades assembly) | ecosystem: Environmental > Aquatic > Marine > Intertidal zone...
AATGGCGCGGCTTGCCGGTTTGGGCTGTGCGACCGCATTGCCCATCACGCCAGCCGAAGGCCAGCCTTTGCGCTTTCATCGCTGGGCGGTCGGTGACCGGCTTGATGATGGGCCTTATGGCACCAAACAACCGCCTGCAGATCAGCCGCTTTGCCGTCCTGATGTGATTCTGGCACCGATGCTGGCGTTTGATGCGGCTGGCTGGCGGCTTGGCTATGGTGGTGGATTTTATGATCGCACGCTTGCTGTTCTCAGCGGCGCAGGGCATCATCTATCGGTGATCGGCATTGCCTATGATGGTCAAAAGCTGGACAAAATACCGGTTGGCCCCTATGACATGTCGCTTGATGCGGTTCTGTGCCCAACCGGTTTGTTCACGCCGGTGCCGTCGCAAAATTGATTTGATGAGCGTGGTTTGATTGCCGTTTTTGGATGTTTGCTGGCGGTAATCATTTCGGTGATCGTGATATGCCAAGCAATGCTGCAGAATAGCGGCATTGATTAAGGATAGAGTGTAATGCGTGTGTTGTTTTTGGGAGATATTGTTGGCCGGACGGCGCGCAATGATGTGATTGAACAATTACCACTTCTTCGTGATGAACTGGCGCTCGATTTTATCGTGGTAAATTGTGAAAATGCGGCTGGCGGGTTTGGTATTACGCCGAAAATCTGTGATGCGCTTTTTGCCGCTGGTGCTGATGTTCTGACAACCGGCAATCATGTTTGGGACAAAAAGGAAATTATTGATTATATCGCGTCTGAACCAAGGTTGCTGCGGCCGTTGAACATGGCTGAAGGCACCCCGGGAAAAGGCATTGTTCAGGTGACGAATGCCGCTGGCAAGCGGCTTGTTGCGGTGAATTTGATGACCAATCTTTTCATGGCGGCAAATGATCCGGTTTTTCCGGCATTGAATGATGCGCTGGTTCGCAACAAGCTTGGCCGTGATGCCGATTTTATCTTGATTGATGTTCATGGCGAGGCAACATCGGAAAAAATGGCGCTTGGCCAATACGCGGATGGCCGAGCGTCGCTTGTGGTGGGAACGCATACGCATGTGCCAACCGCCGATCACCGTATTCTGGCGGGCGGCACGGCCTATCAGACTGATGCTGGTATGTGCGGCGATTATGATAGTGTGATTGGCATGGATAAAGGCGCGGCAACCGACCGCTTTCTTGGGCGCGGCAATAGCCGTCTTTCGGTCGCACTTGGGCCGGTAACGCTAAGCGGTGTGATTGTTGAAACAGCCGAAACCGGCCTTTCAAACGCAATTTATCCGCTTCGCCGTGGCGGGGTTTTGTCGCCAGCCTAGCTGATGCGGCATCTTTGCCAAACATGATGCCAACCATAATGCCAGCGATAATGGTCGTGACGAAAAATGAGTGGCAAGGCTGGTTCCCCAAGCTTTGATCTGCTATACCTTTGCGCATCGGGTCTTGCCGTTGGCTTGAGCCGAAAAAAGCAAACCCGACAAACAAGCAGATAAGCAATAAGAGATCATGGCAGGCCATTCCAAATTTAAAAATATCATGCATCGCAAAGGTGCGCAGGACAAAAAACGCGCCAAGGTTTTTGGTCGTCTTATTAAAGAGCTGACCGTTGCCGCCCGCAGCAGCACTGATCCTGATTCAAACCCACGCTTGCGCTCGGCCCTATCGGCGGCGCGCGCTGCCAATATGCCCAAGGATAATATCGAACGCGTGCTTAAACGCGCCGAGGGTGGTGAGGGTGAAAATTATGATGAAATCCGCTATGAGGGCTATGGCCCGGGTGGCACTGCGCTGATCGTTGATGCGATGACCGATAACCGGAACCGCACCGCATCAGAAGTGCGCGCCGCCTTTAATAAATTCGGCGGGTCACTTGGCGAAACCGGATCGGTTAGCTTTATGTTTGATCGGGTTGGCCAAATCACCTATCCGGCTGATGTGACCGATGCCGATACAATGTTCGAAGCGGTTCTTGAAGCCGGTGCCGAAAATGTGGAATCAGATGAAAACGGGCATGAAGTGACTTGCGCGCCAGATGATTTCAACGCCGTTCGCGAAGCATTGGAAACTGTATTTGGTGCGCCCGAAGAATCGGGTCTGACATGGAAACCGCAAAATTTGATTGCCGTTGATGAGGGGCAGGCCGCAACTTTGTTAAAGCTTCTTGATGCGCTTGATGATAATGACGATGTGCAGAATGTGTCGTCGAATTTTGACATTTCGGATGACGTCATTGCCAAGCTTGCCTAAGTGGGGACGATGATGCGGATTCTTGGCATCGATCCCGGATTACGATGCACTGGCTGGGGCGTTATTGCCCTCGATGGTGGGCGGTTGCAGCATATTGCCAATGGCGCCATTCAGCCCAAACCCACGCTTGACGATGCCGCGCGGCTGCAAATCATTTTTGATGGGCTTTGCGAGGTGATTAATCTTCACCAACCCGATCAGGCGGCGATTGAACAGATCTTTGTGGCAAAATCAGCCGGATCGGCGCTTCGGCTTGGCATGGCGCGCGGCGTTGGCATTCTTGCTTGCGGCGTCAATCGGCTTGGCGTTGGCGAAATTTCGGCGCGTGCGGTCAAAAAGGCTGTTGCTGGCACTGGCACTGCCGATAAAAAACAAATCCAAGATATGGTCACGCGCCTGTTGGCAGTCGCGGCACAAAATGCCGATGCTGCCGATGCGCTGGCAATTGCAATCGCCGCCAGCAATGAGGCTGGTACAGCGGCGTCAGTCGGGGTAGAGTTGAGCCAAGGACAAATGAGCCAAGGACAAATGAACCAAGGACAAATGGGCAAAGGTCTGTCGGCAGCCATCGCCGCGGCACTTGCCCGAGATGATGCCAGCAATGGGGGCAAGACATGATTGCGCAATTGCGTGGCACCATAGTGCGAACCGATGATCAGCAGACCATTCTTGATGTTCAGGGGGTTGGCTATGCGGTCAATATTTCTGGCCGCACGCAAGGCCAGCTTGGCACCATGGCAGGCGAGGTTACGCTTTTAACCGAAATGCAGGTTCGCGAGGACAGCATGACGCTGTTTGGTTTTCTTGATCTGGCTGAACGCGATGCGTTTCGGCTTTTGATCACGGTTCAGGGCGTTGGTGCCAAGGCGGCGATGGCGATTTTATCTGTGTTGTCACCAGGTGATCTAACCAATGCCATTATCGCAGGTGATAAGGCAATGGTGGCGCGTGCCGATGGCGTTGGTCCCAAAATCGCCCAGCGTGTGGTCAATGAACTTGGCGAGAAAATTGGCAAAATTACCAGCCTTGGCGGCGCCTTGGCGATTGGTGATTCGGGTGCTGGCACGGCTGGCGGTGCAGCGGGCGGGCTTGATGGTGCCGCCGCTGGATTGTTTGGTGATGCGGTTTCGGCGCTGGTCAATCTTGGCTATGGACGCGCCGAGGCACATAGCGCGGTAATGCGGGTTCAGGCAAAAGCTGGCGGCGACAATCTTTCAGATGTGATTGCGGCGGCCTTGCGGGAGATGGGAACATGACCCAAGCAGATGATGCCAGCCGCCTGATTGGCGCTGATAGCCAAGAGAGAAGTGATAATGCTTTGCGACCAACCTCGCTTGCCGAATTTATTGGGCAGGGCAATGGACGGCGTAATCTTGAAACATTCATTCATGCCGCGCGTGATCGTGGCGATGCGATGGATCACAGCCTGCTTCACGGGCCGCCGGGTCTTGGTAAAACAACCTTGGCGCAGATTATCGCTGCTGAATTGGGTGTTGGCTTTCGGGCAACATCGGGGCCGGTAATTGCGCGGGCGGGTGATTTGGCAGCGCTGCTTACCAATTTACGGCCACGCGATGTGTTGTTTATTGATGAAATTCATCGTCTTGCGCCTGCGGTTGAAGAAGTTCTGTATCCGGCGATGGAAGATTTTCAGCTTGATCTGATCATCGGCGAGGGGCCGTCGGCGCGTTCAGTACGCATTGATTTGCCGCCATTTACGCTTGTTGGTGCCACCACAAGATCGGGACTATTAACAACCCCGCTTCGTGACCGGTTTGGCATTCAAATGCGGATGCAGTTTTACACCCCCGATGAATTGTCACTCATTCTGACCAAACAGGCGATCAAGCTTGGGCTTGATCTTGGCGCTGATGGGGCGGCCGAAATTGCTGGGCGTGCGCGCGGAACGCCGCGTGTGGCGGGGCGGCTATTGCGGCGGGTTCGTGATATTGCGGCGGTGGAAGCCGCTGGAACCGTAACTGCAGCGGTTGCCGATGCCGCTTTGCACCGGCTTGAAGTTGATGCCAATGGCCTTGATCAGATGGATCGGCGTTATCTTGCCTGTTTGGCTGAATCCTATGCTGGTGGACCGGTTGGTGTGGAAACGCTGGCGGCGGTATTGTCTGAACAGCGTGATGTTTTGGAAGAAGTGATTGAACCTTATTTGATGCAAACCGGATTATTGATGCGAACCCCGCGCGGGCGCTGCTTGTCGGTTGGTGGCTGGGCCTATCTTGGCATGACGCCGCCTGCATCGGCTGCCAAACAGCTTGATCTTCTGACGCAAATCGGTGGTGATGAGGCAGATATCGAATAGGGTATGATGGTGGGTGATCGGCAAAAAAATCGGGAAAGAACCCTCGATCATGCCAATCTGGCAGCCGGTGCCGATGCCATGCTTGATGGCCGGTTTGACGCTGGCAATCATTTTTACCCGCTTCGTGTTCAATATGAAGATACCGATGCTGGCGGCATTGTTTATCATGCGCAATATCTGGCCTTTGCCGAACGCGCCCGATCGGCATGGCTTCGATGTCTTGGCATTGACCAGCCAGCAATGCTTGCCGATGACGGATTAGGCTTTGTAGTGCGCCGGATCGAGGTTGATTTTCATCTTCCTGCCGGTCTTGGTGATGTTCTTGATGTTGAAAGTGGCTTACTTCGGCTTGGCGGCGCATCGCTGAAATTAGAACAAAAAATCATAAATCGCGAAAATCGCCATATTCTTGCCCGACTTGTCGTAGACATAGGGCTTGTCGCGCTGGCCGATGGGGCGCGGCCAAAAATATGTCGGCTGCCGGCGGCGGTCAAAGCCAAATTTTCCGATCTGGCTTTATCAGATGGATAACCAGCACCGGCGAAAGGTGCGAACGCAAATGCTATTTGGACGAAAACAGAGGGTGAATAAATGAATTCTGTGGAGTTGACGGTAACCCATTCGAGTGCAGATCTTAGCATCATGGGGTTGTTCTGGGCGGCGGATCCTTTCGTCAAGCTGGTCATGTTGCTTTTGATTTTGGCATCGGTCTGGTGCTGGGCGATTGTGGTGGAAAAAATCACCATCATTCGGCGTGAGCGGCGTTTGGCGCAGGCCTTTGAAGATGCCTTCTGGTCAGGTGGGTCGCTTGACAAGCTTTATGATGATACGGGTGCCAATCCGCGTGATGCAATGTCGATTGTGTTTGTTGCGGCGATGCGTGAATGGCGACGGGCAACGTCACGCGGGCTTGCCGATGCTGGCCGCGCCGATTTGCGCGCGTCATTGGTTAGCCGGATTGACCGGTCGATGAATTTTACCATCACGCGTGAAATGGAACGCATGGAACGCGGGATGAATCTTCTGGCGTCAATTGGTTCAGTATCGCCTTTTGTTGGTTTGCTTGGCACTGTCTGGGGGATTATGAGTTCGTTCCAGTCGATTGCCGAGTCAAAAAATACCAGCCTTGCGGTGGTCGCGCCCGGAATTGCCGAGGCGCTTTTTGCCACCGCGCTTGGGCTAGCCGCGGCCATTCCGGCGGTTATTGCCTATAATAAATTTGCTGGTGATCTTGAACGATTTGGCGCGCGGCTTGAAACATTTGCACAGGAATTCAGCACGCTATTGGCGCGCCAGCTTGATGAAGGCGGCAAATAATGGGAGCGGGAGTCAAACGATCAACCGGCGAGCGGCGGCATCGTCCAATGGGCGAGATTAACGTCACCCCCTTTGTTGATGTTATGCTGGTGCTGCTGATTGTGTTTATGGTGACAGCACCGCTTTTGACCGTTGGGGTTGAAGTTGATTTACCAAAAACCAAAGCTGGGGCAATCAATGCTGATGCAGCGCCTTTGGTGGTTTCGATCAAAGCTGATGGCAGTCTTTATTTGCAAGAAGCCGCGGTTGACGCCGAGGTTTTGATCCCGCGCCTGAAGGCCATTTCCAACGCCAACCCTGATGTTCGTATTTTTGTGCGTGGTGATCAGGCAGTGACCTATGGAGATGTGCTTGGTGTTATGGGCCGCATTCAGGCAGCCGGATTTGAAAAGGTTGCATTAGTGGCCCAGCTTCCTGAAGCGAAATAATGGCCGCCTGATGGAAATTTGCGTGGAACGCTAGAGATGGATCGTCGTTCGCTGATTATTTCGGTTGGATTGCACGTCAGTGTTGCAACACTGGCGTGGATTGGCTTGCCGTCAATCAAGCGCGATCTTCCCGACGAACAACCCATCGTGGTGATGGAAATGGTGCAATCAGTGCCAACGGCAAATTTGACGCAAGGCGATAAGCCGAATACGGCAAAAAAGGAACAAAAGGCAGCAAAATCAAAAAAGCCGCCACCGCCGCCACCGCCAGCCCCACCGCGTGCAAAACCGCCCGCGCCAAAGCCCGTTGCCAAGCCAGCTCCAAAGGCACCTGATCCAAAAGCAGAAATTCTGCCACAAAAAATCACGCCCAAGCCCAAGCCAAAGCCGGCAATTGCCCAGCCACCGGCACCGCCAAAGTCAAAGCCAAAAACCACCGCGACGCTGAAAGCGCCAAAACGCCTGCCGCAATCACCGCCAAAACGCATCAACAAGTTGGCACGCCAAAAAGCATTGCAAAAACAGCGCGAAGACGCGTTGAGCGGGGTGATGCAAAATCTTGCCAAGGCCAAGGCGGTATCCGAAGATGCCGAAAAGAAACGGCGCGAAAAAGAACGCAAAGAAGCGGCTGAAACTTTGACCAGTAATTTGACAACAGCGGCCGGTAATGCCATTCGCGCGCCCGAAAAACCGGTTGTTGGCCCGCTTGGTCTTTCCGACATTGATCGTATTCGCCAGCACGTGTCATCATGCTGGTCGCCGCCAATTGGCACGGCAGGTGCAAACACGCTAATTGTTGACATAATTGTCACGTTAGATAGAGACGGAAAGGTTTTGACAGCCGAGGTTGACAATAAAATGCGACTTGCCACCGACCGAACATTCCGGGTTGCCGCCGATGAGGCCATTCGCACAATGTTTAAATGTTCGCCTTTGCCAGTGCCTTTGGATAAATATGAACAATGGAAAAGCTTTATCTTCGGGTTTGATCCAAAATTTTTAACACGATAATGATGTGACATGGTTTGTGCTGCACAGCGCATATTTGTAGGTAAAAAGATAGGAATAGATTAGCGATGATGATGTTTTTGCGATTGGTAACTGTGGTTGCGGCTTGTTTTGGTCTGTTTGGTAATATCGCCAATGCCCAGCTTCGCATCGATATAACCGAAGGTCAGGTCGCGCCAACACCGATCGCGATCGCCGATTTTACCGGCCCTGACGGTGTCGTGTCCGAGGTTGGCAAACAAATCGCGCAGATTATTTCCGAAGATCTGGAAAGTTCGGGCCTGTTTGCGCCCGTTGATAGCGCGGCCTTTATCGAGCCGCCAAAAGCGCCCTCAATCCGGCCAAATTTCACCAATTGGAGCCCGTTGGGGGTCAAGGGGCTGCTTGTTGGGTCCGCCTATATTGATTCGGCGGGCATGTTGCAGGTGGAATTTGTGCTGTGGGATGTGGTGATCCAGCGCAATATCACTGGCGGTGGCGGCAATGCCGATCAAAATGCCGTTCGCCGGATTTCGCATCAGATTGCCGATTTCGTCTATGAGGAATTCACTGGTGACAGGGGGTATTTTGATACGCGCGTTGTCTATGTTGCTGAATCAGGGTCGCAAAGCCGCCGTTTAAAGCGGTTGGCCATTATGGATCAGGATGGACATAATCATCAATTTTTAACGTCAGGTGCTGATCTGGTTCTGACCCCGCGTTTTTCACCAACAGCCAATGAAATTGCCTATCTGAACTATTTCAACGATGAACCAAATGTCTATCTGTTCGAAATTGCGACAGGCCGCACCGAACGGCTTGGCTCGTTCCCGGGCATGACCTTTGCGCCTCGCTTTGCGCCATCAGGTGATAAATTAATCATGAGCCTTGCACAAAATGGCATGACCGACATTTATGAAATGGATATGCGCACCCAAGCGATTAACCGCCTGACGCAATCGGCGTCGATTGACACATCACCATCCTATTCACCCGATGGTTCCAAAATCGTGTTCAATTCGGATCGTGGTGGCAGCCAGCAGCTTTATGTGATGGATGCTGATGGTGCCAATGTCCGGCGCATTAGCTTTAACCAAGGCCGCTATGCAACGCCGGTTTGGTCGCCCCGCGGCGATATTATTGCCTTTACCAAAATGGCGAATGGCCAATTTTACATTGGCGTGATGAATGTTGACGGGTCTGGTGAGCGGCTTCTTGCAAGTGGGTTTCTTGTTGAAGGGCCGACATGGGCGCCAAATGGCCGCGTCTTGATGTATTTCAAACAACAGCCCTTTGAAACCGATGGCAGTGGTGGCGATACGCATGTTTACCGGATCGATATTACCGGATTTAATGAAAAGCGTATCATTACCCCATCGGATGCATCTGACCCAGCATGGTCGCCGATATTGCGCTAACCAAACGGATTTGGCGAGGTAACAAAATTTTACAATCTCTGTTAACAGGCATTGCGAAAAAGGCTTTGCTTTGTCTGGCGATGTTTGGACAAGGCAATCATCATCATATTAATTGCCGAAAAGAAAGATGCTCTTTCCGAAAAATTGCGGTTTTATAGGTGATTGGTCAATTTTTTGGTTTCAATTACAATGAATTTGCGTTATTGAAGATTCACAATTTGGGCCAGCAAAGACTGGCCTTGTGGGTGCGTCCGTTAGATAATTACCGTGACATTTAGATGACGAGCTGTTTATGTGGTCACCTAATAACGCGAAAGAGAAACCATCCGGTGTGCCGGACAAACAATTTGGGAGCATACAGATGTTTCAACGACTTCTCGCTATGTGCGCAGTAGCTTTCCTTTTCACCGCTTGTGAGACCGCGTCAAACGTTGCTGGTGACAGTGCCTCTGGCAGTTCGTCAAGCAGTGCAACAGCCGCTGGATCAACAAGCAGTTCAGCAAGCAGTTCAGCAAGCAGCTCGACAACAGCAACTCAGATGAGCGATGCTGAAAAGCTGGCACAGGTTGGCAACACCGTTTATTTCGGATTTGACAGCTCTGAGCTAGCCGGAGAGGCACAAGCCACTCTGGACCGTCAGGCCGCTTTTCTAAATGTGAACCCAACCATGGTTGTTATCATCGAGGGTCATGCCGATGAGCGTGGTACCCGCGAATATAACCTTGCGCTTGGCGATCGCCGCGCCGTGGCTGTTCGTGATTATCTTCTTGCCAAAGGCCTGAATGCCGCCCGCGTCCGCACCGTATCATACGGTAAAGAACGTCCAGCGGTTTCTGGTTCAAACGAAGAAGCATGGGCAAAGAACCGCCGTGCTGCGACTGTTCTGAACTAGACAGTTTGATCTGATTTAAAAAGGGGGGCGATCGCTCCTCTTTTTTTTGCCTAATTTCTGCCTAAAACCGCCTCTAGTATGTTTGCAACAGATGATTGCAGTCATCAATTTTTCTTTGTCATTGGGAATTGACGTAATGAATAAACGGATAGTCTTTTTGGTGTTGGCCAGTTTGCTGCTGCCAGCAAATGCGATGGCGCAAAGCGCGGCAAGCGATAATGCGATATCGTCAAATGCCAGCGCGCTGTTAACACGCCAACAGCAACGCATGGATATTCTGGAGCAGGGTCTGAAAGAAATCCGCGGGGTTATTGAACAAGATCTTCGCGAAATCAAGCTTAAGGTTGAACAGCTTGGGTCAAGCTCGGCACAGGCTGGCACCGCGCAGATGGCTGATCTGAATGCGCTTCGCAATGAGATGGAAAAGCTGAATGATACATTGGCGATGACTAGCCGCCGGATGGAACGCACGCTTGAAATCACATCTGATACCGAATTTCGTTTGCTTCGTCTGGAAAAGCGGGTGCAAACGCTGATCTCGCTTGGCGGCAGTGATCTTGCCAATGCGGCAGCACAGCAGGAAACAACCGCCGCCGATGCGCCAGCCAATGTACAAATGACCCGCGAAAGCAACAGTGGTGTCACCAAATGGTCGGTTGAAGAAGGTGCGCTTAACCGCGAGCTAGAGACATTGGATACGGCCAACGCAACCGATGCCGCCGCCGCCAAAGATGGTGTTGAGAAGGCCAGTGACAGCGCATCAAATGCTGATAATCCGGCTTCTGGCGATGCAGGCACCCTTAACGCTGATATTGCGGCAAATGATGCGCCTGTTGTCCCTGCGCAACCTGCCGAACCTGAGGTTTTGCCTGCGGTTAGCACCGAAGAGCAATATCGCTTTGCGTTAGGGCGCGCCTTGCAGAATGATTTGGAAACCGCCGAATTGGCCTTTGCCGAATTTCGGGTCTTCAACAAAGACCATGAACGTCAGGCCGATGCCACTTTCTGGCTGGGGCGGGTGCAGTTCATGCGCGGTGAATATGAAAAAGCCGCCATGACATTTTCCGAATTCAACAGCACCTATCCGAATGATGCACGGCTTGTTGACACGACCATGTGGATTGCCGAGTCAGTTTCGCATTTCGCACCGGCAGAACAAGCTTGCGAAATCTATGCATCCTTGCCAAAGCTTCTTGATACGCCACCTGAAACTTTCATGACCCAGCTTGCCGCCCTTAGTGATGCTGCCAAGTGTAAAAGCTAGCCTGATTGCTGATTTTGACGCCCGTTTCGCTGCCGTCATGGCGGGGCTGGGGCTTGATCAATGCACGGGCTATGTCACGGCATTATCGGGTGGGCCCGATAGTACCGCGCTGGCTTTGTTGACGCAGCGTTATGTCGATGCAACTGGCAAGCATCATCACGCGGTGATTGTCGATCATGGTTTGCGCGATGGCTCGGGTGATGAGGCGAAAAGGGTGCAAACCCGTTTGCGCCGCTTTGGCGTTTCCAGCGATATTATCCCGATTACCGAACCGCGCCCAACAGCCGGATTGCAGGAATGGGCGCGGATCAAGCGGCACCAAGCGCTATTATCAACGGCACGGCAAAAAAAGGCCGCTTTGCTTTTTGCGCATCATGCCGGCGATCAGGCCGAAACCGTTGCAATGCGCTTGTTGAAATCATCGGGTTTAAACGGTCTTGGCGGGATTGCTTGCCACCGATTGCAGCATGATGTTGTCGTTGCCCGGCCGGTTTTGGGCTGGATGCCCGATCAGTTAAAGGCGGTTTGCCATCATCTTGATTGCGATTTTGAAACTGATCCAAGCAATCAGAATTACCGGTTTGAGCGCGTTCGTA
>Ga0181570_10003701_pt1 | contig 11451 bp, 10 predicted proteins | sample 101ome_18_FD_148667 | JGI IMG/M metagenome (GOLD analysis project Ga0181570, IMG submission 148667) | Coastal salt marsh microbial communities from the Groves Creek Marsh, Skidaway Island, Georgia - 101406AT metaG (spades assembly) | ecosystem: Environmental > Aquatic > Marine > Intertidal zone...
GAACCTACTGCAGTTCTGACTCCTCAGGAAACATTACAGCTTAAAGAATCTTTGGATAAACTTTCTCAGGAAGATGATAAAACCATTGTTTTAATTACTCATAAATTAAAAGAGATAAAAGATTTTACTGAAAGAATATTTGTAATGAAAAATGGAAAAATGGTAGCAAAAAAGTAGCAAAAAATTTAGAAACTGAAAAAGTAACTGATCAGGAACTCATTGAGTTGATGATGGGTGAGGTTAAAACTTCTAATTTCAAAAAAGATAATAAAAAAGGTGATGTGAAATTAGAAGTAAAAGATATATCACTTACAAACGGTGAACAACTTAAATCACTTGATAATATATCTTTTTCAATTCAATCAGGAGAAATTCTGGGTGTTGCTGGTGTATCTGGTAACGGCCAGGTAGAGCTAGCAAATGTTATTTGTGGAATTGAAAAAGAATTTCAAGGAAGAGTTCTAATTAATTCTCAAGATGTTTCAAAAAAAGGTGTTAAATCTAGAAAAAAGCTAAGCCTTTCTTATATTCCTGAAAATAGACTTGGTGTGGGTTTAGCTCCGGGTGTGTCAGTTTTAGATAATTCCGCTATAAAAGAATATTTTAAGGCAAGCTATGGTCCTCATTTATCAAAAGGGAAAATGGTAGGTTATTTAAATGATTTAATCAAGCAGTTTGCGATTAAAGCACCTGATGTAAAAGCAGAAATATCTACTCTTTCAGGTGGAAATATGCAAAAACTTTTAATGGGTCGAGAATTAATTTCAAATCCTGAAGTAATTGTTGCTGCCCAGCCAACAAGAGGATTGGATGTTAGTGCTGTTGAAGCAATTCATAAATTAATAATTAGTCAAAGAGACAAAGGTTCAGCTGTTCTGTTGATTTCAGAAGATCTTGATGAGCTTTTTAAACTTAGCAACAGAATTATTGTTCTTTACGAAGGCAAAGTAGTAAAAGAAGTTGAAATCGATTCGGCAACAATTGAGACAATAGGCTATGCAATGGCTGGTATAAATGAATAAATATATTCTGTCTAAAAAACTTTACAGAAATGAACTAGCAACTTTTTATTCTTTCTTAATAGGCTTTTTGATTGCTATTGCTGTGGGATCTTTAATATTATTTATTCAAGAAAAAAATCCCTTCGATGTTTTCTCCTTAATGCTTAAATTATCCATCGGCAGCGTAAATAGTCTCAGCAACTCACTAAATAAGGCGATACCTCTTATATTGGCTGGGCTAGGTATCTCAATAATTAACTCTGTAAAGCTCTGGAACATTGGAGCTGAAGGTCAAATTTTCATGGGAGCTATTGCTCTAAATTTTGTTTACATAAATACTTCAATAAATAATTCGCAAATATATATTTTGCTACTGTTAGTTTCTGGATTTTTAGGAGGTGCTTTTTGTATTCTCTTCCCTGCAATTACAAAAGTTTTATTTGGAGTGAATGAAATTATTACAACTCTTCTTACGAATTATATTGTCTTTGGGCTAACTATTTATTTAATAAATGGTGCTTGGAAAGATCCTGCTTCTTTAAATTTTCCTGCAGCAGCCTATGTAAGTGAGTCAGTTTATTTACCGACTGTTTTGGGAAAATTAAGCTCTGGATTTTTAATTTGTATACTTTTCACTCTCATAGCTTATTACATTAAAGACAAGTCAGTATTTGGATATGAAATGAGAATAGCTGGTGGATCAGAATTGACTGCCATTTATGCTGGAATTAGTGCAAAACAAAAAGCATTTTTTGCAATGTTAATTGGTGGTGGTTTTGCTGGGCTAGCTGGAGCAATCGAATTATTAAGCCAGACACACAGAGTATCAACTGGAATTTCTCAGGGATTTGGTTATACAGCTATTATTGTTGCAGCAATAACTGGAATGAGACCTATTGGTATATTCTTAGTAGGTTGTTTGTTTGGAGCTTTAACTATCGGAGGCTCTGTAATACAAACTATCGGTGTAAGTTCATATATTGCTGAGATAATTCAGGCAACTACTCTTTTTGGTGCTTTGGTAGCTCAATTCTTTTTTTCATATGAAATTTTAAAAAAGGATGAAAATGATTGATGTACAGTTAATGGGTTTACTAAATGCTACATTGCAAGCTGCAACATTGTTGTTTATTGCTGCTTTAGGAGAACTTATTACTGAAAAATCCGGAATTTTAAATCTAGGGGTAGAGGGAATGATTTCAGTTGGAGCTGTTTCAGGTTTCATTACAGCAATTAATACGGAAAGTTTGTTTCTAGCAGTAATTGTTGGTGTTCTAAGTGCATCAGCATTTTCATCAATTCATGCTTTTGTAACTGTTGTCCTAAAACAAGATCAAACAGTGTCTGGATTAATTTTAACTATTCTTGGACTTTCTCTTTCTTCTTTGATTGGAAAACCATATGTTGGAAAAAAATTAGAAGTCAAACTTGAAAGCCTTATTGATATTGCAGAGCCATCAAATATTTTTCAAGTATTGCTCAATCAAAATCTTATCTTTTATATAGCTATTTTGCTTATGATTTTTACCGCTTATATTTTAAAGAAAACAATGTTCGGAAGAAGAATCGAAGCAATAGGTGAGGATCTGAAATCTGCAGATTCTATGATGATTTTTACCGCTTATATTTTAAAGAAAACAATGTTCGGAAGAAGAATCGAAGCAATAGGTGAGGATCTGAAATCTGCAGATTCTATGGGGCTAAAAATTGCAAAAACACAATTTATAGCAACTTGTGTGGGTGGAGCTTTTGCTGGTCTTTCTGGTGTCTATCTTACTCTAAGCTATGTTCCATATTGGACCGATGGTATGACCTCTGGACGTGGATGGATTGCATTGGCATTAGTAATATTCGGAGGATGGAAACCATATAGAACTGCGTTTGGAGCTTTATTATTTGGTTTTCTTGAGGCACTTGGTCCACGTTTACAAACATATGGATTTGAAATGAGTCCATACATTGTCAAAATTACACCCTACATAATTACTATCCTTGTATTAGTTTTCTTAACAATTATAAAAAATGGAAATACTGGTGCTCCAAAAAATATTGGTATTCCATTCTTTAGAGAAAATAGGTAAATCAAATTCTTTAAATTAATTTTTTGGTAGTATTAATACGACTTTAATTGACACCTGTGAGTGTCGGAAGGAAATGTCTTGGAAATAGATAAATTAATTTATCGTCTTAGTAAAGAAATTACTGAATCTGAATTTACCAATCCTCTTTTACTTGGAATCCCAAGAAGAGGCGATTTAATTGCAAAAAGAATTTCGAAAAACCTTGATCAGCTAAATTACGCACATGATATTGATACTGTTGATTATTTACCATTTAGAGATGATTTAGAAGAAGAAATTGAGAAAACCAAATTAGATATAAATCCGCAAGAAAGAGATGTTATTTTGATTGATGATGTCATTTATACAGGAAGAACTTTAAGAGCTTCAATAGAGGCCGTTGTTCATACAGGCAGGCCAAGATTAATATCCCTTCTTTGCTTGATTGACAGAGGCCATAGAGAACTACCCATTAGTCCGAAATTCATTGGAAAAAATATACCTACTAATGAAGAAGAATATGTTTCAGTATTTCTCAAAGAATTAGATGATGTTGATAAGGTTGAGGTCACATAGCATATGAATCATCTTCTAGATTTTCAAAATGTAGAAAAAGAAAATTTGGAAAAGATTATTAATTCAATTTTAAAACTTAATATACAAAAATTAAAAAAAATTGATTCTTTTACCCTTTTACAATTTAATGAAAGCTCAACAAGAACTAGGCTTTCATTTTCAATTGCTGCTCAGAAATTGGGGATCAATGTAGTAGAGTCGCAAGACTCGATTTCAGCTAAAGAAAAAGGTGAAAGCTTGATTCACGAATTGGAAACCTTTAAATCAATGGGAATAGAAGCATTAGTAATAAGGACAAAAGAAAATAATTTAGAAGAATATAAAAATTTTAATGAAATTTCAGTTATCAGTGGAGGATTTGGTAATACTTCTCATCCAACACAAGCATTAGTTGATGTTGCAACTCTAACAAAATTAAATAAATTTTCCTATGAAGTACCAGTGACTTATGTTGGTGACCTCAAACATTCTAGAGTATTTTCCTCTGGCAGAGAACTATTGACCAAATTAGGATTTAAGGTTGGTGTTTTCTCTAATGAAGAACTTCTTCCTAGTAATTTAGATAATTTATGTGTTTTTAATTCTTGGGAAGAAGTAGTTGAAAATTCAGGATCTGTTGAATTATTAAGAGTTCAAAAAGAACGCATTGAAAATATTGAAGGTTTTGATTTTAATAATTACAAAAAAAACTTTCAATTAACCAATGAGATACTTAAAAACACTTCAGATGACTTTGTTGTCTTGCACCCAATGCCGATAAATATTGGAATAGAAATAGACGACAATGCAGCAAAAAGTAAAAAATTTATATACCAAGAGCAACTAAAAATGGCAATTCCTGCAAGGGTTGCAAGCTATCAATATGTTTTTGGAGCAATATGATTGAACTGCCATCATTTATTGATCTTCATACCCATACACGTTATCCCGATAAAAATAATTTCCCATTTTTAGAAATTGAAAAAGCAGCAATAAACGGTGGGTACTCAGAAGTTTTAGCTATGGCAAATTCTGAAATAACAATTGATTCAATAGAAAATCTTAAACTTGCGAGGTCTATTGATAAAAAGTTAGACATAAAAGTTCATCGAGTTGGAGCATTGTCAAAAAACCTTGATGGAAAAGAACTTGTAAATTTTAATGAATTTGTTGACGAAGGAGTAACAATTTTTTCAGATGATGGAAAAACACTTATTGATGATGATCTTTCGGAAATTGCTTTTAAAAAAATTGCTCAATTAAATGCTGCAATTTTTCAACATTGTGAAAAAAACTGTCACACAAACCCCGGTGATATAGCACCTCCTCACAATACTTCGGAATTAATCACTATTCATGAAAATGAAGAGTTTGAAATTGTAAAAAGAGATTTAGATTTAGTAAATAAATATAAAACAAGATACCATGTTCAACATGTTTCTTCTAAAAAGAGTGTCGAACTAATTAAAGATGCAAAAGAAAATGACCTTCCAGTAACTGCTGAAGTAACCCCTCATCACTTATTAAAAAATAACCTAGATATAAATATGAATGATGGAAGCCTCAAAATGTATCCACCATTAAGATCAGAAGAAGATAGGCAAGCATTAATTAATGGCCTAAAAAATGGAATTATCGATGTAATTGCTACTGATCACGCGCCCCATCCAAAAGAAACTAAAGAAGTAAGTTTCAAGAAATCTGCAAGAGGCGTAGTTGGGTTAGAGTCAGCATTTGTTGTTTTATTTTCTTCAAATTTATTTAGCTTGGAAGAATTAACAAGATTTATGTCAATAAACCCAATGAATATTCTGGTTAGTCTTGGATATGATAGTTCAAACACTAAAAAGAATTGGTGGACTAAAAATGATAGTACTTTTATTACAAAATCATTCTACAAAAATTCAGCCTTTGAAAACTTCCGAGTAAATATTCAGAAAGAACTAAATCATGTATAAAAAAACTTTGCTTGTCAATCAAAATGGAGATGAGTTTATAGGATGGTCCGATAACGAATTTAACCCTACAACTGGTGAACTAATATTTAACACAGCAATGACAGGTTTTGTTGAGATACTCAGTGACCCCTCCTATATAAATCAAATAATTACGTTTACTTCTTCTCATGTTGGAAATTATGGAATGTCACAAGATGATTATGAGTCTAATGAACCAAAAATTGAAGCTGCTATAGGTAATTCATTTACATATGATCCATCATCTTGGAGATCAGAAAAATCTGTAACTTCCTGGTTAAAAGAATATGAAATACCCTTTAGTGGTGGTTTTGATGTCAGGTCAATAACAAAACATCTTAGAGACTGTGGGTCCAGTATGTTTGCAATAGGGCAAGAGATTGATAAAGACTCACTTATTAATTTAGTTATGAATGCTAGGGACATAATTGGTGATAATTCAGCACTAACCGCTGGTAGTTTGAATTTGGGTGATGATACAGTTGGTAAAGTTGGAATTTTAGATCTTGGAGCTAAACAAAGTATTGTAAATGTATTAAAAAAGTTAAATTTTCAAACTGTAGCAATTTCTCCAAAAGAATCAGCAGAAAATATACTTTCAATGAATCTAAAAGGTATTTTAATATCTAATGGCCCTGGAGATCCAAGATCTCTTGAAGGTGTAATTGATACTGTTCAAAAACTGATTGGTAATATTCCTATATTTGGAATCTGTTTAGGTCATCAAATTTTAAGCCTTGCGTGTGGTCTGAATGTTAAAAAACTAGAATTTGGACATCATGGCTCTAATCACCCAGTAGAAATTAAAGGAATCAAGAAAGCATTGATTACTGCTCAGAATCATGGATTTGCTGTAGATGATTTTGAAGCTGATCTTGTGCATGAAAAATTTGGAAGAATTGAAAGTTACGCAAGTAATTTAAATGATGGAAGTAATGAAGGTATTAGTATCTGGGAGTCAATGGCTTATTCAGTACAATTTCATCCAGAATCTGGTCCAGGCACATCTGATGGACTGCAAATTTTTGACCCCTTTGTGAAACTTATGGAAAGTAACTATGCCAAAAAATAAAGATATAAATAGCATTTTAATAATTGGGTCAGGACCAATTGTAATTGGGCAAGCATGTGAGTTTGATTATTCAGGATCACAGGCTGCAAAAGCTCTTAAACAAGAAGGTTATAGAGTTATTCTTGTTAATTCAAACCCAGCAACTATTATGACTGATCCTGAAATGGCAGACGCTACATATATTGAACCACTAACTGTAAATTATTTGAAAAAGATAATTGAGATTGAACAACCTGATGCTGTCTTACCTACATTAGGTGGACAAACAGCACTTAATTTATCAATGGAATTAGAAAATGACAATGTATTCGACAAAAATGATATTTTACTTTTGGGTGCTTCAGCAAAATCTATAGAGATTGCAGAAAATAGGTGGCTATTTAAAAGCGCTATGGAAAGTGCAGGAATCAAAACATTACAAGCTGAGTATGTTAAATCTATCGAAGAGGGTGTCGCTGCAAGTGAAGATATAGGATTTCCATTAATGCTTAGGCCTTCATTTATTTTAGGTGGAGGTGGCACAAGTCTTGTTGAAAGCAAAGAAGACTTAGAAAAAAAATTAAAAGATGCATTTAAAGCATCTCCAACGCAAGAAGTTCTAATAGAAGAATCTGTTTATGGATGGAAAGAGTATGAACTTGAGGTAATGAGAGACAGTGATGGAAACGGTGTTATCGTCTGTGGAATTGAAAATTTTGATCCAATGGGCGTTCATACTGGAGATTCCATTACAGTTGCCCCAATTCAAACCTTGTCTGATAAAGAATATCAAATTATGAGAGACGAAGCTCTACTTTGTTTAGACACAATTGGGATTGCAACTGGTGGCAGCAATGTTCAATTTGCAGTTAATCCAGAAAATGGTGATAGAAGAATTATAGAAATGAATCCTCGAGTCTCGAGATCTTCAGCATTGGCATCTAAAGCAACTGGGTTTCCTATTGCAAAATTTGCAGCATTATTAGCTGTGGGTTACAACCTTACAGAATTAAAAAATGATATTACTGGTTCAACACCAGCAAGTTTTGAACCAGTTCAGGACTATGTTGTGGTTAAGATTCCAAGATTTGATTTTCCAAAATTCCCCTCAACAGATGACGTTTTAGGAACGTCTATGCAAAGTGTTGGTGAGGTTATGTCAATAGCTTCAACTTTCACAGAAAGCTTAACTAAAGCAATCAGATCACTTGAAATAGGTAAAACGGGAATAAGAAATATTGATAACCGATTTATAAACCTGCCAAAAAACCAACTTCAAGAAGAAATTAAAACACCAAGACCTAGAAGAATTTTTGCGATTCTAGAAGCTATAAGAAGAAACTGGCCAATCGAAGATATAGCTTCATTGTCAAAAGTAGATTTGTGGTTTTTAAGAGAGATTGAAAAAAGTTTTAATGTAAACCCAGAGTCAACTCCTGTATCAATTTTAAAAATGCTTGGTTGGACTGATGAAGATGTAGATTCTAAAGAAATAAAGGATGACCTTGAAAATAAGAGAGCTTATAAACTTGTAGACACTTGTTCTGCAGAATTTTTATCAAAAACTCCATATTTGTACTCCACTTTTGGGACGTCAGACGATGACAGCGCATCAAAGAATAAAAAAGTCGTAGTCATAGGTTCGGGACCAAACAGAATTGGACAGGGAATAGAGTTTGATTATTGCTGTGTTCATGGAGTTGAGTCATTAAAAGAAAATAATTATGAAGCTATTATGATTAACTCAAACCCGGAAACTGTTTCTACAGATTATGACACTGCCGACAAATTGTATTTTGAACCACTTTCTTGGGATGAAGTTAAAGCAGTGTTAGCAAGAGAAAAACCAGATTCAGTAATTATTCAACTTGGAGGACAAACTCCCCTAAAGCTTGCGGATAAAATCTCTTCAGCGGGTTATAAAATTGCAGGATCGTCTCTAGATGTCATAGATGCAACTGAGGATAGAGATTTATTTCAAAAGCTTTGTTTATCTTTAAATATTGATCAACCAAAATCAAAAATATCATTCAATGAGGATGAGTTAATCAGTGCAGTAAAAGAAATTACTTATCCTGTGCTATTAAGACCAAGCTATGTTTTGGGAGGTAGAGCTATGCGTGTTGTTAAAAATGATGATGAGTTAAAAAACTATCTATCAATATTGGCAACTGCAGATGATGATGGAAATCCTTTTAGTTCTGGGCCACTACTTGTTGACCAGTTTCTAACCGAAACCATCGAAATAGATGTTGATTTAATTTCAGATGGAAAAGATGTCTTTATTGCAGGAATTTTAGAGCATTTGGAACCTGCAGGAGTTCATAGTGGAGATTCTACTGCTGTTCTTCCACCATTTAGTATTACGGAAAGCATGATAAAGGAAATTGAAGACAAGAGTACGACCCTTGCAAAAGCCCTTGGTGTAAAAGGGTTATTAAATATTCAATTTGCTATTAAAGATGATACATTATTTATTCTTGAGGCAAATCCAAGAGCTTCAAGAACTATGCCTTTTGTGTCAAAAGTAACGGGAAACCAAATAATCAAAGCTGGCACCCTTTTAATGCTTGGACATAGTTTGGATTCAATCAAAAAAACTACCAATTATTTGAATAGTTCAACAAATAAAGTAGCTATTAAAAAAGCTATTTTTCCTTGGTCAAGATTTCCAGCTGAAGATACAATGCTTGGCCCTGAAATGAAAGCAACAGGAGAAGTATTGGGAATTGGAAGAAGTTTTGGAGTTGCTTTAAATAAAGCTTATGCAGCTGCAGGAGTTGAAATAAATGAAAATGAAAAAGGAATTTTTGTGTCTCTTAGCGATCAAGAAAAACCTAATTTTATAAAAATTGTAAAAACTTATTCCGACTTAGGATTCAAAATTTATTCAACATACGGAACAGGAGAATACTTAAAAAATAACGAAATTAACTCAACTATTGTTGGAAGGGCTGATGAGACCTTTCCAACTTCTTTGACTATTCTTCAAGATAAACTAATTTCACTTGTTATCAATACACCAACATTTGCAAATGAATATACAGATGGATGGAAAATTAGGCGACTCTCACATGAGACTGGAGTTGCAGTAGTTTCATCTGTCAGAGAAGCTGAAGCTTTTTTAAAGGCATTTTTAGAAACTACAAAATCTTTTGAAGACATGGAGGCAATACAAAATGTCAGTTAAACCAATATTCTTTGCATTAGATGGAAAATCATTATCTGAATTTGAATTTGAACTAAAGATATTAAAAGATCATATATACGGAGTAAAAGTAGGCCTTGAACTCTTTGTTTCTGAAGGGCCATCTGTTGTAGAAAAGTTAAAAAAACAAGGATGGCAGGTTTTTTTAGACCTAAAACTTCATGATATACCAAATACTATTAAGGAAGCTACAAGAAGTGCAGCAAACCTTGGAGCAGATTTTTTAACAATTCATATTGCTTCTACTAGCGATGCCTTGATTGAAGCATCAAACACAAAAGGTAACACTCTACAAATTCTTGGTGTAAGTAGTGCATTAACCAGTAGGGCTATGAGTAACTCAGTAAGTGAAGAAGTGAACAAAGAGTTTAAAGAAGCAAAGGAATGTGGTGTTGACGGAGTAATTTGTCCAGCTTCAGAAATATCTAAAACAAAAGAGATATTTGATTTAATTGTAACTCCTGGAATACGTCTTAAAAATGATGACAAAAATGACCAAAAAAATGTTGCAACACCTAATTTTGCAATCAATGAAGGTGCAAAATATATAGTTATGGGAAGATCTATAAGAAATAATCTCGACTACATTATCAATGATTTAGAGTTATGAAAACATTTATTGCAGCACCATTTGGAAATTATATTAAAACATCAAATACAATCTCCGTTACTGGAAGCTGGACTATAGAAAAACGTAAAGGTCGTATAAAGCAAATTGTAAAAACACTGAGATACACCAAAAGAGGGTGGGTTAACAAAATAGGGTTAAGAAATCCGGGATTTGAACATGGTATAAAAAATCATAAAAAAAATGAGGTATTTTCAATAGCTGGAATTGAGGAAGATGATTGGAAAATTTTTGCTGAATTGATTCCTAGTGATACAAATCTAGAAGTAAATATGTCATGCCCAAATATTGAAAGCCACTTTACTTCAGGAATTGAAAACTTCAGTTATGAGTCTCGCCAGTGGTATATTGGAAAGATTTCTCCATTAACAACTTTTGATGAGTTAGAAAAATATATAAATGAATTTAATTTTAAACAAATCCATGCTTGTAATACTTTGCCCATTGAAAAAGGTGGTTTAAGCGGAAAAGAACTTATCCCATATACTTCTAAATTTATTGAGCATATAAAGCAGTACTATCCTCATATTGAGATTATTGCTGGTGGAGGAATATCTGAAAAAAAAGATATTGAGCATTATATTGAGTTAGGCGCAGATCACATAAGTCTTGGAACTGTATGTTTCAATCCAGTAAAATTAGGAAGGTTATTATGAATTTATTTATTAGAGAAGATTTTATTTCACACGCAGGATTGCCGTTGACTTGGAAGGTCGAATGTGATGCGTTAAGTGAGGGTGATTACGAAGCGCTTGCAAAAATAGTAAGCGAAAAAATTAAATTTAAAGATGTTGTTGGTATACCTCGTGGAGGTATTCCTTTTGAAAATGCCCTTAAACAGTACGCATCTAATGACGAAAATGATCCGTTGTTAATTTGTGACGATGTATATACAACTGGTACATCAATGAGAGAGGTTTATCAAGAGGGTGCAATTGGTATTGTGGTTTTTGCAAGGAATGAGATTACAGA
>Ga0181570_10003708_pt1 | contig 11440 bp, 10 predicted proteins | sample 101ome_18_FD_148667 | JGI IMG/M metagenome (GOLD analysis project Ga0181570, IMG submission 148667) | Coastal salt marsh microbial communities from the Groves Creek Marsh, Skidaway Island, Georgia - 101406AT metaG (spades assembly) | ecosystem: Environmental > Aquatic > Marine > Intertidal zone...
ATTCGTGACGTTTATATCACTTTTAGTTGATAGAAGTTTTACTGCTACTCAGTATGCCTTATTAGCTTCGGTAGGAACAGCGGGAAGAACGCTCTTAGCCTCATCATCAGGTGCCATGGTAGATGGCCTTGGAGGTAACTGGGGCTTATTTTTTATCATTACAGCGCTGATGGTCATACCTTCACTGATATGTCTTGTGTTGATTAAAAATAAACTAAAATTATCCGAAAAAATTAATTAACTATTTACTGCTGAGTTCAAACGATCGTAGCCAGCTGTAAAGCCTGCTAAAGAGTATGTAATAGTAGCTTCCCTATTATCCAACAATAGTACTTTGAGAGTAAGCTGATTTCCAGCCTTAAACATATTTACAAAGTTCTCAGCAATAATTTCTGCAATAAAACATGCACTTTGATTACAGTATGCATAACCTAATTCTAATGGATCTTTGTCATCAATTTGTAATGAAACCGGGCTCTTTAAATTTACCGCATGTGGGAAAGCAATTTGCATTTGAGTTAATGCATCAGGATTAATAGTTATCGAAAGATAACTAACAACCTCATTGGTATTAGAGTCAAAAACCAATTCTCTGAGATCACATAATTTTTGGGATTGTTCTTGAACGCAAGCAAACTGCCACGCCTCAAAGTTTTCTTGTTCTAAAACGTGTTGATCAGCAAAAAGCTGAGATCCCCAGAAACAAAAAAACAAAAATAAAATTTTCACTTGATTACAATAACAATTGAAAGTTATTTTCCAACTATAATTAGGAGCTATTAGTAAGTTCAATATTCAAGATTTCATTCTTCGATCCAATTCTAATTTTTGGACCCCAAGTAGCCGCCCCTGAACTAACATATAAATAATTTTTTAAATGAGAATAAACACCGTAAATTTGGGGAAATTGTATTTTGACAATGAAGTTAAAAGGAAAAATTTGACCATTATGCGTATGTCCAGAAAGAGTCAGATTTGCTTTTTCTTTTAAGGAATTCCAAATGGAAGGCTGATGGACAAGTAATAAATTGAAATAATCTAAATCAAATAATTGTTCAAATTTATTAATTTTATTCTCTTTTTTTTGATTATCAGAAAGACCAATTATATTAATTTGTTCTAGCAGTACACTTTCATTATTTAGAATTTTGATATTCTGATTTTTAAAATCATTCAAATGTTTTTGACTGTCTTCTATGTAGTACTCATGGTTGCCTGTTACAAAATATATAGGGGCCTTAATGTTTTTCATTTCATCAAGATCTTGAATTTTAAAAGAACTGCTATCAATTAAATCACCTCCAACTAACACAAAGCTTGGATTGTGTTCATTGATTAAGGGGATAATCTTTTTCAAGATTTTCGGACTGTTTGATCCAATGTGAATATCGCTTAAAAAAACAAAATTAAGATTTTTTTTGATTTTAGGATGGGAAAATTTAAGTTGTTTTACACTCACATTCTTGGCATTGAAAAATCCATAAATAATTGAAGGAAAAAAGATAATAAAAAAAATAAATATTTTTTGAGCATCATTGATTGCTACAACTAAGGAGACCATTAGTATAAAAATTACAACAAAAAGGGATATGGTTCCTATCCCCATTCCTTCATAGACAAAAAACTTAACAATTTTATTACTACTTTTTGAGCGAAAGTAATAAAGACAGACCAGATATACAAAAGCTGTCGATAAAATAGTTTCTTGTAATGATGTAGATCGACCAAGCCATGACGAAATAACCTCAAATGGAAAAATAAAAATTAAATAAGAAAAAATAAGAAGGATTATTAAAGGAATAATTACTTGAAGCCTCATGACTTGTTCTTGTCAAAGGTAAATAAAATGATCCCTGCAGAGAATACAAAAATGATGCCTATATAATTAAAAGTAGTTGGGAGTTGCTGGAATACAAGCCAACCTAAGACTACTCCATAAATTAGTTGGAAATAACTAGTCATTCCATAAATAGATGCCGGCAACATCCTTGACCCATAAACTATTGAGCTGATACCAAGTCCAGCAATGATACCCCCAAATATTGATAACAAAAGATCATCAAATGTCATTGGAACAAAGGAAAACTTCATTGCAAATAAAAAGGCAATGACACTTACTACCATACTGAAAAACGAGGCAGAGAATGAAGATGAAAGTGCAGAATATTTGCGAGTAATCAAGTTTGTTAAAGCTATACAAAAAGCACCGATAAAAACAAAAAATATACCTGATAAGGAGACTTCGTTAGAACCGAAAGGCTCAGCTGAGATTAATACACCTGTAAAACCAAGAATAATGGCGGAAATTCTTATTATATTAATATTTTCACTTAGGAAAAAATGAGACATAACTAGTAACATCAATGGCGAGCTAAAAAGAACAGGGTAAACAACTGATAAAGGTAGTTTTAAAACACCCATTAAAACAAACAAAAAACCAAATGAATGAATAATTCCTCTGATCAATTGGAATTTATAATTTTGATTTAGATAAAAATGTACTCCATGATTTCTAATAATAAAAAAAGTTAAGGGGATTAGAGAGAAAAGAGCATTTAAAAATAAAAGCTGTAAAATAGGATAATTAGATCCTAAAACTTTTATAACAGTATCCATTGAGACCATAAAAACATAGCCACTTAGTGAAATAAAAAAGGGAAAGATATAAGATCTATTGAGCATTTTGAGAGTTAAATTACTCTTTTTTTAAAGAAACACACTTCAAATCATAAGACCATTTTTTATTGTAGGTTTTATAATTTATAGAAAAATTCATTACTAGATCCTGGTTGATGGTCATTGATGAGATATAATCCTCAGTTTCGTAAAAGAGATTTAATTCATCGCTACTTGAATTTTGCATTTGATAAATTTTTTCATCAAAAGTGCTATAAACTTGAGTCTCAATTTCATTTTCTAATATATCTAATTGTGTACCTGATACCTTTTGCTTACAGTCAAAATATTTTAAGGCATTAATTGATTTATCACAAATACAAGCCAGAGAAAATTTATCTAAAATTTCAGCAGATAATAAATTAGGGATTAATAAAATAATGATGGAAAAAATTTTCATTTTAATTATTTTTATACATCATGATCAATAAACAGTTAATAACTATAATAATTTTTTGCGGAATTGGTTTTGCTGTTATGAGACTTATTCTTGAGTCTTTTTTTCCCAACGGTCTTTAAATTTGAATGAGGAAAATAAAAAGATTATTTGGAAGAAAATTCAATCTACTGGTGATTTGCTTCAACCTCTTTTAAAGCCCTCTCCTTTTCATCCTAAAGGAAGAAATGCCTATGCCCATATTGCTATCTGTATTAAGCAAAAGTTTGGATTGAGCTATAAAGATATTCCCGATGAAAAATATAAAGAGGTCATTGAATATATAGAGTACCTCTTAGCAAATCCTGATTAATCAAACTGCTTGATTTTTTAAAAATTAAGATTAATTGTTAGCTAAATAATATGCCTCGAACTAAAAGTCTTGCAGCTCTCATTGAACACTACGGTGATGATCGTGGTTACAAGCCTAATTTAAATAAAATTCCAATGGTTTATAAAATACTCAACCGACAGATATTTAAAAACCAATTAAAAAAAATGCCAAAAATTATGGTTAGAAGGATGCACGGTGCGCTTGGATTATTTGAATTTAATCCTTATGCATTAAAACACTGTCATAAAATTACCATTCATAACAAATTTAAAAACTTTAGAGAATTTGCTGAAATTCTTGGTCATGAAATGGTTCATTACTATCAAAAACTTATTCTGAAGCAAAATTCAGCCCGTCATAACAAAGAGTTCTATAGCTTTAAGAAAAAATTTAAAAAGCTAGGCTTAAATTTAAAACGCGTCTATCAATAATAATTCTAAATTTATCTTAAAGAAGACTCAATATTACCGCCATCTACAGTAATCACGCTTGCAGTAGTTCGGTAAGAGATTGATAAATGATAAAAAGCATCAGCAACATCGCTCGCTTTTACCTCTTCTTTTAAAAGATTACCGGCCATATATTGTTCAATTGTTAAACCTCTAGATTTTGCTCTTTTAGCTATCATATCTGGATTTAATAATCCGCTACGAATACGATCAGCATTGATACCGTTAAATCGAATTCCATACTTACTAGACTCAACAACATATTGTTTCATTAAAAACATCAGAGTTGCTTTCGGCAGCCCATAAGCACCAAAATTAGGACCAGGATTGACTGCTTGTTTAGAAATATTAAATACTACAGAACCTTTCATATTTTGAGTTTTCATTATTTTAGTTCCATGTTTGGCAAAATAATGATGAGCAAAAAAGTTTAAATCAAAACTGCTATCTAATTGTTTTTTGGTCAAATCATCTAAAGAAGATTGGATCGCAAAACCCGCATTTGAAATTAGGATATCGACACCACCAAATTTTTGTGAAATTTGCTCAAATACAGCTTCCACTTTATTTTCACTAGTAATATCACATTGAAAATAAGTCATACCAGTCAGATCTAAAGTAACTTTTTTAGGGTCAACAATATCTAATACAATAACTTCCGAACCCTCTTTTAAAAATTTTTGAGCAGTCGCATATCCAATAGCCCCTAGGCCTCCGGTGATTACTGTGATGTGGCCTTTCAGTTTTTGAGTTGAAGGTTTAATTTTAGCGAGCTCAAGTGGCCAATATTCCATTTTAAAAATTTCTTTTTCTGGAATAGATCGGAATTCACCAAATTTAGCAGCTTCAAGAATAACAGATAGGGAATTGAGCCCAACATCCATTGCTATTTTTGCATCTTTAAAAGATGGTCCTGTTGAAAACATTCCTAATCCTTTAACCACAATCAGCCTTGGGTACGGATCCAACATACTAGCTTTTAAATTGTATTTATGGTTTCGTTTGAAATATTTTTGGTAATCATCTTGATATTTTTGAACCGCTTTAATAATTTTACTCTCTACATTGCTAGACTTTTCGGTACCCAAATCTATAACCAATGGTTTGGATTTAATTCTTATAACGTGATCAGGGGTTACAGGGCCTTGCATTGTAAATTGTTTTAATTTTGGATGAGAAAAAAACTCATCTAAGAAAGTAGGTTTATGAAAGTACACTACCTTACGATCAAATTGTGCATTTGGCTTTATGCTAATTTGTTGTCTGATTAAGTTTGCGACCAGAGAAGCGGTAATCTTTTTTTCTTGATACTTTTTAACACGAATAGATTTTGATTTTTGTTTTAACTCTTTTTCAGCTAATGAAATATATTTTATCATCAGTTCGTAGCTCTCTTTTGCATCATCTGCAAAAGTGAATATTCCATGATTTAATAAAATCAATCCTTTAACGTTTGGGTTTTTTTCAAAAACTTCAGCTGCTTTTTTTGCTAATTGGAAGCCGGGCATGATATAGGGGACAATACCCATTTCTTCACCAAAAACTCTTTTACAAATTTTGATAGGGTCGGGCTGGTCAATGAGAGAGAGAATTGCATTGGAGTGAGAGTGATCAACAAATTTATGGGGCAAAAATGCATGAAGTAAAGTTTCAACAGAAGCGTTAGGAAATGAAGTATCAAGCATGTATTTGCGTTGATAATTTACCATTTGAAAATCATCTAATTCTTTAAGTGAACGCATATTTAAAAGGTTTTTCATTTCTAGCGCAGGGAAACCATTTTCTTCAATGTTGCCCATATCTTTACCACTACCTTTGACATAAATAATCTCTTCCCGGTTACCAAGAAGTGTTTTGATTGAGGATTTTACCGATGTATTTCCTCCACCATGAAGAACAACCGTGGGATCATTGCCTAATAATTGAGTAGTATAAATTCGCAGAGCCAGATCTTTGCTAACTCCTCTTTTGGCGTAATTTGAAATATATTTTTTAGCTTCGCTATCACGATACTTGCTTTTCATTTAATCTCCTTAATCGATATTTTTTAATCTATTCTTTTTGTAGTGATTTGATCAAAAGTATGAGCTTTTGAGATATCAAATTCTAAAGAAACTTTGTCACCATTTTTGATAGATGTTCTGCCACCAGCTTGAACAATTCTAAACTCATTATCATCTAGTAAAGCAATAATGTGAGTCTCAGAACCAGTTGTCTCCACGAGAATAACTTCAGCATTGATATTTGAGTTTTCCACTATTTTGACATCTGTGGGTCGGATGCCGTAAACTACTTTTTGATTTGGTGATAAATTATTTTTTTGATGAGGTAATTCTTGGCTTTTTAATTTAATCGAACCCTTATCAGTAACCTCTCCTTTAATTAAATTAATCGCAGGAGAGCCAATAAAATCTGCAACAAATAAATTATTAGGTTTTTCATAAATATCATTAGGTGATGCTATTTGTTCAATAATACCGCCATTCATAATGACAATTTCATCGGCCATGGTCATCGCTTCAATTTGATCATGCGTTACATAGATCGTAGTAGCGTTTTGTTGGTTATGAAGTTTTCGAATTTCTAATCTCATGTGAGCACGAAGTTTTGCATCTAAGTTGGAAAGAGGTTCGTCAAATAAGAAAACTTTAGGGTCTCTTACTAACGCTCTGCCCATTGCTACACGCTGCCTTTGACCACCAGAAAGCTCTTTTGGAGTTCTCATTAAATATTCAGTCAGGTTTAACACGGAAGCTGCCCATTCCACTTTCTTTTTAATTTCTTGAGGATCAAGTTTTCGAATTTGAAGACTAAAAGCAATATTGTCGAAAACATTCATCTGAGGATAGAGGGCATAGTTTTGAAAAACCATAGCTATGTCTCTATCTCTAGGGTGGATATTGTTTATAACATTTCCCTCGATGGAAATATCTCCACTGGAGATAGACTCCAAACCTGCCGTCATACGAAGTAAGGTTGTTTTACCACAACCAGATGGTCCTAATAAAACAACAAATTTTTGGTTATCAATCTTAAGATTAATATCTTTTAGTACTTCTACAGAACCAAAATTTTTTTTGATATTTTTATATTGAACTTCAGACATTTATTAAACTATCCAATTGATTACTATCCCCTGCTAAATCAAGAATGGTATAGCGATCTCTTATGAATCTACCATATTTTAAAGCATCTTGATAAAAATTACTATCAAGTTTAGCATCTTCAGCAGTCCTCAAAGCACCGCACTCTCCCATGGAGTTCCATATCACTTCATAGTCCAACATTTTTTCTCTTAATGGTTCCACAAACTCTAACCAATGCTTCGAAAAATACTCATTAGTCTCCTCTGCCTTTTTTTGATCAAACATTTTTGGCTCCATCGCCTTTTTGATTGTTTCCAACATCGGTGCTCCCATTTTTTGAATAATTTCATCTTCTGGAATAATGGTAGGACTAATGATCGGTGGCTGATCTTTTTTCAGGATCGCATTTTGAAATTTAGACATACTAATGGTTGCTATTCCCACCTGTTCACCATGAGAAGTACCAGGATGCTTAACTCCAGCAAACATATCAATGTAATGTGAAATTCCATGCTCTCCCATACTTCCTACATGCGTAGTTTGAGTAAAAGAGGTTCCAAGGCCCATAATTGCAGAGATTCTTGTCAAAAGCGCTAAAGCATTAATTTTTCCTTCTGAAATTTCTTTCGCCGCATCAATCATTTGTTGTTCATATAATGCAAGTAAATCGTAAGGAATTGGCTTGTACTCAGTATTTAATAACTGATGGGACATTAACCAATCTACCTGTGCGGTAGTTCTACATATAACATCTGCAAAAGCAGCTGCTGTTAATCTTTTTGGGCAATGGGTCAACACATTCAAATCAAAAAAAACACCTTGAGCGTAATGAGCGACTAGTGACTTCTTCACACCATCAAAGGAAATTGAAGCAGTCCCCGTTGTGTAAGCATTCATTGGTGTAGTGGCAAAAACTGAATAATTCTTTTTTTCTAAGAACGTTGCGTATTTTATACTATCGCTCACAGTTCCAGAACCTACGGCTAGCATTCCATCATAGTTTTGAAGTTTTTCTCTTAAATGGTCAACGCCCTGAATACTAGAAGATGGCTTTTCCCATATGTACTCATCTGCATTAACTTTTCCTTTTAAATTTTGAAAAATTCTTTCACCCATTGCTTTATGAGTAAAAGGATCACTTACAACTAAAAGTTTTTGGTTATCATGAAGTTCATTGACTAAATTTGACTCTAACCCATCCACACTCTCTAGGATTTGAATATTTTTAATTGGAATACCGTATTTGTTTTGATCGGAAGGGCTTACCCAAGTGCCATTTATTAATTCATCTATAACGCCATTATGATTTTTCATTTATGTCCTCACTTTTAGAGCGCTTAGCAGCAAAATCTACTAAACGATTATTAATATTTGCAGTCGCATGATAAATATCTTTATAAATATCAAGTAATTCATCATAAATTTCTCGCTTTGATGGATCGGGATTGAAACTTTTCGTTTCACCCGCCATTGAATTGGCAGCTTTTTCAATTGTAGAATACCATCCAGCCCCATAGGCTGCTAGCATAGCCGCACCTAAAGATGAAGCCTCAACGGTATCAGATATTAAAACATTTTTACCAGACGCATCAGCTAACATCTGCCTCCACAGAGGACTGTGAGCACCTCCTCCAATAGCCAAATACTCTTTTATTTCTAAGCCAGACTGTTTTTCCATCTCGAATGTTGCCATCACTTGATTCAAAGTAATTCCCTCTAAAATCGATTTATACATATGTGCAGGAGAATGTGATGGAGAGAACCCTGTGATGGTACCTCTAGCAGATACGTCCCAGTGAGGGTCCATACAAGCTGACCAATAAGGCTGTGTCATTAGTCCATCAGATCCAATTGCAATTTTAGATGCTTCTGCTTCTAATTTAGTAAAAAAGTTTTTATCTTTTCTGTCACCAGGAACAAATTGATCAGCAAACCAATTAATCAAAAACGCCCCTGATTTAAGGCAATTTTCAAAAATGTACCCTTCTCCTTGCGCGGCTATCTCTGTTCTCCAAGCATTGGAAACATGGTAGTCTTTTGACCAAACTCCTGAAACGACAGCCGTTCCTAAATTAATGTAAGCTCTGTCTGATTTAGTACAATTGGTTCCTAGGCCTGCTAGTTGGCCATCTCCTCCAGCCGCAATTATCGGTGTGCCTTCTTTAAAACCAGTTAGGTTTGAAGCTTCATTAGAAATCTCTCCTATTTGAGAACCTGGTGCAGAAAAGTCTGGAAATCGCGATGTGTCTAATTCTAATAAATTTAATATCTCGTTTGATAATTCTTTCTTTTGAAGATCAAACATTCCATGAGGGTCTAAAGAAATCCAACCACCATGAAATTTACCGGAGAGTTTTTTTAATAAGTAAGAATGTACATCAGAAAAAAAATCAATCTTTTTATATAATTCAGGATGGTTTTTTTTCATCCAATAAACTCTATAAACGCAAGGACAAGTATCAGCGGGTCTACCAGTTATGTTTCTGATGACATCTTCGCCACCCATTAAATCACAAAACTCTGCAACTTCTTTTCTAGCTCTTTCGTCCATCCAAACTTGAGCAGGAAAAACAGAGTTGCCGTCTTTATCAAAGTAACCAATTGTTTCTCGTTGATTAGAGATAGCTATTGCTTCAACGTCAGAAGGATTGATTTGTTGATTTAATTCAGACGAGGCTTTGCAGAAGGCGCTCCACCAGTCTTCAGGGTTTTGTTCAAAAAAGAACATTGAAGGATTGCTGATAGGGATATCACATCTTCCTTCCGCTAAAGCTTCACCTTTTACATTCCATGCAATTGACTTAGTTGATTGAGTAGAGCTGTCTACGCCAACTACGATCTTTGTCATTAATTAGTAATCTTGTTTAGTTGGGGTGACCACAACCTCTTGCATAATAACATTTTGTGGCATTTCATATGCAAAAAGGATCATTTTAGCAACATAATCAGGAGAAATTCTTCCACCAATTCGCTCAATATTTGCCTTGTAAGCCGCTAAAGTATTAGGATCAGTGATGCCATTAAGCACTTCTGCTTCGATATTTCCCGGTGACATTACAATCACTCTTACATTATAGGGAGAAAGATAACCTCTGATGCTTTCAGAAATAGCATGGACAAAATATTTTGTCCCACAATAAACGGTGTGATCACCGTATACTTTTCTTCCTGCAATAGAACTCATATTAATAATCGTACCTGATTTTCGAGCCTTCATATCACTCATGACTGCATAAATACCATTCATCACACCTTTAGTATTTACATCAATCATTTCATCCCATTCATTAGGATCTTGGGTACTGATATCAGCCAGTCTTGCAATTCCGGCATTATTAAACATCATGTCAGTTGGACCATAAATAGCTTCAGCTTCTCGAACTGCCGCAACTAATGCTTCACGGTCTCTGACATCAACTTTTTTACATATAGAATTTTTTAAATTGAATGACTCCATGATTTCAACGCGTCGAGCAAGAAGCAATGTTGGATATCCGGCTTCTGAAAATGCTTTCGCAGTAGCTTCTCCAATACCACTACTCGCTCCAGTGATTACTGCTAAAGGTTTTGTCATTCTAATTATTATTAATCTTTTTCATCTATTAGGGCGATCATAATGATCGCCCTAAGATTTATTTAATTAAGCTCCAACAGTCTTGTTGAAGTTTTTAGCAATAGTGTCAAGACAGTCTTTTGCTGAGCCGTATTCACCAGCCCAGTATCTTCCTAACTCAATAGGAATCATGTTACTTGACATATCTGCCCACTCAGGAAGATCAGGCTCTGATCCCATGTCATTAAAGATTGCATCCCTAACAACATCCAAGTGACGAGTAGTACCATTACCACTTCTGTTATTTGCTTTTACGCGCTCATCGTCGTAAACAGAAGCTCTAGTTGGTCCTGTACCGCCACCAAGAGCAGTGATGTATACTTGAGTTTCATAGCTAGTTGCCCATTGTGCAAATAACCATGCAGCATCTTTATTCTTAGAGTACTTTGATACAGCTAAAGAAGATCCACCTTGGTGAGCAACACCAGGAATTTCACCATATCCACAATCACCAGTAGCTCTTAATGGGCTAGCTGGAGCAGGACATGCTGCTGCCATCATTTTTCCTTGAACAGAAGACTCATCAGAGTCCCACCATGGGAAGAATTCACCCCATGAGATCGTCTGAGCAGAACCACCTTGTAAGATGTCTTGTCCCTGACCGTCCCATGTCCAACTGGTAACACCAGAAGGCATATTCTCTTTAAGCTTAGTCCAGTACTCCATACCTGCTAAACCGTTTGCGTCGTTACCCGCAAAGCTTCCATCAGGGTTAGTAATTGAACCACCAAATGCCCATGTAAACATTGTCCAGTCACACTCTAAGCTGTAGTGACCTGATTTCATCTGACCGTTTGTACCATAAATTGGTCTTCCGTCAGGATTCAAGTGACCTAAGCTAGCAGC
>Ga0181570_10003710_pt1 | contig 11439 bp, 10 predicted proteins | sample 101ome_18_FD_148667 | JGI IMG/M metagenome (GOLD analysis project Ga0181570, IMG submission 148667) | Coastal salt marsh microbial communities from the Groves Creek Marsh, Skidaway Island, Georgia - 101406AT metaG (spades assembly) | ecosystem: Environmental > Aquatic > Marine > Intertidal zone...
TTGTCTTTCTTCAAAAATCATTATTTATGATATGGGTGATTTCTATGAATTGTGCTTGCTCTATAAATTTGCTCCATTAAAAATATTTTAAAAAGCCTATGTGGAAAAGTTAAATCTGAGGCAGATAAAATTAAGTGCGAGGCCTTAAAAAGTATTTCTGATGCTCCATGGGCGCCGCCTATAATAAAATTAATATTTTTTCCATGATCAGTCTGATCCTGCAGAAGCTTTGCAAAACTGAGGCTACTGATCTTTTGCCCTTTTCTATCCCACAAAATATTATGGGTGTCTTGATCGAGGTGTTTTATTATTTCTGTTGCTTCAGCATCTAATATAGATGCTCTATTCATAGAGTTGGAGGAAAAAGGCTTCACCTCAACATAAGAAATTTGAAAGTGATTAGGCAATTGTTTTGAATAAAATTGCAGCGCCTGCTTCTCCCAATTTGATGGCTTGTGGCTAATGCTAATAATTTTGCATTTCATTATGCAGAAACAAGAGTCTTTTCACCCCATAAACTCTCTAAATCATAAAATTCACGGGTTTCCTGTTGCATGATATTTACAACTACATCTCCACAATCCACCAAGATCCACTCTGAATCATCTTGACCCTCAATGCCAACTAAATTCTTTTGATGAGATTTAATTGATTCAATTAATTTATTAGAAATTGCTTTTGCATTTCTTGAGGAAGAAGCCGTTGCTATGATAAACCAATCAGCAAAACCTGAGATCTCTCTAATATCTAAAACGAGAATATTTTGAGCTTTTAAATCATCCAGAGCTTCACAACAGATTGTTTTTAAATCAGAAGTTTTCATAGCAGTAATTCACCTTATGATGCATATTGAGATTGATTGAATTAATTTTAATTTTACGTCCAAGCTTATTAATCAGAATATCTAACTTAAATGAATAAATCTATTAAATATTTCTAATTTATATATTCTTTCAATCAATCTTTTGATTAAGATACATAAATGAATTCTATAAACTCTCTTATCCTTTGGTTCTCTGATCATCCAGGGGTGCTTATAGGCTTGGGGGCATCTTCCATTCTTATATTTATAATAAGTATTTTAGGTATTAGTTGGTTTGTAGCTCAGATACCTGAGGATTATTTTCTGTCATCAAAAAGAAAACCTTCTAAATGGCAAGAACAAAAACCAATTCTTAGACTGGCGGTTTTATTTGGAAAAAATATCATTGGGGTTTCTCTTATTATAGGTGGCTTATTGATGCTGGTTTTACCTGGACAAGGTCTGCTTACAATTGTGACGGGATTATTGTTAATTAACTATCCAGGAAAATATAAGCTAGAACAAAAACTTGTAGCAATACCTTCTGTCTTTAGAGCTTTAAATTGGATAAGGGTGAAAGCAAACAAACCACCGCTTAAAAGAAAAACTGCACATCAATAAAATTACATTTTTTAAAATTCTATTACTTGACTTGCACCATGCTCTAAGTTGTATAGTTCTTCTTAGATGTTATATAGGCATTTAAAATGCTATATCTAAAAAACTAATGCAGGAGAAAAATATGGGGATTGAAAATAAAAAATGGATATTAAAAGAAAGGCCAAGCGGATTGGTTAAAAACTCAGATTTTGAGCTAGTTACAGAAACCCTTCCAGAAATTCAAGAAGGCGAGATCCTGCTTGAAAATATGTATCTTTCATTTGATCCAACTCAAAGAGGCTGGTTGAATGATGTGCCTGGGTATCTTCCGCCTGTTCAGATAGGTGAAGTTGTTCGATCGGGCGGCATGGGTAGAGTGCTCGAATCTAATAATTCAGAATACAAAGTTGGTGATTTAACATTTGGTTTTGTAGGGTGGCAAACTCATTGTGTAACTAAACCCGAGGCTGATGATAGGTTTAGAGTAGTTCCCGATCTCCTTCCTATACCAACGATGTTGAATGTAATGGGCACAACAGGTATCACTGCTTACTATGGGTTAATAGAGCTCGGGGATCCAAAACCAGGTGAAACTGTCTTAGTCTCAGGAGCAGCAGGTGCGACAGGATCCGTTGTGGTTCAGATTGCTAAACTTAAAGGATGCCATGTCATAGGAATAGCGGGTGGCAAGGAAAAATGTGACTGGCTCAAAGAAGTTGGTGTGGATGATGTGATTGACTACAAAAACTCTAATGTTCATGAAGAATTGCCTAAGGTTGCTAAAAATGGAATCGATATATATTTTGATAATGTAGGCGGCGAAATATTAGAAACTGTTCTTTATTTAATCAATATAAATGCTCGGGTTCTTCTATGTGGAGGAATTTCATCTGGTTATGATGCAACCAGACCGCCGGATGGACCTAATAATTTATTTTCTTTAATTATTAAGCGAGCAACAATGCAAGGATTTCTAGTGCTTGATTATTTACCGCGCTCACAACAAGCTTTAGAAGATATTGCAACCTGGGTCATGGAAGGAAAACTAAAACATAGAGAAGACATCCAAGAAGGAATTGAGAACTGTCCGCAGACTCTGAATAGACTCTTTACTGGAGAGAATAAAGGGAAGCAATTACTAAAAATTTAAGCTGAGTTTTCTGAAATTTTATCGACTAACTTCGCAAGAATGTTCATTCGCTGCGTTGCATCAAATGCCTCAAGCAAAGCCTGCTTCTGCATTGGGGTAATAGGAATTAACCCAGCCAACTGATAGCTTACAGATTCAGCAGACAGAAGATCTATTTCTAAAGGCAAAGATTTTACCTGAGGATGTTCTTTGAGCTGACTAAGTACATTTATTAACTCAGGGAATTGGGCTAAGACTGCCTGATCATCGACAACGGGCTCAGCAATTGGAGAGATAGATGCATAATGAAGCCCTGACTCTAGTTGCTCAACAGATTTAATGGATACTTTTTGCGAACCTCTGACAGTAATGCCCAAGAGCCCATTGGGTAATTGGTTAAAATCAATAATTTCAACAAAGGTTCCCTGTGACATGAAGCTTTCACCAGATTGGTTGCTTTTGCTTAAAGTAATCACAAAGCCTGTACCGCTGCTCATACAATTTTTTACCATTGAGAGATATCTAGGTTCAAAGATTTGAAGTGTTTGTATAGTGCCAGGCAAAACAACTAATCCCAAGGGAAATACTGGAAGTTTATTTATTTTTGATGAGGTCAATTATTGGCTCCGATATTTTTTTACTATCTTTATTGCTCATGATTAGAATAACATCAAAATTATCTATGTCTTTTGTTAAATCTGTTAAAAGCAACTGGATTGAATCATACTCAAATTCCCGATTTTTTTTACCAGATACATTCAACCAGTAGGCTTTTCCAAGGCCCGAAGCACTCTCATACAGATGATCGCCATGATGCCCCTGAGACATTGTGTTAGATGCTAATTCAATGATGCCCAGTATTTTTTGAGTGGGAAATTGATTCTTAGCTGCTTGAACAGTATGTGATATTGCGGTCGGATGGTGAGCAAAATCATCGATAACCATCTTATGATCATTCTGGAATACTGTTTCAAATCTTCTTTTTACACCTTTCGAATTTGTTAGAGCTAAAAATGACTCCTTTGGGCTAATGCCATGAAGAGATGCTGCATACATAGCGATCATTGCATTACTTAAATTATGCTTTCCGTGCATAGGGAGATCTCCAACATCAAATTTCTGATTCTCAAAATTAATTACGCCTTCCTCAACTGAAAGTTGTATATTATCTTTTCTTCCCAGTTGATGTTTTGCAGACCAGCATCCCATCTTTACCAGATCAGTGATATTTTTATCGCCATCATGAAAAATAATATGGCCATTTGCTGGTACTGTTCTTACGGCATGATGAAATTGCTTCAAAATATCTGATAAATCATTAAATATATCCGCATGATCAAATTCAATATTATTTATGATGAAAGTGTGAGGGTGATAATGAATAAATTTTGACCGCTTATCAAAAAAAGCTGAGTCATATTCATCTGCTTCAATTACAAAATATTTTGAGGAACCTAGGCGCGCAGAATTATCAAATGAATCACTCACGCCACCTACCAAAAATCCAATATCAATACCCTGAGATTGAAAAATTTCACATATTAAAAAAGATGTTGAAGTTTTTCCATGAGTCCCTGATACAGCAATTACTGTGCGATCATGGATCATCTCACCTAGCATTTTAGGACCAGAAGTGTACTCAAGCTTTTGATTTAAAATATGTTCAACAGATGGATTGCCTCTGCTTAGAGCGTTGCCTATTACATACAGATCAGCAGATGGTAAATCAGATTCTTCATAGCCTTCTATCATGTTGATGCCAAGAGATTTAAGTTGGTCAGACATTGGAGGATAAAATTGCTTATCACTTCCTGAAACTGTGTGACCTTTTTCAACAAGAATTTGCGCAAGGCCGCCCATAAAGGTGCCACAAATGCCTAATATATGAATTTTCATTTTTAAATATTTGTCGGTAACATTTGTTACCATAGACCAAATTAATTAATTTATAAACCAATGAAAAAAAATGCTTTTTATGCTCAATCTGGTGGTGTGACCTCTGTAATCAATGCCTCTGCAAGTGCAGTAATATTAGAAGCAAGGAAATCTGCAAAGATAGGTAAAATTTATGCAGGCAAAAATGGGATCTTGGGAGCCTTGAGAGAAGAACTAATAGATACTTCTAAAGAATCAAAAAAATTTATTGAAAGCCTACAATATAGACCAGGCGGAGTATTTGGTTCATGTCGATACAAGCTCAAAAGCATAGAGGACAACCTCAAAGAATATGAAAGATTGATAGAGGTTTTTAAGGCTCATAACATTGGTTATTTTTTTTATAACGGCGGAAATGATTCTGCAGATACGGCTTTGAAAATTTCTCAGATCAGCAACAAGCTCAATTATTCTCTCCAGTGTATTGCAATACCTAAAACAGTAGACAATGATCTTGCTGTAACGGACTGCTGCCCAGGATTTGGATCAGTCGCTAAATATGTCGTCACCTCTACTATTGAAGCTGCGCTAGACGTTGAGTCAATGTATGAAAGCTCTACAAAAGTTTTCATCCTTGAGGTTATGGGAAGACATGCAGGCTGGATAGCTGGATCAAGCTGCTTAGCACAAGATAGCCATCCAGGAGCACCTCATATAATCTTGCTGCCTGAGGTAGCCTTTAACCAGAAAAAGTTCTTGGCTAAAGTTAAGGAGACGGTCAAAAAACATGGTTTTTGTGTGATTGTTGCGTCAGAGGGAATCAAGAATTCCAAAGGAAAATTCTTGGCCGAATCAGATTCTAAAGATGCATTTGGTCATAGCCAGCTTGGAGGAGTGGCCCCTCGACTAGCAGAACTGATTAACAAGAAATTACAATTAAAAAATCATTGGGCTGTTGCTGACTATCTCCAAAGAAGTGCAAGCCACCTATCATCTGGCGTAGATAGAGCTCATGCCTATGAGGTAGGTAAAAAAGCAGTGCAATATGCTTTAAAGGGATTAAATGGTGTCATGCCAATTATTAAACGAAAAAGCTCAACACCCTATAAATGGGAAGTTGTTCCTGCGCCACTAACGAAAATTGCAAATGTGGAAAAAAAACTACCGCCTGGATTTATTTCAAAAAATGGGCTGGGAATGACGAAAAGAGCTCGAAACTATTTCCAGCCTCTAATTGATGGAAAGGTTGAAGATATTAAAACTACTTACTATCAAGCTGGAAAAATGAAAATGGTTCCCAAAAAATTAAAGGCCTGGAGATAACGCATTCAGCTGATTGATAATTCTTTTTAATTCATTTTTAAGAATAAGCTTATCTTCCTTATTCAAGAAGGAACCAAAGTAAAACCTTTTTCCTTTAGATTGAAAGCAAAATTGATTTGAGTTGTACTGATCAGCTTTCACTTCAAGAACAACAAAGCTCCTAAACTCTTCCCAGCTCCTTTCTTTGATTAATCTTCCCTGCTCTAATTTAATTTTCTCATTTGAGATATAAATTATCTCTTTTTGCTGACTCCAGCGGAAACTAATATAAAAGCAAATTAAAACAATGATGACCTCCAAGCCAGCAAATGGAAGAATTAATCCAGCACCCATAATTAGAAAAAACACTCCGATAGCTAAACAAATAAAAGCTAGACTGCCTAAAAAAATTACTCGACTCCAGCCCCTTAATGAGTAATTAGGAGAAATCTCTATTAAAAAATTATTTTCTGTAGTTTCTTCAATCCTAATCATATTACAATGGTTTACATGGTCACTAGAAAAGATTTTAACCGATATATGATGCCGACATACAAACCGGCTGAGTTTGTTCCCTCAAAAGCAAAGGGGTCTTGGGTCTGGGATAATAAAAATAAAAAATATATAGATTTTGCATCTGGAATTGCGGTCTCTAGCTTAGGACATTGCCATCCAGTTCTAAATAAAGCTTTAGCAAATCAATCAAAAAAAATTTGGCATCTATCGAATTTATTAACCAATGAGCCAGCACTTAGACTAGCTAAAATTTTCTGCAAGCATACATTTGCTGAAAAAGTGTTTTTTTCAAACTCTGGAGCTGAGGCTGTGGAAGGCGCAATAAAAACAGCTCGAAAATATGCATACACCAATATAAGTAAAAAGAAGAATGAAATCGTTTCATTTTCTGATGCGTTTCATGGACGAACAATGATGACTATAGCTCTCAATGGATCTGATAGATTCATTGAAGGGTTTGGACCTATGCCTGAGGGAATTAAGCATCATCCATTCAATGAATTAAAAAATCTAGAGAAAGTAATCACAAAAAAAACTGCAGCTGTAATAGTCGAACTTGTTCAAGGAGAAGCAGGGATTATTAAAGCAAAAAGAGATTTTATTCAAAAGATCAAAAGGCTATCTAAACAAAATAATGCGCTAATTATTATTGATGAGGTTCAATCAGGAGCAGGAAGAACTGGAACCTTATTTGCCTACGAGCAATTTGGTATCAAGCCAGATATCATGTGTTGCGCCAAAGGCATCGGTGGGGGCATTCCCATTGGTGCAATCCTAACATCTACAAAAATTGCAGAATGTATGCAGCTAGGTTCTCACGGATCTACCTTTGGGGGAAACCCACTAGCTTGTGCGGTTGCCGAGCAAGTCATGACCATGCTTTCTAAAAAATCATTGCTCAATGGAGTAAAGAAAAAAGAAAAATTATTTTTAAAAGAACTCAAGAGTATTAACCAAGAATTTAAATGCTTTAGCGCAATCAGAAGCTCGGGCCTATGGATAGGATGTAAATTAAATGTAACTGACAACTTTAACTTAGATACTATGATGAAAGCATGCTATGCAAAAGGGTTGATGATTTTGAAGGCCAATAATAACACTATTCGTATTGCGCCAAGCTTGATTATTGAAGACGACGTAATATTAAAAGGTCTAAAAATATTAAGAAGCTCTATTCAGGAGCAGCTTCAATAGATTTTGTTATCTCTTCGAGCATAATCCTTCCATTATACCCAGTGGGTAACACACGCCCTCGCTTTGCTCTTGAAGAAATATAATCTTCTAGATCTTTTAGAGTCCATGTTTTTCCGCCAGTTTTCCCTTCATGATGAATGTGAAGTTTGCTATCTTCTGCTAGACAGCAAACATCCATCATAAACTCAGATTTTTCTTTGAAGGCTTTAGTCGAAATACTGATCAGTTTATTTCCCTTGCCCTTGGGAAGAACTGGTAATTCTTCTATAGGAAAAATTAACATTTTATTGCTTACCTTGCCTTTGTTATCCTGCGAGGAAAAAGTTGCTGCAACATATTTGTGATTTTCATTGATTGCAATTGGAGAAATGACACTGGCTCCTTCAGGAGTCTTCATAAACTGTTTTCCTTTTTTTTGGTTTGAAATTGCATTAGATAAATTGCTTATGAAACCAAAGCCTGCCGAATTGGAAATTAAGATCTTAGATTCCTCGATTCCAATAGCAACACCCTCAAATGTAACACCTGATTCAGCCACAACTCGACCGGTTAATGGCTCACCCATTCCTCTGGCTGATGGCAATGAATGGGCAGGCAATGAAAATGCCTTGCCACCAGAATCAAAAAAAACAGCGGTTTGATTATTTCTACCTTTAGCAAAATGCTGCAACTTATCATCGCCCCTATAGGTAAGACTACTTGGATCAATATCATGACCTTTGGCTGATCTAATCCATCCTGCTTTAGATAAAATCACAGTAACCGCCTCTGAGGTAACCACTTCTTCTTCAGAAAATGCCTTGGCATCTGAGGCAGACTCAATTGGAGAATTTCTGTCATCTCCAAACTTTTCTTTGATTTCTATAAGTTCGTTTTTAATATAAGTTTTTAACCTAGCTTTAGATTTAATAATTTTTTCAAGTTCGGATCGCTCAGATTCCAAAGTGCCCTTTTCTTCTTCGAGCTTAATTTGCTCCAACTTAGCTAACTGCCTCAAACGAATTTCTAAAATTGCATTTGTTTGTATTTCTGAAATCTTAAAGACTTTCATTAATTCTTTTTTTGGATCATCACTGTTTCTGATGATGTGAATCACTTTATCTAGATCTAAATAAACGATTAATAAACCTTCTAAAATATGAATTCTATCGTGTACCTGATCTAATCTATGCTCAAGTTTTCTCATTACAGTTTGTTGCCTGAACTTAAGCCACTCAGCAATCAGATCTTTTAAAGCAAATACTCTGGGGGATCCCTTTAAGCTAATTAAATTCATGTTTGCTCGATAATTTTTTTGTAAATCTGTAGTTGCAAAAAGATGGTTCATTACTTCTTTAGCATCGATGCGATTAGACTTTAGAGATATGACAAATCTGACAGGCTCTTTGTGATCTCCCTCATCCCTTAAATCAACCACCATAGGAAGTTTTTTCTTTTGCATTTGATCGGCAATTTGCTCAAGAATTTTTGAACCAGAGGCTTGATGAGGTAAAGCTCTAACAACAATATCATTGCCCTCAGTATCCCAGTGAGCCCTGATCTTAAATCCACCTCTTCCAGTCTCATACATTTCAACAAGCTCTTCAGCAGAGACAATGATTGGTGCTGGATTACTAAAATCGGGGCCTTGAATAAATTTCAACAGATCTTTTGTTGTGGCCTTCGGATTATCTAGAACATGAATACATGCATCTAAAATTTCATTTATGTTATGAGATGGGATGTCGGTTGCCATACCAACAGCAATTCCTGTGGTGCCATTTAGAAGAATGCTTGGTATCTTCGCAGGCAAAATTGTAGGTTCAAGCAATGAGCCATCAAAATTGGGCTGCCAATCAACTGTTCCTAGCTTTAATTCAGAAAGAAGTAAGTCAGCAAATCCTGTAAGTTTTGATTCTGTGTAGCGCATTGCAGCAAATGATTTAGGATCATCTTGAGTGCCCCAGTTTCCCTGTCCATCTACTAGTGGATATCTAAATGAAAAATTTTGCGCCATGAGCACCATGGCTTCATATGCCGCGCTATCTCCATGAGGATGAAATTTACCTATTACGTCCCCTACAGTCCTAGCAGATTTTTTGTACTTTGAGCCGGCGTTAAGACCTAGCTCACTCATTGCATAGAGAATTCTTCTTTGCACTGGTTTCATGCCATCACCAATATGAGGAAGGGCACGATCTAAAATGACATACATAGAATAGTTGAGGTAGGACTCCTCAGCATATTCTTTCAAACTAATAGAATTAGGATTTTTATTCATAATTAAACTGTTACTATCTTGCCTCGTTTTTCAAGCCACTCTTTCCTTGCTCCTGCGTTTTTCTTGGAGAGCAATAAATCCATCATGCTATTTACGTTATCAGTTGGGGTAATTGTCAGTTGAACCAATCTTCTTGTTTTGGGGTCCATCACTGTTTCGCGCAATTGCGAGGGATTCATTTCCCCCAAGCCTTTAAATCTTTGAATCTCTATTTTTGGCTTTCCAGGCTTTGTTTTTAATTTTTTAACTATTGAATCTTTTTCAGCTTCATCAAGAGCATAAAAAACTTCCTTAGCACAATCTATTCTGAACAAAGGCGGCATAGCAACAAAAATATGTCCAGCTTGAATTAATGGCTTGAAGTGACGAAGAAAGAGCGCGCACAACAATGTAGCAATATGAAGACCGTCAGAATCAGCGTCAGCTAAAATACAAATTTTTCCATACCTCAAAGAACTGATATCAGAACTCCCAGGATTGACTCCAATGGCTGTAGAAATATCTTTTATTTCAACAGATTTCATTATCTCAGAGCTTTCCAAATCCCAAGTATTCAAAATTTTTCCTCGAAGAGGCATGATTGCTTGAAATTTTCTTTCTCTTGACTGTTTGGCTGAACCTCCAGCGGAGTCTCCTTCCACGAAAAATAATTCGGTTTCATTCAAATCGGTGCTATTACAGTCTGACAGTTTTCCAGGAAGTGCTGGGCCTTGAAATGTTTTCTTTCTATCAACTACTTTGGTCTCTTTTGTTCTGGCCTGTGCAGACGCAATTGCAAGTTCAGCTAACTTTTCTCCCTCCTCCGTATGTTGATTGAACCATATGCTGAGAATATCTTTGGTTGTAGAATTTACAAAAGCTTGATGCTCTTTTGAGTCTAACCTCTCTTTGGTTTGTCCTGCAAATTGCGGGTTTGTTAATTTTGAGGAGATGATAAAGGTGCTATGTTGCACAACGTCATCAGCTGTAATTTTTAAACCTTTTGGAATTAGATTTCTGAACTCACAAAACTCTTTAACTGATTCTAACAAACCCGCTTTAAAACCATTCAAGTGAGATCCACCTTGAGCTGTTGGAATGAGGTTCACATAAGATTCATTCATGAGATTTTTTGCGGGTTTTGTAGACCAATTTAAAACAAAATCAAGCGCATTATCATCTCCTAGTTTGCTACATGAAATTGATTCTTCTAAAAGCAATTCAATATCACCAGAAGACTCTGATAAATATGAAATTAGCCCATTTTCATAATTCCAAGATATCTTTTCATTTTTTTTATCATCATGATATTCAATGGTTAAGCCAGGACATAACACTGCTTTGGCTTTGAGCAAATGCTTTAAATTACTTTTATCAATCTTGATGGTTTCAAAATACTGAGGATCTGGTACAAAGCTAATCGATGTTCCAGTATTTCTAGGACCTATGTCACCAACTTTTTTCAGATCCGAGGTTTTTTCACCACCCTCAAAACTCATTTCATATCGGTGACTCTCCCGCTTAATTTCTACTGCTAGGTTTTTTGATAGCGCATTTACCACCGAAACTCCCACACCATGCAAACCTCCAGAAAAATTGTAATCTTCACCTGAAAATTTTGCTCCAGCATGTAGTTTGCACATTATGAGTTCTACGCCAGAAACCTTGTGCTCAGGATGAATATCTACTGGCATACCTCGACCATCGTCTGTGACAGAAACAGATCCCTCTTTGCAGAGAGTTACTTTAATTTTCGAGCAGTGGCCAGCTAGGGCCTCATCA
>Ga0181570_10003720_pt1 | contig 11429 bp, 7 predicted proteins | sample 101ome_18_FD_148667 | JGI IMG/M metagenome (GOLD analysis project Ga0181570, IMG submission 148667) | Coastal salt marsh microbial communities from the Groves Creek Marsh, Skidaway Island, Georgia - 101406AT metaG (spades assembly) | ecosystem: Environmental > Aquatic > Marine > Intertidal zone...
ACCCGGCGATTAAACCGAGAGATAAACCTATGATGGCTTCTTTCGCCACGTAGACGTTCTTCGCGACGCCGTGGTACACCGTTGCTGCCATTTTGTTTTATGTAAGTAGTATGTGATCTATGTAAGACAAAAACTTTGTGAAGTAAGATCGAACCCTTCTTGGGGGAAGGTTTCAAAACGGGAATGTTTAGGGTTTTCATACTTTTTGCCCGAAAAAAGCCTTAACCACCAAAACGCGGACAACAAAAACGCGCGCAGAACACACACGAGAGAGCGTCTCTGTCTCTCTCTCTGTATCTTTTCGTTCACAGAGAGAAGAAGAAGAAGAAGAAGAAGAAGAAGAAGAAGAAGAAGAAGAAGAAGAAACGGAGTCGACTGTTCTCTCGTTTTCTTTCCTTCTCTCTCTCTCTTTTTGTTTTTGGGGAAATAAAGAGATACGAGTAAACACTCATCACATTTTTGAAAAATCAGATACTTCATATGACTGCCGCTCAATCCTCTTTATCGGTCATCAAATCGATCGACAAAACGTCCGTGCACCGAATATGTTCCGGACAGGTGATATTGGACGTTTCCTCGTGCGCGAAAGAACTGATCGAGAACAGTTTAGACGCCGGGGCGACGAACGTTGAAATTCGAGTGAAGGAATCCGGCACCGAGTTTTTAGAGGTGAGCGATAACGGCTCGGGCGTCGCTCGAGAGGATATTCCGCTGTTGACGACGAAGTACGCGACTTCAAAGCTGAGAACGTTTTCGGATTTAGAGCACGTGGAGACGTTTGGTTTTCGAGGCGAAGCGTTGTCGTCGTTGTGTGGTACGTGCGAGAGATTGATAGTCACGACGCGAACGGCGAGCGAAGATAGCGGGTTGAAGGTTACGTTTGATAAAAACGGGAACATCGAAACGGAGGAGATTTGCGCGCGGTCGGTAGGGACAACCGTGAGAGTCGAAAAGTTGTTCCAGCCGTTGCCGGTGAGACGGAAACAGTTTGAACGGAATAAAGCGAAAGAATATGCGAAATTGTTGAGAGTTTTGCAAGGCTACGCGTTGGCCTCGGAAACCAGCGGATGTCGATTCGTCGCGACGCATCAGCAAGGTAAAAACGGCGCCAGACAAACGGTGTTGCAATGCCGCGCTTCTGTTTCTTCAAATATAGAAGACGCAGAGTTGAGAGTAGCTAGTGGTTTCCGCGATCGCGTGGCGTCCGTTTTCGGCGCGAGAGCAGCCGAGAGCGTGTTTGAAATCGACATTAGCTTAGAGCGAGAGAAGAGCGCGGACGAAATAGAAATAGAAAATGAGAATGTAGAGTACGGCGAAGGAGACGACGACGATGACGACGATCGTTTCGGACGGTGCAGAGGTTGGGTCTCTTTACCCGGTCTCGAGAATAAGAAAACTTCTGCGCGGGCTTCGGCAGATAGGCAATTCTTTTACGTCAACGGACGTCCGGTGGATTATCCAAAAATCGCGAAAACTTTGAATGAAACGTTTCGCGCCTACAACGCGACAACGACAAACGCAAACTATCCATCCTGCGCGTTGAATTTCGAAGTGCCTAAACACCTCGTTGACGTTAACGTTTCCCCAGATAAGAGAACGATCATGTTTACGAATGAACACGACATATTGATGTACTTCAAGAACGGGATCAAGAAAGCGTTCGAAAGCGTGGTCGGCGGGAACGGTGAAAGAGGGTCGGCGGACGGTCACGTGAGAAATTTCAAAGCAACCGGGGTGGATCTGTCGCAACTCCCGATGACGCCAGCCAACCCGTCGATTGATGCGCCGCGTGTTGAAGGTTCGATGATAGATAGCAAAGAGTTCGAAGTGATTGACGACGACGACGACGACGACGATGAAGATGGTGAGCAACATGGAGATGGTGTTGCCGCATTACCAATGCCACCAATCAAGGTCAAGGAGGAAGAGGAACCGAAACGATTTTCTGCCGACGCTCCGGCGCAACAACAACAACAACAACAAACAGATTTGCAAGCTTTTGGCTTCACTCGAGAGGCTGTGCCTGCCACACAAAGGAGAAACGTAGCCATGATTGATAAGATTGCCGCAGAAATTGCGGCGGTTGAAAACACGGAAGCCAAGTTTCGTTCGTTGCCGGAGACGTACAAGGAACGCACGGTTGCGCTACCGTCGGATTCTGACGACGATAAAAACGATGACGACGACATGAAGGATGAAGATTTCGATCCGTTCGCGATGAAAGCAACGATGGCTGGAAAAAATGCATCAAAGAAGCGCAAAGTGATCGAAACAGACGCGGCTGAAGCGAAAGAGACTGAAATGGACAACGATACGGACGGCGAGAAGGAAAATAATTTTGAGCATCGAAACAGTCGACAACAACAACAACGTCAACATCATCAACAAGTACTTACAGTTGAGTTTGACATAGATGCCGTTCGCGCGAAAAGAGCGAAAAGAGCGAAACGGGCGAAACTTTCCGCGCTCGAGCGGGAGAAGAAAGCCTCGGCGGATGCCGAGTTGCTGAAAGAAGCTTCTTTGGAAAACCAAGACAACACGGCTGCGACCAACGCGCTCATCCGGCGCTTCGATAAATCTGAGTTTGGTAACCTTCGTGTCGTTGGTCAGTTTAATCTCGGCTTCATCATCGTCGTTCGCGACAAAAGCGATATATTCATCGTCGATCAACACGCTAGCGACGAGATTTATAATTTCGAGCGACTTCAAAAAACGACGACGTTGAACAAGCAACCGTTGATTCAGCCGCAGCGGCTAGAACTTTCGCCAGCGGAGGAACAGATCGCGAGATCCAACGAAAAAACGTTCTTGATGAACGGGTTCGGTTTTTGCGACGTGGCGGTATCCCCCGGCGAAGAAGAGAAGAACAAAACGCCTTCCGCCTCTCGCTTGGCACTCGCCGCGGTCCCGTTCAGTAAAGACACCGTCTTCGACGCCTCGGACGTCCACGAACTCGTCGCGATGCTCGACGAGGGCGAATACGCCGTTCCAGTTCGTTCCCAACTCTCCGTCGGATTAAACTCCGCGAGCAAAACCATCGTCCGTCCGAGTAAAGTGCGAAACATGCTCGCCATGCGAGCCTGTCGATCGTCCATAATGATTGGCACGCCTTTGACCCGCGCGAGGATGAAGAAAATCTTGCAAAACTTGACGACGTTAGAGGCGCCGTGGAACTGTCCGCACGGACGGCCAACCATGCGACACGGATGTCGTTTGTAATATAAAAAAAAATTTGTGCGTGTACACTGTCCTTGTTTGTTTTGTTGTGGTCGAAGCTGCTCAAAAACGAGCATTAAACCCTAAACACTTTTTTAGTAACTGTCCTGGTCGCCGATTTTCCCCTCAGTAGTAAGTAGTTCTTCTCTCGTGACACGCGCGCGAACGAACCGAGACCCTCCATACAAAAAAGGCGCGCACAAAGCTTAACAACACGCACCGAGAGAGAGAGAGAGAGAGAGATAACAATGGCTAAAGAAAAGAAAGAGAAGAAAGAGAAGAAGGAAAAGAAGGAGAAGAAGGAAAAGTCCGACTCCGAGAAATCCGATTCCAAGGAAAAGAAGGAGAAGAAGGAAAAGAAGAGGAAAGAACCGGAACCGCCAACCGCGAAGGAGGTGAGATATATATGCACAGAGATACGCACGCGAATGCGATCGAGATCTTTCGATTGTCACCTCTTTTTTATTCGCGCGTTTCGTTTTTTCATTTCTAAATTCGAACACAGAGAGAGAGAAAGAGAGAGTGAACTCGCGCGCGGATTCGATTTTGTTGGCGCCGCCGCCACCTTTTTCTCCTAAAAAAGCGGCTTTTTTGGAGCCATTGTTTTTCTCTCCAAAAATACTAATAAAACATAACGTCTTGTTCTCGTTTCGCATCCAACCGAAAACCAAACCAGGCTGAAAAAGAAGAGGCCGAGAAGAAGGAAGAGGAAGACGACGACGACGACGGCTTCAAAGTGCACAAGAAGTCGGACAAGCAAATCGTCGGCGGTAAAGTCGTGGACACGTTTGAAGACGAGACGTTGTCCTGCCGAGACTGCTCGGAAGAGTTTGTGTTTACGTCCGGAGAGCAAGAGTTTTACGCCTCGAAAGGGTGGACGAACAAGCCGACGAGGTGTGAAGCGTGCAAACAAGCGAAGAAAGCGAGGTTTGGGGAGGATAAGCCGAAGTGTTACGCGTACGAGAGAGGCGAGTGCACGAGAGGAGAAAATTGCAAGTTTTCGCACGGGTCCGAACCGACGTACGGCGGCGGCGGCGGCGGCGGTGCTCCCGTGTGCTACGCGCACCAAAGAGGTGAATGCACCAGAGGTGATTCTTGCAAATTTTCACACGAAGAAGGTGGTGGTGGTGGTTCGCGACCGCCGTCGAGAGGTTCTGGTGGTGGCGGTGGCGTCTGCTTTGCATTTTTGAAGGGCGAGTGCACGAGAGGCGATTCGTGTCGATTTTCGCACGATAAAGATGCCGCGCCGCCGAAAGCGTCCGGAACGTGCTACGCGTACCAAGAAGGGAAGTGCGATCGGGGCGATGCGTGCCGCTTTCAACACAATTAATTAAGCGCGATGGAAACGATCGCCACGCGTGTGAATGTGTGTGTGTGTGTGTGTAAGAGAAAGAGAAAGAGAGAGAGAACGGGAGAGAGGGAGACGATTACTATTATAAAACCAATATATAATACCAATATTATTACAAGTCTTGAGTTGAAGAAAAGATATCTAACACGCAACGATCGCACCTTTTCCTATTTATACTTTGCTAATGATTTTTTTACTCTGATTATTCGTCTACCTCCATCTTATCGTCTCCCTTATCGCTCTTCTTCTCTTCCTCTTCCTCTTCCTCTTCCTCTTCTGAGCTCTCGTCCTCGTCAGGTTCGTAAATCGTCCCTTCTGGTAACGGGTATACGAACTTTTTCTCCGCCGCTGCAGCATCTCTTTGTCTCTTTTCTAAACTATCCGGTTCTTTCTCCCCATCGTTGACCATATCCGCGTCGTCGTCCTCTTCCTCTTCCTCGGCCACCGTCGCTCCCGAGCCATCGTCTTTCAATTCTATGCCTCGCCGCCACGCGTCGTACACACCTTTAAAGTGTTCGAGCGCGTAACCTTCAGGGTTTCCATATCTAGCAGATTTCCAACCGTCGTCTGCTTTCTTAGACGGATTCGCGTTCCGTTTACAATGAATTGCCCACGCCGAAGGACTCGTGTATACTCTCCGATCGCAACTGCCCACTTTACACTGGCAAATAATCTCCCCTTCTTCGGTCAAATCCCCAGCATAAACGTTCCCTAAGTACACGACGAACAACTTCTTCTTCCCTTTCAGTAAAAAACCAAGCTTTGTCAACGTCGCTAAATTCACCGCCACCTTCACCGGTCTCCCAAACGCCGCCATGTGCACGTCCGCGTTCATCTGTCCTCTCTGTAAGGCGTTCATCGCCCTGCTCGCTCTGTTCACAAAGCTCAACTCGTCCGCTCTTCTCGCTCGATCTCCCGCCACAATCCCGCTGGTATAGTTCGGATCCTCTTTTTTCCTCCTCGCGGTTAACTCGTCGTGCCTTTTCTTCCATCGTTTCTTCGATTCAATCAACCATTTCCCTTTATCGCGTTTCCAGAGTTGTAACATGGCGTCCGACTGCGGCTGCCTATCCAAGACGATTTGCATCGTCGCCCAGTCTCGCCCGACGTCGACTTCGTTCGTTTCGTCTTCCGACTCTTGTTCCTCGTCCTCGTCTTCGTCCTCGTCTTCATCGTCGTCGTCGTTATCGTTCTTCTTCGCGGCGGCGGCGTTATTGGCAGCTTCATCGCCCTTATTTAGGGTTCCATCTCCCCCACCATTTTTGTCCGTCTTCTCTCCTTCTTCTCCCTCTCGCGGCGCGCCCTCGATGACCGTCTTCCGATCCGCCTCCGCCGCGTTCAAGAATATGTCCTCTTCTTCCTCTTCATTTTCGTCGTTACCGTCCGTCGTCATCGACAATATCTTCTTGCTCTTTTTAAACGGGTCGTGCGCGCATCCGATGCGCAAAACTTTCCCGGTGTACCCGGAGACCGAGACGAGAGGCGCTAAAGGAGACGACGACATTTTTTGTTTATATATATATATATATCTGCTCTCTCTCTTCTCTCAATCGCTCGAATCTCTTTCTGTGCGCGCGTGTTTATGTGTGTGTGTGTGCGTGCGTGTGTGTGTTTGTGCGCGCGTGTTCTCGAGTGCGAGTGTGTTTGTGGTTCAAATTTTTGAAGCAAAAGTGAAGGAGGAAACAAAAATCAAAAATACGCACATCGATTAAAAATATATCACTCACGACGACGCGTTTTCCTCCACTCGCTTGACTAAATCAGCTTTCAAACCGTCCGTGCTCAACCCTTTGCTCGCTAAGAGCTCTTTCAGCTCTTTCACCGTGCGTTTGCTCGTCTCTGTTTTTTTGTTTTCTTCGCCTTTTCTGTCGTCGTCGTCCACGACGGTAGTGGCGGGTTCGACGGAGGCGCTTTTAGAGCGACGCGAGGAGCGCCTGGACGGCGGCGGCGGCGGCGCCGAGGAAGGGGATTTGGATCGGGTTGTTCGCTTTCTCTTCGGCGGCGATGATGGTTTTTCTTCTCCCTCCGTTTTCGTTGAGATTGGTTGTGCTCGTGGTGGTGGTAAGGGAACGTCTATTTCTTTCTCCTCCGGGATCGTCTCTGGTATGTTCTTCGGCTTTTCTTTTTCCTCATTGGACGGTTTCTTCGCCGGCTCGCTCATAGTCCACGGCGCTAAATCTTTCGCGTGTATCCCGGGCGATACCGAACGTTGCCTCGTGAACCCTCTGCTCCCGATTTCAGGAATTTTTGGCCCGTCCGCTCTGTTTCTATTCGGCGCGGCTGGTCTCGTCCACGTTTTTGCTTTCTGCCTCGAAGGCGGCACGTACGGTGCCGCTTTCATCGTCATCTCCCCCGGCGGCGGCACGAACTTCTTCGGCGCTTCTCCTTCTTCTTTCACCTCCCCGTCTTCTTCTTCTTCTTCTCTACCTCTTCTTCTTTCTCCGTCGTCGTCGGTTCGTAACTTCTTCGGCGGTGGTGGCACGAACACTTTCTCCTCTACCTTTTCTTTAGCTCTCATCTTATCCCTCGTCCATTCGTTCGGGCGCCGCTCCATCATCTCTTCCCTGTCCATCGGTCCGTCGTATTCTCTCGCTCTCTCTTCCTCCTCGCCGCGACGACCTCTTCGCGCGTCTCTCGGCGGCGGCCTTTGAAACCTCCGCGGCGGCGGTCGTCGGCGTCGCTCTTCTTCATCTTCTCGCTCCTCGCGATGGTGGTATTCTCTGCGTTCTCTTCCATCGCCGTTGTTGCGTCCGTCACTATTTCTATTCTCGGCTCTTACGGCGACGAGAAGCTTCTCCGCGCGTTCCTTCGCGCGTTCGTAGTCCCGAATTTTTTGCTTCAGCTGCTTCCTCTGCGCGAGGAGCTTCTTGTCGCTCAATCGCCCGAGGTCCGTCGTAGTCGGTTCTTCTTTTCTGTCGTCTTTCTTACGTCTCTTGTTGTCTCTTCTTCTCTCTCGGCTTCGAGAAGAAGAAGACGAAGAAGAGGAAGACGAAGCGGATGACGACGTCGATCCGCTCTCCGACGAAGAAGAAGAGGAAGAGGAAGAAGAGGAAGATTCATCTCGCCGCCGCTTTGCCATTTTTATGTAATGAGGGGTTGGGGGATTTCTCAAACTTTTTATGTATTGTGTGTGGTAAGACTTCGTTTTAAAAACGCGCACACGCACGTTCTGCTTGCGAGTGTCTTTTTGCTCGTTTTAGATAGATAAACGCGATTTTGGTCGTGTCTTCTCCAAACGCGAGAGATGTATTTGAAAGCGCGCGCGCGTTTTGGATTTTCAAAGCTCTGCCGTTTTAATTACAAAAAATGAAAGTTATCAACATCAACAAAAAATGTCACAAATCATATATCGTCTCATCATCGGGAAACGTCGAACGCGGGGTTAGCCGGCCTCGCTTTCCCGGTTCTCTCTCTGATGTACACGTTCGGTTTCGGTAACTTGCTCGCGCGTTTCTCCTCTTTTTTCCTCTCGAAGATGAGTTCAATCTCTTTCTTTTTCTCTTCCACGAACGCGTTGGCTTTTTTGCCAAAGTCGTCGACGAAAGGTATCTCCTTGGTGCGGTTCGGGTCGCGGAGGACGAGGTGGAAGGAGACGAGCGCGGCGAGGAAGGAGAGGCGTCGGGTCCATTTCGTCCATTTGAGTTGCTCTTGCTCGAGTTCTTGTTTGGTTTTGGATTTCGGTTTCTTCTTCGTCTTGGACGTGACTTCTTCTTCGTCTTCTTCGTCTTCGTCATCCTCCTTGAGAACGCCGCTGCTCGCCGGGGCGGCATTTTTTGCAGACGGCGGAGACGTCGAGGAACGTATTTCACCCATTTGGCTACTACTAGTTGGGTTTTGGTCTCCTCTTCCTTGGTCGTTTTTAATCTCCGCGAACGCTGGAATGGCGGGTTTATTGCCTCTCAAATACTTCTTGTGCAAAACTCCCGCCTCTCTCTCTTTGGTCAAATTGACGTACCTACCTCGTCTGGCTCGAGATGTCGCGTCGATATCGGTTCGCAAAGCAATCTCTAAATTCTCCAAATTAGTTTCCCGTTTGCGTTGGAAGGACATTTTTGCATCTTCTATGGATTTGTGTTTTGCCATTTTCGGCACGTCGTCCGTCTCCAAAGCTATTTGAACGGCGTCTAGGAATTTGCCCGGATGCGCCGTCGCGAGAACGACGAGAGCATTTTCACCGTCGTGGTTATTCAAACCCATAGATTGCGCCGCGTGCAAAGCCACTGCCGTGTGCGGACACGCCAAGTATTTGTGCACGTCCAAGTTACGTCTCATGCTCTCGAAAGTTTCGTAATCAGACACCTTCGAGGTCAAAAACGTCTCTCTGAAATTTCTTAAAACTTTCTTCGGCAACGTCGCGTGTCCGTAAAACTCGTACGTATCTTGAATCCTCCGCAAAATTTCCGCATCGCCTTCCGCGCAATAATATAAAACTCTCCACAAGTTATACGGCATCACGCAATCCATTGCCGAGGCAACTGTCTCTTCCGCTTTGCTTTTTTTCACAATCTCTCCAGTCATCGCGATCTCGTGCGCGGCGCCGTTCGCGTTGGTAGCTAACACCACTTCGGTCATTGGCAAACCCATCTCTCGCGCTAACTGGGCAGTAAACGCGTGACCCATCGCCCCGGTTGGCACCACACACGTCATCGTGTGGTTCTCAATCTCCTCCTCCGTCGTTTTCCCGTGCATGGTTCTAAAATAACACCAAAAAAAATGCGGCAGTTGCGCTAAAATCCTCAAAATGTTACAGCTATTCAACGACGTGATCCCGTTCCTTTGCACAAACTCTTCGTCCTTAAAAATCTTCGCGCACACGTCGTCGATGTCATCGCACCCTCTCTCGCACTCTTTCACTTCGATCGCGTTCACGTTTTCGCCTCTCTTCGTCGTCATCTGTCTTTCCTGCGCCTCCGAAATCTTCCCGCTCGGATACAAACACCAACAATCGATGCGATTGTTCCCAAACTTCTCGATCGCATCGAGCGTCGACGGTCCCGTATCCCCGGTCGTCGCGACGATAACGTTCGCCCGTTCGTGTTTTTTGCTCAAAAAATACTCCACCATTTGCACCGCGAACGCGAGCGAAATATCTTTCACCGAAAGCGTCGGCCCGTGGAACAACTCCGCGACGTGAATTTGCACTCCATCATCTTCATCTTCTCCGTCTTCATCGCGATCTAAAACGACCAACGGCACCACCACGTCGCTCTCCTCGAACCCTTTGTAACACCTCTTAATAATCGACCGCAATTTCTCCTTCGGGCAGTCCGTTTCGGTCACAAACAAGCGGAGAATCTCAAACGCCAACTCTTGAAAACCGAGCGTTCGAAACCGTTTCAGTTGCGCGATGGTGAGTTTTGGAATCGCGTGTGGGACGAATAAACCTTGGTCGTTCGGGAGGTTGAGCAACGCGGCGGCGCGTAAGGAACATTTTGGAGTGCCACCGCGGGTGGAGACGTAGCGCATGTCGTGCGTCTTTCTCCTCCGCGAGTGTGCGCGCGCGGGGAATAGTAGTATAAAGAGTGCGGATTTGAAAAATTTCTGATGAAGATACGCGCACGCTTTGAAGAGAGATCGGAGAGAGAGAGAGAGAGAGATTTTTATTCAAATACGCGCGCGCTATTTGCATGTTTACAGACATTTAATGAAAGAGAAATTCAACACGCGCGTAAACGCATCATCTGCTACAATTTGGATTATATAAAATCTATGAATTTGTGGGTTCTGTGCTGTATCGGTTTTTACTGTCCGTTACCGGGTGGTGGTGGCGGCGGCGGAGGTCGTCGCAACGCGGCGAATCGGTTGCCGCCGGGCGCGTATCCTCCTCCTCCTCCGGGAGGCGGTTGTTGGTAGTATCCGGCGCCGGCACCGGCGCCCGGTGGTGGTGGTTGCGCGTACGCCAAGTTTGGCGGCATTTGCTGGTAGTATTGCGGCGGTGGTTGTTGGTACGCGCCGCCTTGATGGTGTTGCGGTGGCATGATCATCATTTGCGGCGGCATCATCGCTCCTCCTCCTCCTCCACCTCTGACGCCTCCTTGTTGTTGCATCTGTAAAGACTGCATGAGGATGCGTTTACCGGCATCGTTCAAACCGGCGGAGTTTCCGTTCGTGCGCACGACGTTCGTGCGCAAACGAGAGTCTTCGATGAACAATTTTGGTGGCGGTGGCACGTCGCTCTGATCCAATATAGGTTTCGGTAACACCGTACCTTCCAACAATCTCGGAGGCACTTTCGTCGTGCCCAATCGATACCGCGCGCAAACAACCCTATTCTCGTTGATGTTCTCCTCGCGCATCATCGGCGACTCGATTACTTTCGGACAGCAATCACCGTCCGAGGCTTTCAACGGAAGCACTTCGCCACACGCGCCGTCGGCATCTGCTGCGGGAATCTTCAGCGCGCATTTCTCGCGAATGTCCTCGTCGTCGATTTTCGACGCGACGTTGGCCACTTTTAACATGCACTTGGAAATCGGGAGTTGTTCATGCGCGTATAAAAGTTCAATGTTGATGGTATTACGATGCGCTTCTTCTGGCGTCAACGTGCAATCCAAGTTTCTTGTTTCCTTCAGCAATCGATCGGCATCGATCCAGGGTAGCAGCGCCACCGCTTGCCACGCGAAGCGTTTGCCGTTCATGTCCAAATCGAAATGTTTCGGGTAGAAATCAATAATTGGACTGTCCTCATCCGCCATCAACGGATAGAACGCTGGGGGCAACGCGTGCGCGGAAGCTGCAGGTAGTACGCCCATTAACTGGTCGAACGGTTTAAACGGTTGCCCGAGCTCGAATTCTGTGGAGATGAGTTCTAAATCCACCATATCCGTCGCAAACGGCGCGTAATGATACGGATAAAACCAAC
>Ga0181570_10003723_pt1 | contig 11425 bp, 10 predicted proteins | sample 101ome_18_FD_148667 | JGI IMG/M metagenome (GOLD analysis project Ga0181570, IMG submission 148667) | Coastal salt marsh microbial communities from the Groves Creek Marsh, Skidaway Island, Georgia - 101406AT metaG (spades assembly) | ecosystem: Environmental > Aquatic > Marine > Intertidal zone...
AATACTCGTTCGTTTCTTCCATCGCTTGTCCTTGATTCTCGTGTCGCAGCATCTCTCTCGACCACAAGAAACACTCGCCGTATTGCGGCACGAAGAACAAATCCGCCTCCTCTGGGTTCATCGTTCGGACGCCATTCTTATCGTCTCTAAAGTTTCTGTGGAACCAAATCTCCGTCCCGTACTGGTCGCGTTCGCATCGCCCGTACTTCTTCGCTAACTCGCTCGTCAACTGTTTCGGCACGTCGTAGACGAACACCTTCGGAAACGCCAAAGACTCTCCTTCTTCCTCCTCAATCACGTTCGCGCGCTTCGGACAGTTCACGTTCGTCCCATCTTCGTTGCATAAGTTCACCTGTTTGCTCATTTTCTTATAGCTCAAGCTTTTCCCGCTCGAAGAGGACATCCCGAACCCGCTCGAATCTTCCCCGGCGAATTCGTCCAAAGCGCCCGAGTTTTTATCGCTCGCGTCCAGCGCTCTCAACAAAGCGTCTCTCTCTCGCATCAATCTCATCGCTTTCAACTCCGCGTCGTGCGATAAAATATCCAGCTGCACCGCGTAATTCACCGCTTTCTTCGCGTCTTCATCTTCGTGTTCCCCTCCGTGTTGGTTTTGGATGGATTTCATCAGCTTTTTCGCGTCGATTTTATCGTAAGAAGAAGATGAATGAGATGAAATCTCCTCGTTCGAAGGCGAGTTCGCGACGAGCGCCAACAAGAGCAAGAACAACGCGGCGAAAAAAGATTGAAACGCGGCGTGTTTATCGCAGAGCTTCATGAATCTCTTCCTCTTGTGTGAAGAGCCGGAAGAAGAAGAGAAGAGCGGTTGCTGCGGACCACCCATCCTTTTTTGAAAAAGTTTGTCGTCGTCGCGCGTATAAACTTGCGTGAAGGGAATGATGTCTTTTCGTGATTCGTCTATTTTACTTTTTCGCGCATTTCAAAAATCTAAATGTGTACGTGTACTCGCTAGTCGCTATCGTCGTCGCCGCCGTCGGAGGCGGACACGACGTCAAAATCAAAGTCGTCTAAACCATCGTCGTCGTCGTCGTCGTCTATCTCGTCGTCCTCAAAATCTAAGCTCAATTGTTGTTGTTGTTGTACTTGTACGTGTTCTGGTCGCGCCGCCGGTTGCTTCTCGGCGGCGACCGGACTCTTCTTCGCTTCTTCTTCTTCCGCGCTATTATTACTATTATTACTACTACTCAAAAACGCCAGCGGATCTCCGGGTTTCCACCCGACCGGTGGTTTCGGCACGCCTTCCGGCCACGGCGTTCCTGGTTTCCATCGCATCAGTCTTTCGATGACTTCTTCTTTCGGCAGTTTGGCCATCGCTTCCATATCTCGCAGTCTCCGTCTCGCCTCTTCCTCTCTCGTTCGCTTTCGTTCCATCGCTCGCGCTTGGACCAATCGCTCCTCGTGTCTTCGTTTCAACTTTGAAACGAGAAACTGTTCCTCCTGAGGCGCCGGTGGGAGTTGTCCGCACAACTGACCGTGCATTCCACCGTCCGCGGGTTGGTAGTTTAACGGCGCGGACGTCGTGTACGCGACTCTGCGCGCGTATTCGAGCATAGTTTCCACGCTCACGTTTTCGGGGAATTCGACGTGCGATTTCAACACGCGATGGTGACAGTGGTCGAGCGCGTTTTGGATTTTGACGGCTTTTTCGCGCAACGCGAAGAGCGAACTCGTTTGCATCGCGCCGCCGCTTGCTTCTTCGGGTGGTGGTGGCGGTGGGTCGGCGGATTTCGATCGCGATCGGCGTTTCGCCGCTGCCATGTCTCTCTCTCTCTCGTTGTTGTTGTTGTTGTTGTTGTTGTTGTTTTCCCTAACTTACAAAAAAGTGAAGAAAACGAGAGAGCGTAATAGTGCGCGTTTAGTTCATAGAGTAGGAGTGTAGGACAGTAGGTTGTCGATACGATGTGATATATCCTTCCTCGAGTAATAATAACAACAACAACAACAAAAGTATATATATATTTATATTATTCTAACTTGGCGTCGCCTTCTAAACCTCTCACCGCGGCCATGCGTCTGAGCGATTGCACGCCGTATTTTATTTTCAACGCGACCCAATTCAACAAAAACAACGCAATCGTCCCGGCGATCCACTTGGAAAACTTTACCCAATCCTCCACGGTATTCAACGCCCCCAAGGAGAAGAAACCAGTCACTCTGAGCACCTTTCTCGCGTTATTTTGCATCGGCGTCAACACCTTGACGTTCTTGACCACGTTCGACTCGCCTTTCGTCACCTCTCTCGTTTCGCTCGCGAAATATTGAATCGCGACGGGTTCCACCGTGTACGTCCCCGCGTCTTTCACGTTGTACACGTACGTCATCTCTTTCGTCTCCCCGACGTCTAAACTTGTCAACTTTGTTTCCAAACTCTCTTCGTTCACTTGCGTCCATTTTCCGCCGTTTCTGTTCGAAGGCGCTTTAATGACCACGTTTCGCGCGTTCGCCAACCCGGCGTTGGTCGCCGTCACGGCGACGGTCACGTTTTCGCCCTGAACGAATGCATCTTTCGATACGGTCTGTTTTTTGTTATAAATACACACCGTCACACACACGAAGAGAGAGAGAGAGAGAGAGAGAAAGATAGGAAAACACGAACGTGTCGTCAGCGTTTGAACGCGAAACCAAAAGCGCAAAAGAGAAGAGAGAGAGCAACGAGACGCGAATAAATTCAGAGAGATCGCGCGGAAAAGAGCGAATCGGATCCAATTCTCTCTCCAATAAACTTGCGATGAAGAAGAAGAAGAAGAAACGAAACGAAACGAAACGAAACGCGCGCACCTGGTGCAGCAAAACGTGCGCGTTTTCCGACGCGAGCGCGAAAGATGCAATCATCGCCGAAGCGAAGACGCCAAAGAGTAAACTTTTAGTAGATGAAGACGACATGTGTGTGTGTAGTAGTTCCGACTTTTGTGAGGACTTTTTTTGACAAAATCTACTCTAAAAACTTAAAAATACTAACATCCGCTTTGCGCTCCGGACAAACGCATTATTATACATCTTTAACATCGCGTAACGTCTAATCGAACGTACCCGCCGTCGTAATTTAACCTCTCGCTTTTCGCGACCGGGGTTTCTTGAACGCGCAAATTTTCGGCTCGGAAATTTTCAATCAACGCGTCCAACATTTCTCGGTTGCGCACGGCGCCGAGGAGCCGACATCGAGCGTCCGCGGACGGAGAGAGGCGTTTTTTTATGACTTTTGGGAGGAGAGCGGCGTGGTGGGACTCGTAGAGGCAATCGGAACCGAGGATGACGTCGTACGTGTCTTTGTCTTCGAGCTCGAGGAAATGTTCCGGCGGTTTGAGGAGCGAGGTTTTCGTCTTTTTCGACGACGCGCCTACCACTTCGTCCGAAGAAGAAGTCGCGCCGTCGGCGCGCCAATCGAGCCATCGAACTTTCGTCGTCTCTTCCGAACACCCGTTCTTTTCTACGGAATCTCGCAAAGCTTCTAACAGAGGCGCTTCAAAGTCCGACAACACGACCTCTTTCGCGCCTAACTTGGCCGCCGCAAACCCGACTAATCCAACTCCCGCGCCGAGTTCCAGCACCGTCTTGTCTTTCACGTCGATCGTCGTTCCGTCTTCGCCTCCACCTCCTCGCTTCTCAGAATCATCCTCCAACTGCTCCGCCAGCAACAAAGCCGCTTTCCACAGCTTCCCACCGACGCCGTTCGATAACTTTGTCTCCATTATCGACACTTCCACGCGTCCGTTTTTAATCGCGTACGTTTTGACGACGTTTTTTTTGTTTCTGTGCGTTTCCATCGCGCTCAAGCTTCTCTCGAACAGCCGTCGCACCTCCTCTCCTCCTCCGCCGCTTTCCCTACCGTCGTCGTCTCTCAAGCGCACGACTCTTTCGAGCGCTTCTCTCAGTATCTTCTCCGCCTCCACGACTTCCGCCTCTTCCCCGTACGTCTCGTCCTCTTCCACGCGCGTCGCGAAATCTTCCAAAGCCCGTCGCAACTTTTCTTCGTCTTCTTCGTCTCCGTCGTCTCGATGACTTTTCTCGACGACATCCAACCACTCCCCGACGCGCTCGCCGGCGATTAAAGACTCGTACCAGTCGCCCTCGTCCGCGAATTCGCCCGACGAATCCGACGAGGAGGAGGAAGCTGCAAACTCGTCTTCTTCGTCTCTTCTGCTTCTCCCTCTCAAAGTCGTCATCTTTCGCGCGTTTGCGCGCGCCCGTCTGTGTCTGTGTCTGTGTTATCTAAATTTTGCTGCGTTGCGCGTGTGTGCTCTTCTTCTAACGAACTCTCGAACTCTCTCTCTCTCTAAAAGCTTTGTCGAAAAAAGCGCGCTCTCTCGCCTTTTTTGCTTCTTCTTCTTCTTCTTCTTCTTCTCTCTTCTCCTTGGAACCGGCAGCTCTGGCATCATTCGCGCGAAAATATCTCCTCCTCGTCCAAGTAGGCAAAAAATTTAAAAAAAAAGGTCGTTGTAAAAATAAAAGAGAGAGAACACACACACCAACACCAACGCGATCGGCGAAAATTCAACATCATAAATTAAAACGCGCGCGCGCGGGCTGAAACGAGCCGCACAAACACACACACACACAGAGAGAGAGAGAGAGAGAAAAGAGCGCTTCGCGAGACTTTTTGCTCTTCACTTTGTCTCTGTCTGTCTGTGTTTTTTTTTTGCGTGTGAGTTCTGTGCCAGACAGAGAGAGAGACAGAGAGAGAGAGAAAAATGTCGTCCTCGCAAAAACCCAACACCACCAACACCACCGGGACGACCAAATTGAAACGCAAAAAGTCTAAGCGCCCACCTCCGCCGACCATGCCACCACCGATTCAATTCAAAGACGAAGACGCGGACATGAATAGTCTCGGAGAGCGCGAGGAAGCGCTGAACCCGTTCACGAGCGTGGAGAGAGTTGTTTCGATTCCGAAGAAGAAGAAGGAGAAAAAGGAGAGCAGCAGCGTTTCCTTCGTTAACGACCAGCAGCAAAAGCAGCAAAAGCAGCAGCGGGGGGGCGAAGAAGAAATAGAATCGTTTCAAAAACGAAACGAAGACTTGGGCGCGGAGAACAACGTCAACGACGGGTATTTGTTCGTGAGGTACGTGTCCATGAAACCGAAGATTACGCTTTTGAAATCGTTCGGGTTCTTGTGTTTAGAGCTCGGGTTGGCGATTGCGTTTATTTGCGGGTACACGTTGATGGGGAAAGGCGTTCACGTGTACGACTTTTTGAACAAACCCGCGCACTACGACGCCGCGTGGTACATCGGAGTGAGTTGCTTCGGCGTGTTTTTCCTTTTGTGGTTGTTAGATGCGGATGTTATTTTGAGACACGAACGGAAGAGGAAGATACAAGTGACGGAAACGCACGACTCTGAGAGTAGCGACGACGATGACGGCGACGCACGTGTGGGGACGCACGTTGCCGGCGACGCAGCGAAAAATAAGGGTAAGAATAAAAGCAACGACGATAAAAAACAGAAGAAGAGTACTTCTTCTGGAGGAATTTTGCCGTCCACGAGAGAGTTGAGCGAGAACGATCTGCTCGAAGCCAGCGAAGACGCAAAGACGGATTACAAAATGAAAGCGATGGCTTTGAACTTGGTCATTTTGATTTGCGGGGTCGGTCTATTCTGCGCGGCTTTGTTAGCGTCTGGGAGGTACGTGACCGCACCAGTGGTTATTTACGTGTTGGTGAAGATTGGCTTAACCGCGGTGTACAAGAAGAGCATTTGCAGAGGTATTTCTACGCGTTCGTTTATGGTTGCCGCGTCGAGATGCTCGTTTTTCGCCGGTAGTCTGATTATCGGCGCGTGGTTCTTTTGGGTCTTCGCTATGGGAAATAATTGGGATAAAACAAAATATACATTTCCAAACCGCGTGTTCGAGTGTGACACGTCTGCCGCGGATGGGACCGATTCTGGTTGCGTCAGCGTGTACATGATGTGGATGTTACCCGGGGCGACTGGGTTCCTCGAGTTTCTCTTCGGCGCGACGGCGAATTTTCTCTCCCGACCAGGTGGGGCAGTGAGAATGATTGCAGTTTTGATGATGATTTTTGGTCTTGGCACGTACATCCAAGTGTCCATCTCGGGAGTAGAAATGGGTATCGCGGATGATATTATTCAGTTTGTCGTGTTGTTCGTCGGAATGTTTCTCATGCTCTTGTTCGCCGCAGCCGGGAGAAAGAAAATTTCCAAAATTATCAAAGCCACGGGCGTAGAGACGAAAGTGGCCGCGGCAACGAACCATCCCATCATGAAGGGTTTCCTGTTATGCGCGATTGGCCCGTTGTTACCGGCCGGCATCTTAATTTCCGCCGTTTCGTCCGCCTGCAGACGGATCGGTCTCACGTTTCGACCGAAAGTTTTGAACCAGAAAATTCCGGAGAGCGAAAAGGATGGTTTAATTACGCACGAGTGTCGCGCAGTTTTGCAGTGGCTCTTCGATTCGCCGACGACGACAATCGTTTACGCCACTTGGATCGCTCTTTCCTACTTCATAATCTCCATCGGCGTCGGTAAAGGTGCGGTGATTTTCTTGGCGTGGTTGGTTTCCTATTTGAAAGCGCAAGAAGTTTGGGTAGTATTTCTCGTGTTCTTTGGCATTGGCGTCTTCATGTTTTTGCTCCCGCCAATTCCAGGTCCTCCGGTGTATTTAACCGGTGGCATCGTCATCGTCGGTGCCTTGGAAGATTCCATGGGTTTCTGGCCGGGCGTTATGATTTGCGGCGCCATGTGTTGGTTCGTCAAACTTTTTTCGTGCATGTTGCAACAGAAAGCTATCGGCGAGCCTCTTGGTAACCGCGTCTCAGTTAGAGCTATGTGTGCGGTGAATACGCCTCAAATGCGCGCGATCAAAGTCATCTTATTACAGAAAGGTTTACCGCTCGATAAACTCGCGGTATTGTGCGGTGGGCCGGATTGGCCAACCTCCGTCTTGTGCGGCATCATACGCGTTCCGTTACACGAGGCCATGTTAGGTACTGCCCCGGTTATTGTTTTGTATTTGATGTACGTCGTCGTTTCTGGAGCCATTCAGTTGAAAATCGGCGGGTGCGAAGCTGAGACAACGGTATCTACCGTAGCCACTGAAGAAGACACGACGCAGAACTACTGGCAGCTCTTAAACGCCGTCATGCTCGCGCTCTCCGCCGTCAGCATGGGAGTCACCATGTTTGGCTTCGCCTACTTCATGGATAAAGCTTTAATCAGTCGGAAGGATGAAATCGACGCCGTCCCAATCGACGTCGAAGTCGAAGAATACGAGAAGACGCAAGAGGAAATGAAAGCAGCGTACAAAAAAGTTTCCGAGTGGGAGGAACTGCCGAAAGGCCAACGCGTATTATTATGTATCGCGTGCGTCTTCTCTGTCGGTAGCGCCCAAGTTGCGACCGTTTTAGCCACTGAATGTTTTAAAGAGTTTGGTGTGGCGTGCGAAGTGGCGGTGATGGATGTAGTCACGTTGTTTGGTTGGATCGTTTTGGGCGCGCACGCGGTTGGTCTAATTTTGATGATTGCTTACGGGAAGATTCAAAAACGAGCTGCGGCACGGTACCTCGAGCGTGGGATGAGTATTGAGAGCGCTTAGAAAGAGGTGAACGTTTCATATATAGTATATAATGTTATTATTTTTGTCTGTATGCTTGTGTTTGAGAGAGAGAGAGAGAGAGAGAGAGAGAGAGAGAGTTTGTTCCTCTGTTGTAAAGAGAAAGAGAGTACTCGTATTCACGAGAGGAGATTTTGTTTCGTTGTTCGTCACAATCACCTAACTATTTTACGCCTCGTCTCAGCATCGTCTAGGGGACACTTCAGAGAACGACGACGGGGATAAAAAAAATGTCGGCTTCCTCGGCGAGTTCCTCTGTGCTTCAAGTCTTCTCCCAAACAGCGCTCCTCTTTCTCCACGTTTACTATTACTCGTTCCGAGCGTTGGTCGGCATTTCCCTAACGCTTTTTTGGCAGCTCGTATTTATCCATTCCAAAACGAAGAGAATAGAACGCGAAGATGGAACAAAGGTAAAGTTCTTCGACGGTATCGTCACGCACGCGCGCAAACTGCCCATGAAAAGGAGTTTTTATTACCCGTTGAGGATGGCGTTGGTAAACCTCAGCGATCCTCCCACGTGGTGGAGAAAGAAACAAGCGGATTTGCACTTGAATGCGAAACAGGTTTGGGAGCGAACGAGAGAGGATTTGCCTTCATTCGTCAAAGAGAAGGACGTTTCGATCCATTTATTAACCTCTCCGATGAGTTTTGGGTATCATCAGAACCCGATTTCCGTGTATTACGTGGTGTTGAAGGAAACCGGAGAGTGTCTCATAAATGTGACGGAAGTTACAAACACGCCGTGGGGCGAAAGCGTGAGGATGAACTTTAACAGTAGCAAAGGAAGGGTGAAGAATAGAAAAGGTATGGCCGAACCTTTAGGCGCATACGTGCCGAAAAGTTTACACGTGAGCCCATTCATGGATATGGAATCAAATTGGCGCATATTTGCGTCGGATAAACCTACGATGAGTAAACTTTTGACGTTAACGGTGGATTGTGTGGAACATCCCGAGTACGGGGATTTTTTCCACGCTGCTTTTATTGCAAAGAGAGACGATTCCGACACCAGAGGGAGTAGGAACGATTGCGGTGGTTTACGCTTATTGTTTAGAAGAGGATTAAGTCCGCACAGAATCGCCTATTGGATTTATCACCAAGCGATTTTGTTGTTGTGGAAGGAGAAAGCGACGTTTTACGGACCTCCCGGATTAGACGAGGTGAAAAATTTGACGAATGAAAAGAAGCTGCACTGTAAGGTGAGCAGCGTGGTGAGAATAGGAGGCGGGTGCCCCGCGAGAATTGCGTGGCAGCCAGCAAAGCACTGGCCTTGGCGGACGTGAAGAATCTAGCGCATAGAACGAGGTTGTATTTTTGTAAATGTATAATGTAACACATCAAAGTTGAAGAACTACAGTACGCTTTCCAGCGTTTTCTCGTACAAAACCCCTAGCTCGTGGTAAAATCAATACCACACTCTCTCTCTCTTCTTCTCTTTCACGAGTTGCACCCGCAAATATATTCTCCTAAATAATACAAATGATCGCTCACACTGTAACGTCTCCAAACGTGGTCTTCACCGCCTTTCCATTCGCCGCTTCCATCGCCGATGGTGATGTTTCCGTTTCGGTCTTCGTACACCTCGGTCGGGACGTGGCGAAATCCGAGAAGAGTACTCGGCACCGAGGGCACGACGTCTCTTCCGTGCGTTAATCTGTACGTTTTGAAACCTAATCGCTCCGCGTAAATCTCCGCGAACACGCCATCGCCAACTCGCGGGGACCCAAACGTATATACGCTCTTCACGTCCACTTTCCTCGGTATGATGTGGTTCCGGTCGGGAACGTGATTGCCGCTTTCCAAATCCATCGCCGCTATCGTCGCCAGGGCTCCGCCCAGTGAATGTCCGGTGATTTCAATCGGAAACGGTACATTCTTATCATACATGGCGCTGCTGCTTTTGCTGCCGCTTGTGCTGTTGCTGCTGCTGCTACTACTACTACTACTACTACTACTACTACTACTACCCACATATTTTTCGCTCAACCTCGCGATGGCGTACGTCAAATTCAACCGAATCTGCACGTACGCGTCTAAAAAACCCGCCGCGTGCACTCTCCCTTTCCCTTCAAAATCAGCCACCGGAAACCCCGCGTGCGTGGCATCCAAATTCTCCAACCAATTCTCGAACGATTTCGGTTCCGTCCCGCGAAACGACAGCACCGCTCGTCGCCTCGTTTCGTCGTACCCGACGAAACCTTTCACGAATCGCTTCTCCGATTCAAACACGGTCACATCCACCAGCGTTTGCTCATCGCAAAACTCGCACGTCCAATTCTGCAACCCGTGTTCGCAATAGGCCGCGCCAGAGAGTCTGCGAAATCGCAACGCTTCCGCTCTGGAGAAATCTTTCGACGGGTTTAAAGGAGATATCGGTGGTATCTCCAAAACGCCGCGCGTCTCTTGGGAAAAAGAAGGACGAGAAGAAGAAGGCATTTCCCGAGCATTCACGACAAAGAGGAGCAACAACAATAAAAGCGACGAGAGCGGCGCAAAGGAAGGAAAAAACGCGCGCCTCATCGCGACGAGCGCTCTCTCTTTCTATCCTTCCACGCGCGACTTCGTTAAGTGGGATTCTTTTATCGCTTTGAGTGAGAAGAGTGCGATGAAAAATGAGGATAGAGTTGGAATTTTTTTATTCCTCTTTTTTTGAAAAGGCACCCTCTTCGCGGAAAAAATAACGGTATTTACGCGTTTTACGCGCGCGCGTACGTGCGATGACATCTTTCAATGATTTACTATATATAGACAGATAGATTTACAACTCGATAACGCGCGGGCATTTTCTCTCTGCCCGCCCGCGCGCGCGTGGCTAAAGCTCTAACAACAAAGAAAAACTATTACACTTTGTGCGCGCGCTCGTTTTTTCAAACTTTCGGATAGTAGTGCGCGTTGGTCCCTTCCGGGAGCACCGGTGCACTCGTCATCGGCATCCCGGTCACCGTCGGCGTCGCCGCCGCCGCTCTCCTCTCCGGCATCATCGGTTCCATCGCTTGCGCTCGCGGTGCGCGTCCGTACATCGTCGTCGTTTCACCAGCAGCAGCAGCAACAACAACCGGAACCAAGTTCCCGTTCGCGTCGACGACCATCTGTTGTTCGTGCACCAAACCGGTTCGTCGTCGATCGCACGGGCAACAACAGACGAGTAATCCAAATGGGCCGAAGAACAAACCTAAACCGAGGCAAGAGAGCAACGAAATTGGACCGAAATATTGCTCCTCGCGGACGACGACTGTGTTTCCCGGTTGGGCATAGATCACCCGTTGTTGTTGTTGTTGTTCGGAGTAATATTGAGGAGGCTGCATATCAAAACTGACGACGGAGGCTGGCCTAGGAAACTTGATGTAAGGTTTAAAGGACTGAAATCGAGTGCAAAGCTTTGCGTAGTTTGATCGCTAAACGTCGTCTTACAAGGTGCTAACAAGACAGCTCTGACTGAAAGTTCGCGATATCGACGCGGATGTTTTGTGGATTTTTTTTCTGAAGACATTCCGTTTTTTGGATTTGTCCGCGCATTTTTTCTTCAAAAAAAAAAGAAGAATTAGAAGAAAGGGGATATGACGACTCGAGAACACCACTACGCGAAGATACGCGAGACGTTAACGGACGCCTTGGCGAAGATTGAAGTGGTCGAAGACGACGAGAACGTGAATAGTAATAATAATATTGGAGACGAAGAAGAAGAAGAAGAAGAAGGACAAACGCATTCTTCTTCTTCTTCTTGGAGGATTCCAACACCTTTCGTGGAAATGCAAGACAAATTTCCCGAGCAGATGTACCCGGAAGTACGGATTGAACGAACGATTGGAGGCGGGATTTTGGGTAATAAAATAGCGAAT
>Ga0181570_10003729_pt1 | contig 11408 bp, 9 predicted proteins | sample 101ome_18_FD_148667 | JGI IMG/M metagenome (GOLD analysis project Ga0181570, IMG submission 148667) | Coastal salt marsh microbial communities from the Groves Creek Marsh, Skidaway Island, Georgia - 101406AT metaG (spades assembly) | ecosystem: Environmental > Aquatic > Marine > Intertidal zone...
GAATGTTTATTTTCATGATCCTATGATTCAGAGTGACTATATCGACGAAGATTTTTCTGCAAAATCTCAATCACTGGATGAGTTATTACCACTTGTTGATATTTTAAGTATTCACGTACCTTTAATTGATGAAACAAAAAATTTATTTAGTAGGGATAAGCTAGGCATCATGAAGGATGATGCAATTATTCTCAATGCTTCGCGCGGCGGAGTCCTGGATGAAAAAGAAATTTTAGATATGATGGCAAAAGGTAAATTCCAAGGCTTAGCTATTGATGTTTATGAAAAAGAGCCTCCAGAGGATGACAATCCTTTTTTGGTTATTGGTAAGGAAGTTAAAGATAGGATAATCATGACACCGCACATTGCAGGCATAAGTTACCAGGCATGGGCTGGACTATTTCAATCATCGTGGGACAATGTAGTAAGAGTTGTGATTGATAAGCAACTCCCAAAAAATAAAGTTTATTAATAATGGCCCTCTGATGAATAATATTTTTAAGTTACTCCCTCTCTTTATAATCCTTATCTTAGGTTCATGCAGCAATGAGCCTACTGAGTTTTATTCCGGTAAAACGATAAATATTTATATAGGGAGAACGCCTGGCAGTGGAGCAGATCTTGCGGTGAGATTATTTGCTCGATACTGGGGCGATCATATTCCCGGAAATCCAAATATTGTAGTCCGTAATATCCCAGGTGGTGGAGGAACCAGAGTATGGAATTTCGGTGTTGAGGGCGCAGAGACTAATGGGTTGGATATTATGTTTTCCCCCACCGCTGGTATTGAGGCAGTTCTTCAGGAGCCTGGTTTAAGAGCAAATTTTTCAGAGATGCCATTTATTGGGGGATTAATGAGTCCCAATATGGCATACGTTTCCACAGAGAATATTGAGACTGCTGAAGATTTACTCTCGACAAACAGTTTAGTTTTTGGCGGGCAAAATCCAATTGCACGCTTTGATCTGCTTGGGAGGTTAGCACTAGACGCACTAGGTGTTGACTATGAATATGTCACCGGTTTCCAGGGCGCTTCTGATGTATTGGCAGCGGTGCGAAGGAATGAGGTTGATCTTCAAGTTGCCTCGTTGGGCTTGTATCGATTTTCTGTGCAGCCTCTTGTCGAGCAAGGTTTAGCGATACCCCTCTGGCACAATCCAGGAACGAACGCCCAGGGGGAGCTATATGCATTAGATGTCGCGAGTGACATACCAAGCTTTATGGAATTTTACCAAGACCTCCATAATGAGCCGCCCTCTGGGGAATTTTTTGATATGTATAAATGGGTCTTACCGAGGGTCAATGATATTGTATATGCGGCAATGGTCCCACCAGGAACAGATGATGAGGCAATCTCAATATTAAGAGATAGCTTTATCAGGGTGATCAATGATCCAGCCTATCAAGAAGAAGAATTGCTTATGTATGGATTCAATTTGCCAGTGATAAATGTTCCCGAGGGTGAAATGATCATGCGTGGTCTTTATGATGTCCCTCCAGAGGTTGATGCTTTTCTAAATAACTACATTGATCAAGTAAGATAACTCATTATGCTTGACGCAATTTTTGAGGGCCTTCAGTTAGCTTTTTCTTTCCCAGCACTTTGGTTCTTGTTGCTTGGAATTTTTATTGGTATTTGGGTTGGGGTATTGCCAGGTCTAGGGGGCGCTGTAGCTTTGGCACTTATGCTTCCTTTTACCTTTAGTATGGATACTGTTAGCGCTTTCTCTTTTTTGTTGGGAATGTATGCAATTACTTCAACGGCTGATGCAATACCTGCAATCTTATTTGGTATTCCAGGAACTGTTGCCTCACAAGCAACCATCCTCGATGGCCATCCAATGGCAAAGGCAGGGCAGACCTCCAGAGCGTTCGGAGCCGCTTATTCAGTATCCGCAATCGGTGGGGTCTTAGGTGCCTTTTTATTGGCATTATCACTTCCTATCATTCAGCCATTTATCATGGCATTTGGCGTCCCCGAATTTTTTCTTCTATCAGTACTCGGTCTTACTATGGTGGGGATGCTATCAGGACGTTCATTATTAAAGGGAGTTGCTATGGCCTGCCTCGGGCTGCTATTGACAACTGTTGGCTACTCAAACGCAACCGGCGTCCCTAGGTTTTATTTTGGATTGGACTATCTCTTGGATGGCATCCCAATTATTCCTGTAATGCTGGGTCTTTTTGCAATACCCGAGTTAATGGAGCTTGCTACCTCAAATACCTCAATTTCTAGGGAAGGCCATAAGGACAAGACAGACTCCCTGTTTAATGGTCTAAGAGACGTCATAAAAGAGAAGTGGTTAGTGGTCAGGTCATCTGTCATTGGAACGTACGTTGGTATGTTGCCAGGCTTGGGTGCTGCGATTGTTGACTGGGTGGCCTATGGTCATGCTGTACAGAGTGCGAAGGATAAGTCCAGATTTGGGCAAGGGGATGTAAGGGGAGTAATTGCCCCTGAATGTGCCAACAATGCTCATAAGTCTGGGGCACTAATCCCAACGGTAGCTTTTGGTATCCCCGGGAGTGTTGGTACTGCGATACTACTAGGTGCACTTATCATGAAGGGATTAAGGCCTGGACCAGATATGCTGACAATTCAGCTACCTACTACGTTTAGTATGATTTGGAGTATTGCAATTGCAAACCTAATAGCCGCGTCCGCACTCTTCTTTTTTAGTAGCAAAATTCAAAAGATTGCTTATTTACCCGGCCACGTGGTTGTACCTGGGGTTATGGTCGTTCTCCTCATGGGATCATGGATTGGTACAAATTCTATTGGTGATCTCTGGTTATGCCTTGTCATGGGTGTTATAGGATATTTTATGAAAAAAGGGGGCTGGCCAAGACCGCCTCTCATCCTTGCAATCGTTCTTGGGCCCCTGATGGAGGATAATTTTCAGCTTACTAATCAGATTTACGGACCCTTTTCCTGGTTATTTGAGAGACCTGTGAGCGCCGGCATATTTTTACTGACTTTAATTATTGTTTTGTTCTCAGTTTTTAAGAGATCTTCACCGTCAGAAAAGCCAGAGGCTGGAGAGGGTAATGCATTAAACCCACCCATATCAATTCCATTTGGTCTTATCCTCTTGCTAGTATTTATTATTATTACAATTCAGGCGTTGGGTTATCAGCAGTTTGCTACAAAATCATTCCCGCTAGCAGTATTGTCAGTAGCTATTCCGGTCACTTTGCTTGCCTTTATCTCTGAGACAAAAAGCTTCATCAGAGGGGGGGATATTAGAGCGTCATTGCTTGGCTCGTACGGCGATCGGGAGCTCAATTTAAGTTTAAAATTTTTAGCTTATATCTTCTTAACAATTGTAAGTATTCTCTTCCTTGGTCATATTATAGGTCTGACATTATTTGTTTTAATCTATCTTATGAGATGGGGTAAGAAGTCTGCTAAGTTTGCAATCTTATATGGTGTCTTGGTCTCAGCTTTTATTTATCTCTTTTATGATCGAGTGATGAATGTGCTTCTTATCAGCCCCTTTTAGTTTGCTGAATTATTAAATATTTGAATCTCCCGATTCAAAGCCCTTTGCATGCCCTCACTTAGATCTAGAGCATAGTAGTAAGTTTTTTCAAGCTGGCTCCTCTGTTCATCGCTTAATCCTCGAGCTCTTGCCTGATCATCAATGCAATCAGAGAACACGGTAAGGTTTTGAGCAAAACTTAATACAGATGATCTGGCAAATTGCATATCTAAAAGCTCAGACGAAGTACCCTTCGGGAGAAAGGGCGTATAAGGGATAACGCAATCCGAATTGATGTTATCAAGAAGGAATCGAAGCTTAGCTGATGATAAATCGCCAAATTCAAAAAAATTTCGCTCATAGAGCGTAAGAGCATCCTCATAATTTTCATTGCTAGAATCTGCATACCAAAAATATTCATCCAGATATCTCATCGAAATTTCTTTTTCATCGATAAGGTCTGAAATTTCAGCTTTTAAATAGATTAAATTAATATCAATATCACCACATTCCGCTAGCTTTTGATCGATCAGATCGCTTGCCAGTAAAAAATTTTCACTCGCGAGAGCATCTGTAATTTCTGAGTCTAAATCTGTAGCTGTATTATCTTGGATGCTATAAATTCCTCTTATGGCTATCATTGGGGATGTTACCTCAGCATCAAATGGACCGTAGGGGCCAGTGGGAAGGGTGGCAATAGTATCGATAAGCTCCATGCCTCTAATTACCTCACCAAAAACGGTATACCCTAAATTGCGACCTCTTCTATTAAGTCGATTATTATCAATCAGGTTGAAAAAAAATTGTGATGAGGCTGAATTTGGGTCATTAGTTCTTGCTGCAGCAATTGTAGATCGATTATTTTCAAGACCATTATCAGACTCTAACTGAATTCCATCTCCTTCTAGTCTCGTATTGAGATCCCTGTTATAGCCTCCTCCTTGTACTACAAAGTTTGCAATCACCCTATGGAAAACCGTGCCAACGTAAAATTCATCTTCCACATAACTCTTAAAGTTTTCAGCATGTATGGGAGCATTTGCACTGTCAATTAAGATCTCAACAGGCCCTAAATCAGTACAAATTAAATATTCCTCTGCGTGAACATTTATATTTAAAAAGAGGAAAAACGATGCAATGATTAAGATAATTCTCTGTGCCATGAATAAATTTTAACAATCTTATTTAAATATGCTAATTTGTTGCACGAGTCTGCGCCCGTAGCTCAGTTGGATAGAGTACTTGGCTTCGAACCAAGGGGTCGGGAGTTCGAATCTCTCCGGGCGCGCCAATCATTCACAAACCTTTTCAATAAATGATTCTGCTATAGAAATGATCTTGCTTTTCTTTTGTGCTGAAAATTTTTGAGCCAATCTAGCCATCATGGACATTCTTGGTTGTGAAAGAAAAAAATCATCATGAACTAAGATAAACCGCCAATACAATGCGTCTAATATTTCACACCATTCCCCTTTAGGGTAGTCACTCATTTTTAATATGTAGTTCGATCCACAAATATATGGCTTACTGGCAAATATGCCTCCATCTGCAAACAGTCCCATACCGTATACATTAGGATCCATAACCCAATCAGCAGAATCTATGAATTTCTCCATAAACCACTTTTTTGATTCATTGGGTTCGATGCCAGTAAGGTTCATTATATTTGCTAAAACCATGAGTCTATTTATGTGATGCGTCCAGGCGTACTGACTTAATTCATGCACCGATTCATCCAATGGTAATATGCCTGTTTGGCCCTTGTCCCAAAGTTTATTGAGTTTATTTGTATGACCCCAAAAATTAAATTGCTCCACATTTTGATAGGAAGAGGATTGATAGACACCATGTATGAACTCTCTCCACCCAAACACTTGTCGTATAAATCCCTCTAAGCTCGATAGATTAAAATTATTTGAGGCGATCAGCTCTCTTGTCTTTTTTAGAATATCCTCCGGTGTGATGACACCAAGGTTCATCAATGGAGATAGTAAGCTGTGATATAGGGAATAGGATCGTGTAGTGATGGCATCCTCATAGGGACCAAAGAGTTCCAATTTTTCTTCAAAAAAATTATTTATCCAATCTAGAGCATGCGCTCTTCCAATCGGCCAGATTATTTCATCGAGCCCCCCAAAGTGATCATTAAACTTTGTTGAAACAAGATCCAAAAGTTCCAATTTCTCTTCAAAAAAATTATTTATCCAATCTAGAGCATGCGCTCTTCCAATCGGCCAGATTATTTCATCGAGCCCCCCAAAGTGATCATTAAACTTTGTTGAAACAAGATCCAAAAGTTCCTTGCTGTAGCTGTCAATATGATTTTTTGGAGGATCAGGTGGAGTTAAATTCTTTGGAAATTTCTTTCGATTTTCTTTATCAAAGCTCCATTTGCCACCTAGTGGCTTTTGATTCTCTATTAAAAGATCTAATTTTTTTCTTTGATGAATATAAAATTGATTCATTTTAAATTTTTGCCCATCGAATAGCTCTTCTCTCTCATCAGGTTTAGTCATAAATGAAGGGCTAGGGAGGATCTTTTTTTCTAGATTCATTGTTTTCGCAAGGTTATCAATTTCTTGCCGCATAAATCGATCATTAATTTCGTAGAAAATTAATTTATCAATATTATGTTTTTTTATATGAGATTTTAGGCTCGTGACATAATCTTCAGGATCGTTGAGCCTCAGTTCCTGATAATGAACCTCAAAACCCTGCTCGATGAGTTGAGATTTGTAGTGCCTCATGGATTCCAGAAAGAAAAGAATTTTTTGTTTATGATGCTTATAATGAGTGCATAAACCATAATCCTCTTTCATAAAGATAAAATAGTTTTTATATTGGGTTAGATGTTCAATGGGAAATAATTGATCGCCTAAGATTATGATAAGTGGTTTTTCAAAAGCCATAGATAGCAATTGGATATAAGATAAAATTTATGAATAATTCACAAGATGCAGCAATTGTATGGTTTCGTCAAGACTTAAGGATTGATGATAATCCAGCATTGCATGAGGCCGTTAAAAAACATCACCTTATTTATCCAATCTTTATTTTAGATGATGCTGATGCCGGAGAGTGGCGTCTTGGAGAGGCAAGTAGGTGGTGGCTGCATCATAGCTTAAGCCGACTCGACCAGTCTTTACTTTCTAACTTAAGCTATTTTATTGGCCCTCCGGAAGATATTTTTAAAAACCTATTGAGCGACCATGAATTTTCGGCAGTCTATGCCAATCATTGCTTTGAGCCCTGGCGTATCGCCCAAGAACAGTCAATTCAGAGATTACTCGAAGATAGAAAAAAGGATCTTATTTTATCTACTGGCAATTTGTTGGTTAATCCTAATAGGGTTTACAAAGATGATGGTACCCCCTATAAAGTCTTCACCCCCTTCTACAGAAAGGGTTGCCTTAAGTATAGAGATGAGTTTAAGCAAACATTATCGGCTCCTGACTTAACCTCGATCGATTTATCAAAATTAAATGATAATCCTTTATCGATGCTTGAGCTTGTACCGACTATTTCATGGTATGAGGATATCGAGAAGCAATGGAAACCTGGAGAGGAGGGCGCAAAAGAGGCGCTCGCGGTTTTTATTGATAGGGGGGTGAATAATTACAAAGAATCAAGAAATTTTCCAAGCATTGAGGGTGTATCAAGACTTTCTCCGCACCTACACTTTGGAGAAATTTCTCCAAAATATATTTACTCAAAGGTAGTGAATTCAATTATGGATGCCGAGGATGATAAGAATATTGATCATTTTTTCAGTGAAATAGGTTGGCGAGAATTTAGCAATAACCTTCTCTTTCATAATCCGGACTTACCTGAAAAAAATCTTAATAAGAAGTTTGATATTTTCCCTTGGCAGCAAAACCAAAACTATTTTGAGGCTTGGACAAAAGGTAACACAGGGATACCTTTTGTAGATGCGGGCATGCGTGAATTATGGCAGACCGGTTATATGCATAACCGTGTAAGAATGGTTGTCGGTTCTTTTCTTGTTAAAAACTTACTATTAGATTGGAGATTGGGAGAACGTTGGTTTTGGGACACTTTGCTCGATGCTGATCTTGCAAATAATAGCGCTAGTTGGCAGTGGGTGGCAGGTTGTGGAGCAGATGCTGCTCCCTACTTTAGAATCTTTAATCCAGTAACTCAGGGAATAAAATTTGATCCAGAGGGAACCTATATCAAAAAATTTATTCCTGAATTAAAGAATTTAGATCCCCCGTATTTATTCTCACCTTGGGAAACAGATACAGATATCTTAAAGGATGCTAACATCACGCTAGGTATTGACTATCCCTATCCAATTATTGATCTAAAGGCATCGAGAGAGAGTGCATTAGAGGCTTTTCAAGCGACTAAAAATTAAGCCAACTGATGGCAGCGTTAAGTATGGTAGCAAAGCTAATCCAGAGAAAATAAGGAACGAGTAAGTAAGCATATCTATTGCTCAATCGATAAAGTTTCATGATCAAATAAAAAACCAGTAGATCTAAAACTAGAATATTGATGAGTGCTATTACTGGTGATTTCAGTCCAAAAAATAATGGACTCCAAATAGCATTTGAAGCTAATTGAGCACACCAAAGATTAAAAATTTCTTTGTGGCTTTGTCTTAAGTGCCAGCATTTTTCTCCTACTATTGCGATGGTGACATAGAGAATTGTCCAAACCGGTCCAAATATCCATGAAGGAGGTGTCCAAGATGGCTTATTAAGTTCTAAATACCAAGCATCGGGGGGAAATATTGCACCGATACCATTTATAAAGAAAACGATAAGCAGAAAAAAAATTATACGTAAATATTTTTTACCCATTTTTGGTATTGCCTAGTTATGTTTAAGTTATCTCTAAATTAATATAGAATCTTATAAACACAACTTATAGGGGAAACAATGAAAATTAAACAACTTATTTCAGTTTTTGTCTTGACCTTATTTGCCTCTCACATCAATGCTCAGGAAATGAGCTTTTTTGTGACCAGCGTTGGTTCTGGGGATGGGGGTAACTTAGGTGGACTAAGAGGTGCAGATCAGCACTGTCAAACTTTAGCTGAGGCTGCAGGCGCTTCTGCTGAGAGTCATTGGCATGCTTATTTGAGCCAAGCAGCTGCAGGTAATACTCCTGCAGTCAATGCAAGAGATAGAATTGGTTCTGGACCTTGGTTTAATTCGGCCGGTGTCCTTATTGCATCAAATTTAGATGACTTGCATATGGACTTAAATAATGTTCGTAAGCCTTACGCTACCGATGAGAGTGGAAATGTTATCAATGGTGCAGGCGACAGCCCAAATAGACATGATATATTGACCGGTTCTGATACTCAGGGAAGAGTTGCGCGAGGCAATGCTAATGTCACTACTTGCAATAATTGGACCAGCAACTCTGATGAAGATCACACAGTTGTGGGTCACTCTGATCGACTCGGAGGACCAAATGCTTCATGGAATTCAGTGCATAGCACAAGAGGATGCAGTCAAGAGGCATTAGTCGGTACTGGCGGAGACGGATTATTTTATTGCTTTAGAGTAAGATAATTAAAGGAAGATAGTGAAGGCCTCTCAAGCTTCTTGAGAGGCCTTTCTTTATTCGCTAAATAACAGCGATGAAGTAATATCCTCTCGCGTAAAAAATTCGTGGATTGCATCAATGCCTGTTTGGTCAAATATACCAACATTTCCCTTTAGCTTTAGGTGAGCATAGATTATTCGATAGGGGCTTCCAATGCTCTCTATTTCGTTATTTAAATTTCTTGTCGCAGGTATTAACTTTAAAGTAACAGAGTCTCTAACATTACCGCCAATGACAATTGCGCTATCCGAATTCATCTTTATCAAGACATCGCAATGCCCCCGAGCAGGAGAACCCAGGTCTTCGATTCTCTCATTTAGGTCCAAGTACTGAGAACGTCTTGCTCTGCATAATAGGTCACCAGGACTTGGCTCAAACTGACCTACAGAGTAAGCGGTATAGATAGAGTTTGTATTGTTTTCTGATAGTGTATCCATGATACCTTGATCAATGTAATGATAATGAGCTATCGATCGATTAAATTGATCTAGGTCTAGCCCTGCCTTGCACATGATCCAGGAGATAAAGCTCGCAGACCAAGGTAGATCCCAGTCATAATTATCGATATCAATTGCCCAAGAGCTATTTTGTTGATTAATGATCCATGAGCCATCTTCGGTACTTGACCAGTAGCCCGCTATACTCTTGCTAACCCTTTTTGCATTATCTTCGGTTAACCAATTCCTTCCCCGAAAGCCTCTTTGTGATTGTTCTATCGGAATTTGAAATACCTGCGAACGCTCATCGACTTCATGAAAACCAAAAAAGGCCCATTCTTGCAGTGCCGCGTTAACAATAAAAGATCTAAGGTCTGAGGCACTCGTACGCGAGGAACACTCATCAACTTGTATTTGAAAAGTTGGAAGCTCTCCGAGGATACTGCTTTCAGGATTAACACTTGGATCTTGAAGGATGATACCTCTTGGTAAGAAAATTTCTTGGCCAAACAGAGCCATAGAAATCACATTCTGAATTAACAGAAAAAAGATAAAAAGAGAGTTTTTCACGTGACAGCGATATTTAGGTCTAAATATTATTCATCAGACCAGAAATCCCTCCAATCCTCCTCGTATACGATAGGTCTTCTTGCGGGCGTAGTAGATGGTTCAGGACCGGTGATTAAAAAATCTGAATTCGCTCCCAGTCTGGGAGTAAATTTTTGAAATCCTCCGTTATCTACTTCAGCTATATAAAGGTTTCCATCTTCATCAACTGCTAATCCATGGACGCCTCTCATACCACCAGGAAAGTCGCCATAGGTTCCAAAGGAGTATAGGAAATTTCCTTCAAGATCGTATTTAAGTATCTTATTCGTACTTCTGTCTGCTGCCCAAAGATACCGATCAGGGGTAATGATGAACATATGCAAGTTTGCAGGTGCAGGTCCAACACTCCATTCATAGAGATAGGTTCCATTTTGATCAAATACTTGGATTCGGCGATTACCTCTGTCATTGACAAATATATTATTAGTCAGAGGGTCTACGGCAACTCCGTGAACATTATTAAAATACCCCGGTCTATTTTCATTGGGAGGATTACCTAGCTCACCCCAGGAGGTAAGGTAATTTCCATCAGCATCAAACTTTACAACTCGGTTTCCGTTATAGCCATCAGCCACTACGAAACTTCCATCGCTTAAAAAAGCAAGAAAAGTCGGTCTATTAAAGTGTGTTTCATCCGCGCCAGGCTCTCCGTAAGTACCAATGGTTTGTACTAAAGTAGATCCATCGTTCGTGAATTTATGAATAACATGCTTATGGTCATCTACAATCCAAACATGCCTTTCAGGATCATTTGGATTTATGGTTACATGATGGGGCCTTTGTAGCATAGAGTCCCACTGCGTCCATGCCTCTATGAGCTCTCCCTCACTATTAAAAACAAGTATGCAATGCTCCCATCTCGCATCTACCCCTAATCTTCCTCCTCGTGCAATCCAGTCAGTGATTCCTCTCTCAGCAATTTGCGTGGTACCACCGTTAGCAGGAAGAGCAGCTCTAGTAGCATTTCTCCAGGGACCGGTAGGGAAAGATAGGCTTGGACCAATTTCAGGAAGCACTCTAAATGCAGGTGCATTCATAGCAGGTATCTCACCTCGCTGTAATGCGAAAATTCTATCAGAGCTCTCCGCAAAAATACTTTGCCCCGCACCAAAGGTCCAAGCATCATGTCCCTCTATTTCAGTGAGATTAATAGGCCAATTTGGATCGATATCGTATGCTCCAAATACGTCCTGATTACCTATGTCTGAGGGAACAGCCGCCATACTATCAGTTGTATGTTGAGCAAATATTGAGTACTGCACTATAGAAGATGCAAATATAATCATTGAACAGAGTAATT
>Ga0181570_10003730_pt1 | contig 11405 bp, 9 predicted proteins | sample 101ome_18_FD_148667 | JGI IMG/M metagenome (GOLD analysis project Ga0181570, IMG submission 148667) | Coastal salt marsh microbial communities from the Groves Creek Marsh, Skidaway Island, Georgia - 101406AT metaG (spades assembly) | ecosystem: Environmental > Aquatic > Marine > Intertidal zone...
TTTAATTGTAATTTATTTGCTTATTTATTTCAGACTTTATCGTTTAATAAAAAATTAAATTAATATATAAAATGTCGATTATTAATTGGGCAAGTGGCGGAATTGGTATACGCGCTGGTCTTAGAAACCAGTGCCGCAAGGCTTAAGAGTTCGAGTCTCTTCTTGCCCACCATTAAATTATGAAAGTAGAAGTTAAATCAAAAAAAGGTCTTAGAATGGTTTTATCTGTAATAGTTGATAAAAAAAATATTCAGACAAAGATGAATGAAAGACTTAATGAGTTACAAAAAGAAGTTGCTCTTAAAGGTTTCAGACCAGGAAAAGTTCCGCCAGCAGTAATTAAAAGTCAATTTGGAAAATCAATTTATGGAGAGGTAGTTGATAAAATTTTAAGAGAGACATCAACAAAAGCAATCGATGAAAAAAAATTAAAAGTTGCAGGCCAACCTAAAATTGATCTTAAACAATTTGGTGAAGGTAAAGATTTAAATTATGAGCTTCAAATTGATTGTTTACCAAAAGTTGAACTAAAGAGTTTTGAAAAATTTAAAGCAACTGAATATAAAATAAAAATTGAAAACAAAATTATTGAAGAAAAATTAAAAGAAATTGCATCTCAAAATAAACAATTTGAAGATAAAAAAGAAAATGAAAAAGCAATAATTGGAGATCAGGTTGTTTTTGATTATTCTGCAACAGTTGATGGAAATAAATTTGAAGGAAGTGAAGGTAAAGGCGTTCAAATTGAGTTAGGCAAAGATCTTTTCTTAAAAGGCTTTGATGAGCAATTAGTTGGTGTAAAAAAAGGAGATGAAAAAAATGTAGATGCCACATTACCAGCAAATCATCCAAAAAAAGAGCTAGTAAATAAAAAAACAAAATTTGTTTGTAAAATTTCAAATGTTAAAAAATCTATAGAAAGTAAGATTGATGATAATTTTGCAAAAATGATGGGTGCAAAAGATGTAAAAGATTTAAACTTATTAATTGAAAAACAAATTTCAAGTCAATATTCACAAGCATTAAATTCAATTACTAAAAAAGAAATTTTAGATCAAATTGAAAAAAATCATCAAATAGATTTACCTCAAAACTTGATTGATCAAGAAATTTCTATTATGACACAAAATTTAAAACCAGAGGAGAAAGAAAAACATAAATCAAATAATGAAAAATTAGCTAAATCTAGAATTAAGTTAGGATTATTATTAAATGAGTATGGAGAAAAAAATAATCTTAAAGTAACAGATGATGAAGTAAGAACAGAAATTCAAAAACAAATAAAAGGTATGCAAGGTCAAGAAAAAATGGTAATAGATTATTATCAAAAAAACCCAAGTGCTTCACAAAGTTTGAAAGGTTCTCTTTATGAAGAAAAAATTATTGATCTTATAAAATCTAAAATTAAACTTACCTCTAAAGAAATAAATTCTAAAGAAGCAGAAAAGATTATATCTGAATTTAATAAACCAAATGTAAAAGATGCTGATAGAAATAAATCAAAATCATCTTCAAAAGATAAGCTAAAATCAAAAAAAATTAGCAAAAAGTAACCAATAGTTGTATAAATCAATTATGAGTCGTGAGCTTGAAGAAAAAATGAATAGCCTCATTCCTATGGTGGTTGAACAAACAAGCAAGGGAGAGAGAGCTTATGATATTTATTCAAGATTATTAAAAGAAAGAATAGTATTTTTAGTTGGCCCAGTAAATGATGCAGTAGCATCTTTGGTTACAGCTCAATTATTATTTTTAGAGTCTGAAAACCCTAACAAGGAAATTAATTTTTACATAAATAGTCCTGGCGGACTAGTTACAGCAGGCTTAGGTATTTATGACACAATGCAATATATTAATTCTCCAGTATCTACACTTTGTATTGGTCAAGCCTCATCGATGGGGTCGTTTCTTTTAGCTGCGGGAGAAAAAGGTAAAAGATATTCTCTCCCCAACTCTAGAATTATGGTTCATCAACCATCAGCAGGTTTTCAGGGTCAAGCAACAGACATTCAAATTCATGCCAAAGAAATTTTATCTCTTAAGGAGAGGTTAAATAAAATTTACTCAAAACATACAGGGAAATCAGTTGATGAAATCTCAAAAGCCTTAGAGAGGGATAATTTCATGACAGCGGAAGATGCAAAAAAATTTGGTCTTATAGACTCTGTTGTGGAGAAAAGAAAATAAATCACAATATCTAGATATACATACAACTTCAGCTTGCTAAGTATTGAGCAGAGATTTATATTTAACCTATTGATTCGATATGACGGAAAAAAATAATAAAAATATCTTATTTTGTTCTTTTTGTGGAAAAAGTCAGCACGAGGTTAGAAAACTAATCGCGGGTCCAACAGTTTTTATATGTGATGAGTGTGTAGAATTATGTATGGACATTATAAAAGAGGAAAACAAAAGCTCCCTTGTAAAACATCAAGATGGTGTACCTTCGCCTAAAGAAATTTGTAATGTATTAGATGAATACGTTATAGGTCAAAAATTAGCAAAAGAAATATTATCAGTAGCGGTACATAACCATTACAAAAGACTAAATCACGAAACAAAAAATAATAAAGATATTGAATTATCAAAATCGAATATCCTTTTAGTTGGACCAACTGGTTGTGGAAAAACTTTGCTAGCACAAACTTTAGCAAGAATTTTAGATGTACCTTTTACAATGGCAGATGCAACAACATTAACAGAAGCGGGTTATGTTGGTGAAGATGTTGAAAATATCATTTTAAAATTATTACAGGCAGCAGACTATAACGTTGAAAAAGCTCAAAGAGGAATAGTTTATATTGATGAAGTTGATAAAATTAGCAGAAAGTCTGAAAATCCATCAATTACAAGAGATGTTTCTGGAGAAGGAGTTCAACAAGCATTACTAAAAATAATGGAAGGCACAGTTGCAAGCGTTCCACCTCAAGGAGGAAGAAAACACCCGCAGCAAGAATTTTTGCAAGTTGATACTACTAATATTCTTTTTATATGTGGAGGAGCTTTTGCAGGGTTAGATAAATTAATTGACAGTAGAGGCAAAGGTAGCTCAATAGGTTTTGGAGCTAAAGTAAAAAATTACAAGGAACAACCCCTGTCTGAAATCATGAAATTACTAGAACCAGAGGATCTTATAAAATATGGTTTGATACCAGAATTTATCGGTAGAATGCCGATAATTGCAACCTTAGATGATTTGGACGAGCTGTCTTTAGTTAAAATTTTAAAAGAGCCAAAAAATTCTCTTATTAAACAATACCAAAGACTATTTGAATTTGAGCAGGTAGAATTAGTATTCAAAGATGATGCGATTATAGAAATAGCAAGAAAAGCAATCTCAAAAAAAACTGGCGCAAGAGGATTAAGGTCAATTCTTGAAAATATTCTTTTAAAAACAATGTTTGAATTGCCAGACATGGAAAATGTATTAAAGGTGACGGTAGACGCAGCTACAGCAAAAGGTGCGTCAGAACCAATCGTCACTTATGGTAAAAAACCATCAACATCTGTTGCCTAATATAAATTTGTTTCTTGAAATTAGCATACTAATAACCATATAATCATTTTATGAGAGCTACGTTTGTAAAACCTTTGTTACCCCTGAGAGACATTGTAATCTTTCCTTCAATGGTAATACCTCTTTTTGTAGGAAGAGAAAAATCTATCAAAGCATTACAGGAAGTAATGAAATCGGATAAATCAATTATTTTAGTAACACAAAAAAATTCAGAAACAGATGACCCAAGTGATAAAGATCTCTATCAATATGGTTGCATAAGTAAAGTTTTACAACTTTTAAAATTACCCGATGGAACAGTTAAGGTTTTAGTTGAAGGAGAAAAAAGAGTAAAAATTCTCAAATACATTGAAGATAAAAATGGTTTTTTAAATTGTGAAGTAGAGATAATCGAAGATAATAAAAAAAGTGAAAATCTTGAGGCTTTAGCGTTAGGATTAGTAAGAAAATTTGAAAGATTACAAGTTTTAAACAAAAAAGAGATTAGCGACTCTTCAAATAATCTTAAAAATTTAAAAGACCCCTCTCAAATTGCTAATAATATATCTTCTAATTTAAATATTCAAATTTTTGAAAAACAAGAATTACTTGAAATTATTGACTTAAAAAAAAGACTCGAAAAAATCCTCCAGCTTATTGAAAAGGAAACTAGTGTTCTTTCAGTGGAGAAAAAAATACGTGGAAGAGTTAAAAACCAGATGGAAAAAACTCAAAGGGAATATTATTTAAACGAACAGCTTAAAGCTATTCAAAAAGAATTAGGAGAAATTGATGAAGGAAAAGATGAATTAACATCTCTAGCCAAAGCAATTTCCGATGCTAAAATGCCCAAACTTGCAAAAGAAAAATGTCAATCTGAATTAAAGAAGCTTAAATCAATGAGTCCAATGTCTGCTGAAGCTACAGTTGTTCGAAATTATTTAGATTGGATGACAGAGTTGCCATGGTCCACTAAATCAAAAATAAATACAGATCTTCAAAATGCACAAAAAATACTTGATGAAGATCATTATGGATTAGAGAAAGTAAAGGAGAGAATCATTGAGTTCCTAGCTGTACAAAAAAGAATACAAAAAATGAAAGGTCCAATTTTGTGTCTCGTTGGACCTCCAGGAGTAGGAAAAACTTCACTGGGTAAATCAATTGCAAAAGCTACAAATAGAAAGTTTATTAGAATTTCTTTAGGAGGAATTAGAGATGAAGCAGAAATTAGAGGTCATAGAAGAACTTATATTGGATCTTTACCTGGAAAAATAATTCAAATGATGAAAAAAGCTGGAACAAAAAATCCACTTTTTTTACTAGATGAAATAGACAAAGTTGGAAATGACTACAGAGGAGACCCATCATCAGCTTTGTTAGAGGCATTAGATCCAGAGCAAAATAAAGAATTTAATGATCATTATTTAGAAGTGGATTATGACTTATCAGATGTAATGTTTGTTACAACTGCTAATACACTTAACATTCTTCCACCGCTTTTAGATAGAATGGAGGTAATAAGATTGTCTGGTTATACTGAAGATGAAAAAGTTAATATCTCTCAAAAATATTTAATACCAAATCAAAGCAAAAATAATGGCCTTAAAAAAGAAGAGTGGATGATAGATGAAAATATAAATAGAAAAATAATAAGGCATTACACTAGAGAGTCTGGAGTGAGAAATCTTGAAAGAGAAATTTCAAAAATTGCTAGAAAACTTGTTAAGAAAATTGATAATAAAGAAAAAATTAACAATCCAATTAATGAGAGAGATTTGAAGACTTTGCTTGGAGTTCAAAAATTCAATTATGGTGAGATCGAGGAAGAAAACAGAATAGGAGTCGTAACTGGTTTAGCTTGGACAGAAGTTGGTGGCGAAATATTAAAAATAGAGTCGGTAATAATGCCAGGTAAAGGAAAAATGCAAATAACTGGAAAACTAGGCGATGTAATGCAAGAGTCTGTAAAAGCTGCAAAATCTTACATTAGATCAAAAAGTTTAGATTTTGGAATTATACCACCAATATTTGATAAAAAAGATTTTCACATTCATGTTCCAGAGGGCGCTACGCCAAAAGATGGACCTTCTGCTGGTGTAGGAATGGTTACATCAATAATATCTGCAATAACAGAAATCCCAGTAAATAAAGATGTTGCAATGACTGGCGAGATTACTTTAAGGGGCTTAGTTCTTCCAATCGGAGGATTAAAAGAGAAATTATTGGCAGCTCACAGAGCAGGAATTAAGAAAGTTTTAATTCCTATGGAAAACAAAAAAGATTTAGCCGAAGTTCCAAAAACAGTTTTAGACGCAATTGAAATTATAACGGTAAAAAATGTAGAGGATGTTCTAAAGACTGCTCTAACAAAACCCCTCAAGAGAGTAGAATGGGTTGATGTAGATCAAATTTCAAAAAAAGACAAATTAAAAAAAGAACTAAGCACACATTAAAATTTAATCTAGCCAGTTTTTAAATTTCAATTTATTTCGAATAATATAATCAGGTAAAAAATTATCGGACTCTCTAGACAAATTTATTTGAGCATTCCATTTTTTTTCCCTCTTATCAGCGCTGTGATCATAAAAAACTTTTTTTTGTTCAATAATTTTTTTTACGTCATCAGCGTTCAGACCACTTTCTTCGTACTCCAAATGATGTAAAAAATTTTTCATTTTATGATCTATTTTTTCTGGAGACTTCACATTTGTAAAATGCCACCCTCCATCATTAATAAAATTTATATTATTATATTTTGTATTAGAAAATATTGTATCTAATCTCCATAAAGGGTATTTTTTGGATTTTATATTTCTTAACCATTGAGGACTTATTAAATCCTTTTTTTTTGAAATTTTTGATCCGTACCATACAAAATTTTTATGTATTAAATTCAGCTTATAATAAAACATTTTTTGCTTAAAAAATGTTATTTTTGCGTCGTAAGTAAAATTTTCTAAATTAGGTATTTCGTCTAAATCACTTATTATAATCAAATCTTCATCATCAAATTTTTTTATTCCATTAAATAAATAGTTTCTTTGAAAATTTTCTCTTATGAGTGCGTTATCTAAAATTTTGAAATTTTTAATATCTTGACTATCAGAATTATTGATTGTTTTTATATTTTTTGGTTGATCTCTTAAAGGTAAGTATATTATTTTGTCTTTAAATTTTGAAAATTTTTCTATATCAAAATTAAATTCTCTTTTTGTTCCATTGTGATTAAAACTTGCTTCACATATAATAAATTTTTCGACAAATTTATTTAATACATTTAGTCTTATGTCTAAAATTAAATCTTCATCATAATACATAAAACAATCTATAATTCTCATTATAATTGAGTTATACTATAACTTACTGTAAGTAAATATTACGTTTATAATGAAAAAAATAATAATAATCACTGGAGGGCTTGGTTATATTGGAACCGAGCTTTGCAAATTATATTCTGGAGTAAGCTGGCATCACAAAATAATTGTGATTGATAATAGATTTATATCTGAGAGAGTAAACCAGCTTAGAAATTGGAATATTGAATTTATCCAAGGAGATATTTTAGATAAAGATCTTATAAAAAAATATTGCAGCAAAGCAGACGTAGTACATCATTTAGCTGGTATAACAGATGTTCCAAGGACTAAAGGCGAGTCGTCAAAGCTTCAAGATGAAAAAATAAAGGAAGTCGGAGAAAGAGGAACACAAAATATTTTAGATGCTATAAGCGATGATTGTAAGATTATTTTTCCTTCAACGCATGTAGTATTTGAAGGTATAGAACAAGTTAGGACTGACATCGAAGAGGAGGAAAAAACAAAACCAGTTTTATCCTACTCTTCCTCGAAAGCTTTCAACGAAGATCAATTAAAGAAATCTGGTAAAAACTATATAATATTAAGGCTTGGGTCTGTTTATGGTTTCTCAACAGACTCTATGAGAATAGACATTATGCCAAATTTATTTTCAAAAATAGCTTCTCAGAATGGAACTTTAAAATTATTTGCAGGAGGCAGACAAATTAAAAGCCTTGTTCCTTTAATTGATGTTGCAAGATGCTTTAAATTTATGGAGGAAAAAAACGAAATATCATCTGAAATCTTTAATTTAACAAAAGACACTCTATCAGTTAAAGAAGTTGCTCAAGTTTGTAAAAAACATAATCCTAAAATAACCTTAAAAGAAACCAATGATGAAGTTCCAAATTTAGGTTTTTCTTTATCAAACAAAAAATTATTAAAAACAGGTTTTGAGTTCCTTTATAATTTAGACCAAAATATAAAAGAAATGATTGAAAAGTGGTCAAAACAAAATATCAAAAAAGACTTAGAATATGTGAAAGATGGAGAAAATTTATTTAAAGACGAAAGAGGCACAATAAGCAATCACGAACTTACAGAACCTATAAATTTAATTGGATTGATAGACTCAAAAAAAGGTACAATTAGAGCAAATCACTATCATCCACAACAAGAACAAAAATGTCTTTTTACTAAAGGGCAAATTATTGAAATATTCCAAGATGTAATCAATCCAAATTCACCAAAAGTAACCCAAGTAGTTAATGCTGGTCAACTTTCGGTAATTAAACCTAATGTTGCACACACCATGGTTTTTACAAAAGATACAACATTTCTAAATCTTGTAAGAGGTGAGAGGGATCACGAAAACTATGGAATAACTCATACAATTAAGCACGTTTTTGTTGATGAAAAAGAAAAAAATTTATTATTAGAAAATTATAAATTTGATTGCAGATCATGTGGAAATTTAAATTTAAAGAGAGTCGTGTCTTTAGGTTATCAACCTCTAGCGAATAATTTATTAAACAAAAAAGAGGAAAAATGTGAGCTTTATCCATTAGAGGTAAATTATTGTGATAAATGTCATAATTGCCAACTTTCAGTTTCAGTTGATCCAAAAAAGATGTTTTCAAATTATCTTTATACTTCTTCAACATCAAGTGTATTTAGAGAACATTTTATACAAGCTGCAAAAAAATATTCTAAGGAGTTAAATTTAAATAAAAAAAAATCTTATATCATTGATATAGGAAGCAATGATGGAGTTGCTTTAAAACCTTTTTTGGATTTAGGATTTAAAAAAGTCTTAGGTATTGAACCAGCAAAAAATCTAGCAAAACTTGCAAATAAAAATAAAATAGAAACATTTAATGGCTTTCTAGAAAAGAAAAATATTAAAAAAATTAAAAAGAATGCTGACTTAATATTAGCCTCTAATGTTTTTGCACACTCTGATAAATTAAAGGAGATGGCTGAATGCATGTTAATTTTATTAAGTAAAAAAGGAACAATAATTATAGAGGTTCAGTATTTGATGGATACTTTAAAAGATTTAACTTTTGATAATATTTACCACGAACATTATAACTATTGGTCGCTTACATCGTTAATTAATTTTTTTGATAAACTTGATGCTAAAATATTTAAATCTGAGAGAATAAATACTCACGGTGGATCAATTAGAGTTTATATCAAAAAGGATAAAAAGGTAAAAATAGACTCAAGCGTAAAAAAAATGCTTAAAGAGGAAGATAATTTTGGTATTAAAAAATATGAAACATATAAAAAATTTGGGGAAAAAGTTTACGAAATTAGAGATAATGTTTTGCTAAATATAAAAAAGATCAAAAGCCAAAACAAAAAAATTATAGGTTTCGGCGCACCTGCTAAAGCTACAACTGCTCTAAATTTCTTTGGAATTAAAGATGAAATAGATTTTATTGTTGAAGATAACAAACTAAAACACAAAAAATTTATTCCTGGAGTTAAAATACCAATTAAGAACAAATCTGAGATTAAAAATAAAGATAATATACTATTAGTCCTTGCATGGAATTTTTATGATTCTATAAAAGAAAATAATTCAAATTTATCTGATAAATTTATTAATATTAAAGATTTAGAAACTAATAATTTGAAATAAGACTTTTCCAAATTTCATATAGGTTTCTTATACTTTCAAAAAAATACTCTAAATAATATTCAGTGAATGGTAATTTTGTAATAATAAAATCTTGGAAAAAATATAAAATTCTAGAAAAAACAATTACAAAAATTAAAAGAATAAATAGTGAACTGTAAAATCCAAAGGAGACTTTATCTTTGGCAACAGGTTTAGATTTGTAACTTGTTTCATTTAAATTTATACCATGTTTTTTTGCAAGGTACTCTGGAGAATACAAATCTATTTCTCTTTTCTTTTTAGATATTTTTTTCTTTAGTTTCGGTATTTTGGTTTGTGATATATCTGGAATTTTTTTATTCTTTTTTATTTTAATTGGGGTTATTTTTTCTTCATTTTTTGGATATTGTTTCCATTTGTTCCCGCAAGAACCGCATTGAACTACTCTGCCTTCTGACGTTATGGCCTTGTCAGGAACAACAAACTTTTTTTCACACGAGTTGCAACTAATAATCATAATTAACTAATAATACAGCTATTTATCGAAATTACATAAGTATTTAAATACTTTTTTACTTTACATTTTTTTTATTGTATATCTCACTTTTATTTAATAGGGCGGTTAGCTCAGTTGGTAGAGCATCTCGTTTACACCGAGAGGGTCATAGGTTCGAGTCCTTTACCGCCCACCATTAAATTCAAGACCTGTGGGGGTGTAGCTCAGCTTGGTTAGAGCGCCTGCCTGTCACGCAGGAGGTCGCGGGTTCGAGTCCCGTCACTCCCGCCACAATACTGAGTATTAATTGAGATTTATTATCAACAAAACTGCTACGTTTGATACCTGTACAGATCAGTTAATAGTGCTATAAGTATTTTAATTAATATAAGAATCCTCGAGCTAAAAGTATCGAGGTAGGTATTGATTAAACAATGATTTATAATTTTTTATCAGAATACTTATCAATAATAATTTTTTTATTTATAGCTATATTTTTAAGTATAGGTTTCATAGTAGCTAATTTTTTAGCTGCCCCATCAAATCCAGATCCAGAAAAATTATCAGCATATGAATGTGGTTTTGAAGCGTTTGATGACTCCAGAATGGAGTTTGATGTAAGGTTTTATCTTGTAGCTATTCTTTTTATCATTTTCGATTTAGAGATAGCATTCTTGTTTCCTTGGGCAATATCTTTAGGAGGCATAGGAGCGCTTGGTTTCTGGTCTATGATGTTTTTTTTAGGAGTCCTGACCATAGGATTTATTTATGAGTGGAAAAAAGGAGCTTTAGAATGGGAGTAAAAATAAATTCTAATTTAGATAGACAAAATAAAATCCCAGATGAATTTAAAGAATTAGCAAAAAACTTTGCTGAAAAAGGTTTTATCACCACTTCAAGTGATAACCTCATCAACTGGGCAAGAACAGGATCATTACATTGGATGACATTCGGTCTTGCTTGTTGCGCAGTAGAAATGATGCAAACTTCTATGCCTAGGTATGATCTTGAAAGGTTTGGTGCAGCACCACGAGCTTCTCCGAGGCAATCAGATGTGATGATTGTAGCTGGCACACTAACGAATAAAATGGCACCGGCGCTACGGAAAGTTTACGACCAGATGCCGGAACCAAGATACGTTGTTTCAATGGGTAGCTGCGCAAACGGAGGAGGATATTACCATTACTCTTATTCTGTAGTAAGAGGCTGTGATAAAATTGTGCCAGTTGATATTTATATACCTGGTTGCCCACCTTCAGCAGAAGCGTTGTTGTATGGAATCTTGCAACTACAAAAGAAAATTAGACGTGAAGGCTCAATAGAAAGATAAACAAGATGTCACCCTCATTAAAAGATCTCGAAAAATTAATAAACTCTGAATTATCTAGTAAAATAAAATCATCAATAATAGAAAATAATGAACTTTTGGTTGAAACAGAAGAAGCAGAATTATTAGAAGTGGTTCAATTTTTAAAATCAAAT
>Ga0181570_10003732_pt1 | contig 11401 bp, 9 predicted proteins | sample 101ome_18_FD_148667 | JGI IMG/M metagenome (GOLD analysis project Ga0181570, IMG submission 148667) | Coastal salt marsh microbial communities from the Groves Creek Marsh, Skidaway Island, Georgia - 101406AT metaG (spades assembly) | ecosystem: Environmental > Aquatic > Marine > Intertidal zone...
ACTTTATTCAAACTTTCTAAAACTACTTTTGCCACTTATTCTAAATTCCTTTTTGTTTCTTTATCAAAAAAATGTGACTTTTCTTCTAAGAAAGAAATATACATTTTCTTATTTTCATCGATGAGTTGTGACTCTTCTTCAGTGGTCGAACACAAAAGTTCTAAGCCATTCTTTAATCTAACTAAAAATACTATTCTTAAATTTAGTGGGGTTTTAGTCCTAAACTCTACTTGGATTGAGTTTTCTAATGGTTCATTCGATAAAATTATATCCTCTGGTCGAATACCAACAACACATTCACCATCTTGAACGTTGGTTTTGCGTTTTAATTTAATTTGTTCACCCTTAATATCAACTTCAACAAACTCATTTTGTTTTTTAATAGTTGCGTTAAAATTATTTATTGTAGGATCTCCGAAAAGTTTTGCTGTAGTTAATGAAGAGGGATTTTGATAAATACTTTTAGGTGAGTTTATATCATTAAACTTACCATCATAAAGAACTGCAATTCTGTCTCCTAATGCCATGGCCTCTCTAAAATCTTGGGTTACATAAATTACTGTTGTATTAAACTCTTTCAAAACTTTTGGTAACTCGAGTCTCATTTCAAACCTAATCTTTGCGTCAACATTTCTTAAGGGATCATCTAATAAAACAACTGAGGGCTTGCTAATTAAACTTCGAGCTAATGATGTCCTTTGTTTTTGACCGTTTGATAATTCTTTTGGAAATTGATTTAAAACATGCTCTATTTTTAAAAGACTCGCTACTTCTTTAACTTTTTGGTCAATTTCTTCATCTGAAATATTCTTATTATTAGCTCTAAGTGGGCTTGCGATATTATCATATGCTTTCATATGAGGATAAAGAGCGAAGTTTTGAAAAGCCATTGATATATCTCTCTCTTCTGGCTGGAATTCATTAATAACTTGATTATCCATTTCGATCGCGCCGTTATCCAACAGCATAATTCCAGATAAAAGTCTTAATAAGACAGTCTTGCCTGATCCTGATGGTCCAAAAATTACAAAGAACTCACCTTTATCAATTTTTGCATTTAAATTTGATATAACCTTATCGTCTTTAAAACTTTTGGATAAATTTTCTAATTTTAAATAAGACATGTTTACCCTTTAATTGCACCAAGGCTTAATCCTTGAACAAGATATTTTTGAATAAATAATGCTAAAATTAAAGTAGGTAAAACAGAAACGACAATACCACAGGCAATCAAACCATAAGGTATTGCACTTGCAGTAATGAATGCTAAAGCGCCAACCGTAACAGGTTGGATTTGACTCGAACCTAAGATAAGTGCAAAAACAAAATTATTCCAAGCATAAATAAAACACAGAAGTGATGCGGCTGCAATTCCTGGCTTGGCAAGTGGAATTGAAATTCTCCAAAAAGATTGAAACCATGAATGCCCATCCAAGCGATATGCGTATTCAATGTCGGGGCTAATATCCTCAAAATAACCCCTGACTATCCATAGTAGCAATGGAAGAGTTATTAATTGATAAACCCAAATTAAAGCAAAATAACTGTCATAAAGACCGATTTGTGAAAAATATAAATTTAAAGGAAGTATAATTAAAAGAGCAGGAGCAAATCTAAAACTTAAAAGCGTGAAAGCAATATCTTCTCCTCCTTTAAATTTATATCTAGCAAAAGCATAAGCAGCAGGTACACCGAGGAGAAGTGTTACTGAAACAGAACCTACAGAAAGTATCGCACTATTAATTAAGTTTTGTTTAAAATAAACATACATGGTAGCAAAACCCTCTATGGCAATTTCTCCTTTCCACAAACCAATGTAATTCTTCAAAGTTGGTTCATAGAACAAGACAGGTACTTTTCTTAAAATTTCATCGTTTGTCATAAATGACATGTTAAATATCCAAGCTATAGGAAAGAGAAAAAACATAATAATCGCAATATATGCGAGTATCTTTAATACACCCCAAATGTTAAATCTCATTGGAGCAACTCACCTTTGGTTTTGATTTTTAGTTTATGCCATTGTTTAACAAAAACATGACATAAGAAATAACAAATAGCCCATAAAACAACCATCATGGCCGCTGCTTTTCCAATATTCGTATACTGAAAAGTCTGTAAATATGCTGAAACTTGAAAAACCATACTACTTTCGCCTGGGCCTCCCTGAGAAAGTGCATAGATAATGTCAAATTGTTGGATACTTTCTAATAATCGAAATAGAGAAGCTGTTAAAATGAATGGGAAGAGCATTGGAAGAGTAATTCTAAAAAATTTGTAATACTCAGGAACGCCGTCTAACTCCGCAGCCTCAAAAGGCTGTCTAGGTAAAGATCTCAATCCCGCTAAAAGTAGGATCATAATAAATGGAGTGAAAACCCATACATCCACCATGATCAAAGTAAATAAAACAGTGTCTGGGTGACTGGCCCAAGTGAAATCATCTATACCAATGAAAGATAAAAGATAATTTACAATACCAAAGTTTGGATTAATTAATAATCTCCAAATCAATGATGCAAGAGCGGGCGCTATCATAAGAGGAAGAACTAATAAAACACCAAGGACATTATTTAGCCAATTACGCTTAGCTAATAATAAAGCTATTCCTAATCCAAGCAAAAGCTCAATAATAATTGTGAAAAAAGTATAAGTTAAAGAAACTCTTATGGTGTTCCAAAAAGAAGGATCGGTGAAAATATTTACATAATTATCAAACCAGATAAAACCCTTCATATGAGGCATTTTTAAGTTGTATCTTTGAAGCGAGTAGTAAACTGCTGTAAAAAAAGGAATAAGTATCCCCACACAAACTAGTAGAGCGGGTAAGGTGAGAACGTAGGGAAAAAGTTTCCGATTTATTTTCATAAATTTTATTCTACACCGCTTTATAAAAAATAAAACGGTGTAGAAATCAAGGAGGTTATTACTAAGCTAGACCCACATCCTTCATCATGCGGTCTATCTTTGATGCTAACTTATCTAATGTCTCATCGACATTTGATCCTGTTTGCATTTCCTGAAGTGCTGCTGCCCATTCTGTTGTTGTTTCAAAGAATAAAGGCTGAGCTGTAAAGTGGATTTTTGATCCATCAATAGAGCTATTGTATTGCTCCATATATCCAGGTGAAGTTCCACGAATTTTATCGTCAAAATCACCTGAAGCCCATACAGACTCTCTAACAGGGTTCACTTGGTTGTGTTTTACACCACCAGCCATTGCGTTTTCAGGGCCGTTACACCATTGCATCCAATACCATGCAGCATCTTTCTTTTTAGAGAAGTTGCTCATAGCTAAAGACCAGATCCATACGTTAGGTGTTGGGGCGCTTGCGCTTGGGTTAGGAGTAAATCCATGGAAACCAAAGTTTCCAGCTTCCTTATTATCAGGGTTACCATTAAAGAAGTAACCTAGGATATCAGCATCGAAAATCATAGCTGAAGCACCAGCTCCAATATCATTTCCAACTTCATACCAAGTGTAGCCAGACCAGTTAGCAGGTCCTGAAGATGAGATCATCTTTACCCACTGCTTATGGAAGTCTTTTGAAGCCTGAGAGTTCATAGCAGCTTTTAGTTTTCCGCCATTATTCTCAAAATCACTTAAACCATAGTTTGCATAAGCAGACATAAACCCTGGGTGGATTGTTGCCCAACTTCTACTACCTCTGGTTCCAATACCATAAGACCAATCATTTGATCCAGCATTTTTGGTGAACCATTCTGCTTGGTCAGTCATTTCAACAAGATCTCCAGGAGGCTTCATGCCTGCCTTATCGAAGTATCTCTGGTTATAAGTAACACTGTTTAACTCAAAACCCCAAGGCATACACCACTGTTTGGAACCTGCAGCACCAGGAGCATCTCCTGCTACACCACTCCATGAGCAAGCATCTCTTAAGTTGCCTACTACGTCGTTCCAGTTATAACTCGGGTTAGTTTTATTTGAGTCTCCAATAAACTCGTTTAAGTCAGCACACCATCCTGCTGGACCATAAGTCCAAGTCATATAGGCACCAGTCATGAATGCATCGTATTCTGATGATCCTGATGATAATGCAGCTGTTACTTTATCAAAGTAAACATCCTCAGCAAAAATGTCGTACTCGACATTCATTCCTGTAAGCGCCTTGAAATTATCAAGCTCTGCTATCATGGAATCCATATAAGGGTGCTTATTCATCAAAAGTTTAATTGTAGTGCCACTATGCTTCTTCCAATCAAAGTCCTGTGCAGCTAAAGCACTAGTTACTTGCAAGCCCATTAACTTAGTTAATGCAGCAAAACCAATACCATATCTACCTGCTTTGATTAGGAGATCACGTCTAGACATTTGTCCTTTAAGGAAACTGTCGATAGCACTCTTCATTTTAGAATGAGACATAATTATCCTCCTTTGTTAACCTAAATAAATTTTATCAAATCTTATGTGAAAAAAAACAACAATCTTGTTAAATATATGTTAAAAAATTCAAAGAATGATCAATAAAATAGGGATAATTGAAAAATTACTCACAGGCGAATATCAAAGTCCTTTTTCAAGAAAAAATATCAAGCTACCCATTGAAGAAATTGTCATTACTCCATCAGTAATAGATTATCAATTTCGACATTTTGAAAAATTTGAAAATAAAAGAAATTTAATAGTTAGTGGAGCCAAATCTTTTGCTTCACTAGGTGATAAGATTACAAAAAAGTTTGACCAAGAAAAAATTAAATATGAAATTAAAATATTAGAAAAATATCAGTCAACTGTAGAATATGCATCTTCACTGGCTAGTTCATTAAAAGAGTATGAGAATATAATATGTATTGGATCAGGTTAAAAGAGTATGAGAATATAATATGTATTGGATCAGGTTCAGTTGTAGATATATGTAAATTTATATCAAATCAAAATAACCAAGGATTGTTTGTTTACTTATCATCTCTTTCTGCTGCGGCTACTACATCGACTGTTTCCTTAACAGAAAATGGAATTAAAGTTTCTGTAAAATCAAAAATACCTGAAGCTATTATTATTGATTTAGATAATTTAAAAATAGTACCTCCTCGTTTGCTGAGAAGTGCTCTCGGTGATGTTTTGTGTCGAACAACTTGTCAGGTTGATTGGCTTACTTCTCATTTTTTATTAGATACATTTTATGATGAAACTCCATTTGCTCTTCAGTATGAAGATGAAAATATTTTATTAAATAACTCAGCAAATATTTTAACTGGTGATGAGGAAACATTAGCGGCACTATCAAGAATGACGCTGCTTAATGGAATAGCTGCCATCATTATAGGATCTACTCATGCGGGCAGTATGGGAGAACATTTAATTAGTCATTACATAGATATGTTTATGGGAGATAAACATCCAGGTTCATTACATGGTGAGCAAGTAGGAGTGGCTACTCTTTCATTATCAAGGATGCAAAATGATATTCTAAATAGCTCACAACCTCCTCAATTTTCAGAAATCAATCATGACTTATCAATTTTTGAAAATATCTTCGGCAAAGATGCTGGGACTAATCTTCATAAACAATTTCAAAATAAACTCTTCACGCAAAAGTCTCTCACTGAGGTTAACAAAAAGTTAATCGAGAATTGGGGTAATTATAAAAAGTCCTTGATAACCTTTGCAGTTCAAACCGATAAAATCAAACAATCTTTTAATAACTGTGGTGCAGCATGCACAAATAGTGACTTAAATATTCCCAATGATTTTTATCAAACCGCTATTGAAAATGCTTATTATTTAAGAGATAGGTTTTCTTATTTGGATATTATGCAATATATGGGTCGTATTGATAAATATAGCAAAAATCTTATATAAATTAATCCTATGCAAGACTTATTAATTATTGGTGGTGGCATTAACGGGGTCGGTATTGCAAGGGATGCTGTAGGTAGAGGTCTCAAAGTCACATTAGTTGAAAAAGGAGACTTGGCATCTCAAACTTCCTCATGGTCGACAAAACTAATTCATGGCGGGATAAGATATTTAGAAAATTACGAGTTTAGGTTAGTTAGGGAGTCTTTAAAAGAAAGAGAGGTAATCAAATCTATTGCGCCTCACATATCAAAACCTATCAGATTTGTAATGCCTCATGTCTCTCATTTGAGACCAGTATGGTTAATAAGAATAGGACTTTTGCTTTATGATTGGTTAGGTGGTTTCATTACACTTCCAAAATCAAAATATGTAAATTTACAAAAGGACTATATCGATAATCCCTTAATGGAAAGATTTCAAAAAGGTTATGAATACTCAGATCTATCTATAGATGACGCACGACTAGTACTTCTAAATGCACAAGATGCAATAAATAGAGGCGCAGAAATCATTCTCAACAACGCAGTAAAAAATGCAATTAGACATGATGATTATTGGGAGGTTGAATTAAGTGATAAAAAAATTATTAAAGCGAAAGCCATTATAAATGCATCTGGTCCATTTGTTTTAAATATTTTAAAAGATATCTGCAAAGTAAAGACAAACAAATCTTTACGTTTAGTTCAAGGAAGTCATCTTATTGTAAAAAAACTTTATGAAGGAGAACAGGCCTACATACTCCAACAAGAGGATAGACGAATAGTTTTTATGATTCCTTATCAAAGTGAATATACCCTGATTGGAACTACAGACAAAGAGGTGGAAAGTTATCTTAATCCCACAATTACTTCCGAAGAACAATCCTATTTATTGAATGCTGTAAATTGTTTTTTAAAGAATAAGATATCAGAGTCAGATATTGTTTGGACTTATGCTGGTATTAGACCCTTATTAGAAGACTTTAGTCAAAACGCCTCTAAAGTAACAAGAGATTATGAATTTGATTTAGATGTAAAAGGGGCCCCTATTCTCTCAATATTTGGAGGTAAACTAACCACTTATAGAAAGCTCGCAGAACATGCTCTAGAAAAATTAGCTACAGTTATTTCAGTTCAAAATAAAAAATGGACCGATCAAGAAAAATTACCTGGGGGAGACATTTCATATAATGATGTATTTAATGATCTTATTCCAACTAAAATGAAAGAGAGATTTGATCAATCTTATGGAAACCAAGTCTCTAAGCTTTATTCTTATTATACTGATTGTAAAGAAGGTGGCATCAAGCTTACTGAAGATCTGTATGAGTTTGAAATAGCCTATCTAGCTAAAGAAGAAATGGCATCTAGTGTTGAAGACATTCTTTTTCGCAGAACAAAATTAGGCATCAGTTTCCCAAAGGATAAAGTAAATATCCTAAATGATGTTTTAAAAAAATATTTATAATCATTATAATAAAACATTATGAAAGATTATATTCTATCAATTGATCAAGGTACGACTTCTACCAGAGCAATTATTTTTGATAAAAATTTTAATTTTAAATCCTCGAGTCAAAAAGAATTTAAACAAATTTTCCCGAGAGATGGGGAAGTTGAACATGACCCAGAAGAAATTTATCAATCAGTTTTGTTTACGGCAAAAGAGGCCATTCGAAGGGCTAAAATAAAATCCACACAAATAAAATCTATTGGAATTACTAATCAAAGAGAGACGACAGTCTTGTGGGACAAAACCAATGGCAAACCTGTTTACAATGCAATTGTCTGGCAAGATAGAAGAACTGTTAAATTTTGTAAAAGTCTTGTAAAAAAAGGTTTTGCAAAAAAAATACAGAAAATTACTGGTTTAATTGTTGACTCATATTTTTCAGCTTCAAAAATACACTGGCTTTTGACTAATTCGAAAAGGGCAAAAGAATTACTAAAAAAAGATAAGTTATTATTCGGTACTATAGATACTTGGTTATTGTGGAAACTGACTGATGGCCAAAGCCACTACACAGAAGCAACTAATGCATCGAGAACAATGCTTTTTGATATTAAAAAAAATCAATGGTCAAAAGATATGCTTCAAATATTTAAAGTGCCTGAAAAAATTCTTCCAATTGTCAAAGATAGTGCTGATGATTTTGGTCAAACATCAAAATTTGGTAGCAAAATTCCAATTCAAGGCATAGCTGGAGACCAACAAGCAGCAACGATTGGCCAAGCCTGTTTAGAACCTGGTTCAATAAAATCAACTTATGGAACAGGTTGTTTTATGATCATGAATGTTGGTTCAAAATTAAAATATTCCAGAAATAAATTACTGTCTACGATTGCCTATCGTATAAAAGGAAAAAATACTTATGCCTTAGAGGGATCAATATTTATTGCAGGAGCAGCTGTTCAGTGGCTGAGAGACTCACTTAAAATAATCAAAAATGCAAAAGATACCGAAGATCTTTATTCAAAAAATGATCATACTCAAAATGTTTATTTAGTTCCTGCATTTGTGGGATTGGGTGCACCTTATTGGGACGGTGAAGCAAGAGGTGCTCTTTTTGGACTTACTCGTAATACGGGTATCCCTGAATTAGTAAAAGCTACAATAGATAGTGTTGTTTACCAAACAAAAGATTTAATTTTAGCCATGGAAAAAGATAGTGGTATTAAAATTAAGAAAATTAAAGTCGATGGGGGCATGGTTAATAATAACCAGTTTGTTCAATTTTTATCAAATTTACTTTTGTGTGAATGTTTAAGACCAAAGATTAATGAGACTACATCGTTGGGAGCGGCATATTTGGCTGGATATCAAAGTGGTTTAATAAAAAAATTTACTGACATAAATAGTAAGTGGAAAAGTGAAAAAACGTTTGTTCATAAAATGAACAAAAAAGATGTTGAACAACTATATTTAGGTTGGAAGAAAGCAATCAAAGGCACTCTAACCATAAAATAATATTTTAAATCAATTAAATTTTGATATTAATGCTAGATGCGCATTAATATTGAAATTGGTGATATAGAAGCATTTATTGAATTAACAGAAACTAATTCTTTTGCCAAAGCCGCAACAAATTTAAATCTTTCACAACCAGCCTTATCCAGAAGAATTCAAAAACTAGAACAAGAGCTTGGAACAAAATTATTTGACAGAACAACAAGAAAAGTTCAGTTGTCTTATTCAGGCAGAAATTTCTATGAGAGAGCAAGAAGTATAATTGAAGCAATCAAGACCGCCACAAAGACACTTAATGAAAAATATAGTTTTCCATCAATTATCAAAATTGGTGCGGTAAATTCTGCTCTAAGCAATATTATTTATCCAGCGCTGAAAATATTTAGAGAAATGGAACCTCGATGCAAAGTTCAAATTATTGAACGATCCTCAAACTATGTTGTTGATAGTGTTTTAGGTGGTGAATGTGATTTTGGAATTAATTTTACAGGCATTCAAGAGCCTGGAATTAGTTTTGAAAACTTGTTTGTTGAAGACTATGTTGTGGTATTTCCTAAAGGCGACGTGTTAGAGAAAAAAAGAAAAATTAAATTATCAGATATTAAAAACAGAGACTTTATCTCAGTTTGGAAAGGGTCTGGCAGTAGAATTTATTTTGAAAATGCGCTAGCCCTACAAAAAGAAGACTTGGAATGGACTTATGAAGTAAGACACATTCCTTCGGCTTTGAATATGGTTGAACAGGGCTTAGGAATTACTTTGGCCCCAAAACTAGCTGTTTCTAAGGACCATAAAATATTATCGTATCGTCCCTTAATTGACCCAACCGTCACTAGAACCATGGGTTTGATCAAGAGATCAGGGAGAGAATTAAGCTATGATGCTCAGAAATTATATGACTTGTTAAAAGAAAAATTTAAACGGTAATTGATTAAAATTATGCATAAAAAAACAATTAATAAGATGATAAATACTTATTCATGAATTCAATAGATAGTTTTCAAACTTTAGACTCATTAAACGTAGGTGGAAAAGAATATGCATTTTACAACATTGCCAAACTTCATGAAAAATTTCCAGCCATCCAAAAATTACCCAAATCCAAAAAAATTCTCATAGAAAATTTATTGCGTCTTGAAGATGGCAAAGATGTAAATAAAGATTTGATTGAAAAAGTTTTACAAAATCCTGAAGAAAAGCATGAAATATTCTTTCTTCCAGCTCGTGTACTCATGCAAGACTTTACAGGCGTACCTGCTGTTGCTGATCTTGCTGCTATGAGAAATGCAGTCGCTCTCAAAGGCAAAGATCCAGCGAAAGTAAATCCATTATCACAAGTAGATCTTGTTATTGATCATTCTGTAATGGTTGATTATTTCGCAACCCCAAATGCCTTTCAAAAAAATGTGGATATGGAATTTGGAAGAAACAAAGAACGTTATGAATTTTTAAAATGGGGACAACAAGCATTTGAAAATTTTCGAGTCATTCCACCTGGAACGGGAATCTGTCATCAAGTTAATTTAGAGTACTTAGCTAAAGTTGTTTGGAGCAAGTCCATAAACGGAAGTGAATACTTATATCCTGATACGCTTGTAGGAACAGATAGCCACACAACAATGGTTAATGCCCTTGGAGTTTTGGGCTGGGGAGTGGGAGGAATTGAGGCAGAAGCGGCAATGCTTGGTCAATCAGTTTCGATGTTACTTCCTGAAGTTGTGGGTTTTAAAATAGACGGTAGCCTTCAAGAAGGCGTTACTGCGACTGACTTAGTCTTAACTGTTGTGGAAATGCTAAGAAAATGCTAAGAGCCAAAGGTGTGGTTGGTAAATTTGTCGAATTCTACGGCGAGGGTGTTAAAAACTTATCTTTAGCAGATCGAGCTACAATTGCGAACATGGCCCCCGAGTACGGAGCTACTTGTGGATTTTTTTCCACGGATGAAGAAACAGTTAAATATCTCAATCTAACAGCGAGAGATAAGGATCTTGTAGAAATCGTTGAAAAATATAACAAAATTCAAGGACTTTGGATGGATAATCAAAGTGAATACAATGATCATCTTGAATTAAATCTTGGCTCAGTTCAGGCGTCTTTAGCAGGGCCAAAGAGACCTCAAGATAGAATTAACTTAAATGGAGTATCGGCAAATTTTCAAAAACTATTACAAGGTGACTCAAAAAAATCTGAAGTAAAAAATCACAATTACCAATTAACTGACGGTGATGTTGTTATTGCTGCTATTACATCCTGTACTAATACATCGAACCCAAATGTTCTTGTAGCAGCAGGACTTGTTGCAAAAAAAGCAAGCGAACTTGGGATGCAAGTCAAACCTTGGGTAAAAACTTCTCTTGCTCCAGGCTCTAAAGTAGTTACGGACTATCTTAATAAATCAAACTTAACCAAACATTTAGATGCAATGGGATTTCATCTAGTTGGCTATGGTTGTACTACCTGCATTGGAAATTCTGGACCTCTTCATCCAGACATAGCAGATGCAATAAATGAAAAGAACTTAACAGTTGCATCTGTTCTTTCAGGTAATAGAAATTTTGAGGGTCGTGTTAATCCTCATGTGAAAGCTAATTACCTTGCCTCACCTCCATTAGTAGTGGCTTATGCTTTGGC
>Ga0181570_10003742_pt1 | contig 11384 bp, 19 predicted proteins | sample 101ome_18_FD_148667 | JGI IMG/M metagenome (GOLD analysis project Ga0181570, IMG submission 148667) | Coastal salt marsh microbial communities from the Groves Creek Marsh, Skidaway Island, Georgia - 101406AT metaG (spades assembly) | ecosystem: Environmental > Aquatic > Marine > Intertidal zone...
GGAGTGTGACTTTCATATTAACATCATCAATGTCCATGTCACCAATTTTATAAGGTTCGGTTGGTTTAAAATCTAATTCATATTCGGTTTGGTTATTGTTTAATAAGGGTATAAGTTGTTTTCTCATATCATCGTACAATCTTTTACCTGCATCTACAATACCTTCAGGAACACCTACGGCTTCTTTGAATTCTCTTTTCATTATAAAATATTTTGTTTACCTTTGTTCTATAAATATATCAATATGAGAACTTATCTGTGGTTAGACGATATTAGAGACCCAAATGTATACTTGTGGCAAATACAATACATGCCCGACTATATAGAAGGTAAAGATAAAATCATATGGGTTAAAACATATGAAGAATTTGTAGATTGGGTAAATAACAACGGATTACCTGATGAAGTATTCTTTGACCACGATTTAGGACCTTCACCAATGAAAGATGGTTACGACGCTGCCAAATGGTTGGGTAACTTTTGTATTGAAAATAATTTACAAGTTCCTATTTTTAATATACAAAGTGCCAATCCCGTTGGTGCAAGAAATATTCGTGAATACCTAAATAATTGTAAAAAATTTATAAGTGAAAACTAAAGAGGGTGATTATGAAAAGACCTGTGTGGTGTGTGGGGACAAAATACCATCAGGTTTAAGAATGACGCAGATATGTCCCAGTTGTTTAATAAAACCTCCAATTAAAAAATAATAGTATGGAAAAATTAAAAAAGTATTTTGAGTTCTCAGGAACAATAAACGGATTAAACTATTTCTTAAGAAATTTAGTATCCACAATTTTATCATTTGTAGGTGGATACTCTCTTGGTTATGGTATGGCCTCTGGTGAAATGGGAATATTAACATTAGGGTTATTAATTATTGCACCAGCACTATGGTTATCAGTGGCAACAATATATAAAAGAATTTTAGCTCTTTTCCCTGAAAATGCAACAGCACTAACCGTGATGATGATTTCAGGTCAGGTTATGGTTCAATTCACACAGGACAGTATTGGTCCATTAATCAACTTAGCTTTGATTATTTTTGGGTTGGTATTAATCTTTAAAAATTCAAATATAGATAGTCATGAAGGGTAAAATATTAACATTAACTTTAGGTTTACTATTTTCACTCAATTCATTTGCTTCACATATTATGGGTGGAATGTTGACGGTTTCTCAAACATCTCAGGACTCAACATCAATAGGTGCTTATTTTATTATGGACCAACAAGGTATTATCCCACCTAAACAATATGTTGGCCAATATGAAATGGTAAACGGGTTCTATACTTATGTTGGTTCGGTAGAATTAAGTAACCCTATTACTTCAGTACATCAAGGAACTTATTTGGTTCAATATACCTCAGATTATTTAGACTTAGATTCAAACAAATATCGTTTTGTTGCAACACATTGCTGTTGGGGTTTATTAAATAATTCAACAAATTCAAACACTTACAATTTTGTTATTTCTGTGGATTACTGGCACATACCTAATAATTCATCAGTATATATGGAAAATCCTATGTGGATTAACATGCAGAAAGACTCAATTAATACGATGAAACCGATATGGGGAGTGTTTAACTGTTTCTTTTCACAAAGTGATAGTGATTCAGTGACTATCGAACAAACATCTTTATATAGTGGATATGCAAATGGAGTATTTGTTCCTCAAGTAGGACAAAGCCCTTCAAATATGTATGTTGGTAATGATAGTATCACTTTCTTGTCTTCAAATTTAGGACCTGTAGGAAATGGTTTTGAAATTAATGAATATAGAAACGGTAATAAAATAGGTACCTCAAGAATTCAATGGACTTTCAAAGTATTAACATCGACTTTAGGTATCGAAGAGATTAATAGAACTGAGGATATAAAATATGAGGTTTATGATTGGATGGGTAGATACTATGGTAACGATAAATTAAATTTACCCACAGGATTTTATATTTTAATATATGAAAACAGAACTTCAGAAAAAATTTACAAACAATAATTTATGAACTATAGAGAAATAATGAAATTTGGTGAGATTCAGTACCTAAGAGGTCGTTTGGACGAACTCTATAAAGGATATGTTCCCAATAGTACTAACACAAGTAATCGAATTGTAGATACTCGAATTAGTAAGTACGAACAAAAATTAAAAGACCTTGACGAAATTTCCTATTACCTTTATCAGGTGGAGACCACAAACAGGTTATATTCTAAAAATAAAAGTAAGAGAGAAATTAAGGAATTATTAAATAAAGTACTTACCTTTGTTGACAACGAAGAAATAATTAACGAAATTACTAATCAAATAAAAAAATACTAATATGGATTACGGAAAAGATTTTCAAAAGTACGCAATGAGTGAACATAATCTCTCATCACTAACAATGCACCACATTCAAAAACAAATAGAAGGTTCTATGACACCTTACATTTTGGAGGAACGTGAAATGAGAGTAACTCAAATGGATATTTTCTCTCGTTTGATGAGAGACCGATTGTTATGGGTTGCAGGTCCAGTAAACGACCAAATGTCAACAATGGTTCAAGCACAACTTATGTATTTGGACTCAGTAGACAATATGACGATTACCATGCACATCGACTCACCAGGGGGTTCTGTAAAGTCAGGATTATCAATGGTAGATGTTATGGACTACATTAAATCAGATATCGCAACAGTCAACACTGGTATGGCAGCATCCATGGGGTCTATCCTGTTAGGTGCAGGAACCAAAGGTAAACGTTCATCTCTTCGTTTCTCCCGTACAATGTTACACCAGTCATCAGGAGGTGCAGTCGGTAATATTCAGGATGCAGAAATCACAATGAGAGAGTGGACTAAACTAAATGACACTCTGTTTAATCTTTTGGGTGAGTTCTGTGATAAAGACCCTGAACAGGTTAAACAGGATGCGTCTCGTGATTTATGGTTATCTTCAGAGGAAGCTTTAGAGTACGGTATCATCGATGAAGTGATTAGGTCTAAGAAGTAAAACATTAAAATTAAAACCCTACCAAATCGGTGGGGTTTTTATTTACTTTAATAATTTTTGATAGATATTGACATATATGGAAAAAACAAATGTATCTGTAAGACGACATATATTAAAAACTATTACTTGGAGGGTAGTAGGGACCATAGACACGATGATAATTGGCTGGTTGGTTTCTGGTGACCCTATGGTGGGTATTACAATAGGTTCATTCGAAGTTTTCACCAAAATGATTCTATATTTTTTACACGAAAGAGCGTGGTATAAGATAGATTTTGGGGTGAAAAGAGATACAAAAAGTAAAAAAAGTTAATCTATTGATATATTTATAAAGTATAAATTTAAAATTAATGGATTGGTTTAGAATATTAGAAGTTTTAATAACGTCAGTTACATCGATTGTCGTTGCTTTAGTAGGGGCTGGTTTCTTCAGACAAATGAGGGAAAAGAAAGATAAAGTAAAATCAAAGGCAAACTTATTAGAACAAATTCAAAGAGATGAAATTGTTCATTTAGCCATTAGAGATGTAAGACGTAGATATAATGCGGATAGAGTATATATTTGGCAGTTTCATAATGGTGGAACATTCTATACCACCTCCCCGATGCAAAAATTATCAATAACTTACGAAAGATGTTCTGATGGTTTAGAAAGAAAAGCCGAAAAAAATCAAAATCACCTAATCGCCAATTTTTCATCATATATTAAGGATACTATGGATTTAAAAACATTCTATTCTGATATAAATGATATGGATGATATTGGTTTAAGGTCTCTATGTCAATCACAAGGTGTTAAATCACACTGTGCAGTACCTATATTCGACAAAGACACACATTTAGTGGCATTACTTTGTTTAGATTGGGTTTTTAGTGAAACACCTGAAAAATACCTAAAAAAGGATGGTAAATTTACTCAAGACTTTATTGAAGAGTTTAGTACCGATGCCGATACATTAGACAAATATTTGTAATATGTGGAAGAAGTGTTCAGACTTATGTAGAAAATACCAAAAACTTATTCTAACTTTTGTTGGTTTATCTGCAGTATCTGTTGTAGATACATTTAAGGGGTTCGTATTAAGTCATTGTGGGTACACCTATGAGTTTTGGATTACCGAAGCCGTTTCTTTACTTATTTCAGTTTCTTTATTATTTTATTTATGGAACATAATCCACGAAGGATATTGTGTTACTATAAAAAAAGATAAATAAAGAATGTAATGAAATTCACTGTAGATTTAGAAGAAAAAAAAATATTAATCCACGATTCATTTTCAAAAAAAGATTTAGACCATTTGTTCTCGTTATTAAATATTGATAACATGGATGAATATGTTATTGACAAATATGAACATCAAATAACATACCCTCACCATACATATCCGAACTGGGGAACAAACACAACACCTATACAACCATATATTACTTATACTAACACTAATACTTCAGGGTCTATAACATTAGACAATATTACAACCAGCACTATGGATTCAGTTTTTGATTATGAAATGGATTAAATTATATTCAATTCATATTTATAAACATGGAAGAAACCGCAATGAAAAAATTTTTAGATAAGACTAAATCTGATGATAAAGTCTGTGACATATACAAAAAAATACGTATATGGTTACAAAGTGAAGGTCACACCACAGAAACATCTAAAAGAATTAGTCAGGCACCTGAATATGTTTGGGGGTACTTTCATAATTTAACACATGAAATTGATTCTTTAAAAAATACTTTAAGAAGATATAGTATCTTAGAAGATGAAAAAGAATTAAATGATTACATTCAAAAAAAATTTATTAAAATTGATAAAAAATTTCCATTAATTGATGAACTATGATTAAGTTTTTAAAAAGTTTATTTGCAAAGAAAACTTCAGAAATTAAAACTGAAGAGGTTATCATACCTAAAACTCCTAAATTTATTCCTGAAACTGAAATAGAAGAACATTTGGTTTCTGAAGGATTTATTAATGAAGGGTCGTTATTAATTAAAAGACTTGAAAGTTCAGAAGTGTCTTATAATATAGATACTGGAATTTTAATGATTAGTAAAAAAGGTGGTAATATTAGTCTTACACCTGAAGGTGATTTATTTAGAGTAAAAAGATTCTTAAAAAAATATATTATCTAATAGTCCAACTATTTCCTATTTGTCGTATTTTAAATGAGTTAGTCAAGTTAAATTGATTGACATTAAATTCACTATGGACTAAATATTTTCCTTGTGCGTCGTAATAACTTCCAAATTCATTTTCAAAGTCATCTAATTCTATTTCTTCTGATTCAGATTCTGTTTTAAGTAAAAATAGACCCCCCTTAGTATTATCAAGAATGTCATAGATATCAATTAAATCGTTAGTACTTTCTTTTACGGCATTATCAATTTTTTCATGAGTATCCTCTCCATAATAAATCCAATATTCATTGTTGAGGTAAACAAATTCGTTTTCACTTGAAACCTCACCAGCACCATCACAAGAATCACACTCTAAATTAGCTTCACCATCACAAGTTGAACAACTAAGCTCTCCACTACCGTAGTTACATACTTCACATTCATCGGTCTCGCCATCTCCATATTCAACTTCACCAGTTCCGTCACAGTTATAACATTCTTCATTACCATCGTCACAGTTATAACATTCTACTGTTCCGTGTCCATCACACTGATTACACTCCTCATCCTTATATTCTTTATCTCCAACTTCTTGTATGATTATATAATATAAATCATTTTCGGCTTTAAATTGTGCCACCTCTAAACTATCACCCTCAAATAAGAAAAATACCGTATAAAATAATTCTATTAAATCATTAGTTGTCTTAATTTCTCTTTCAAGTAATGTACGTAATGCGGAAATACTTAATGACCTCTCAATGATATAGCTGACACTTGGTTTTGAATCTGTTTTTTTAGATTTTTCAATAAACTTTTTAACGAGTAAGGCTAATTGTCCGATATTCATATTATTTTGTTTATTTATAAATACCTTAATATTTATTTAAATATACTCTATTATGTCACAGATACAAAGAATAAGAAGTTTAATGATGATTACAGAACAGGAACAAAGACCTGTAACTGCCCCTGTTAATACGGAGGGACTTTTAAAAGTTATTCAACTAACACTTTCAAAAAATAAAGATGTTGTTTTTGATAACCTTAGTCCTCAGAATCGTTTTTTGGATGACGTGTATACCAACTTGAGATTGCTTGGTATCAAAAATGTTACTGAAAATGAGGTTGACGATTATGTTTTTACCTTTATGAAGGACAACGCTTCTTTATTAGACAGTGGAGACTTCGACCCTGAAAAATACATCATACCTACTAAGAAAAAATTTGAGTGGGATGGTGTTGAAAAGTATTGGGCATATACTGCCGACTATTATACTGGTGAAATAGAAGCTTATTCAGAAGTATTTGTTCAAAATTTGTTTGACGAATTCGAATTAATGGTTAGTGATGGTCAATTTATTGAAAATGAGGTTTACGATACTAAAGATACCGAACAACAAATTGATAGTATCAAAGAAATACCTTTCAACAAAGGAAATGTTTCTGAACAAGTTGATTTATCTGATTATAATGCACCTTTTACTTCAGAAGATTTCGTTAATTATGTAAATTCTGAATTTGATATTGAGATGTTGGAAATAATGAAAGGTGTAATTGATAAGAGATTAAAAGAGTTAAATACTCTCGTCTACATGGCCAACAGAAAAGAAATCAAAGGTTTTAGAAAATAAAAAAGGGAGACGGTAGCGAACCTCTCCCCTTAAATCGTCCATAACTGAACGGTCCTAATCCTCAGAATCTGAGGTTATATTTCCGTACTTACATTCGCAGTTCACACAAGAACACCCTTCTGTAAGACATTTTTCTTTATCACAAGTACAATTACTACACGTCATCTTTTTTAATATTTAAAAATTTGTCAACTTCTTGCTGGTTAGGAAATCCAATCATCGAATCACATTCTATACAGAATAGTCTCATGTCATTACTTCCTTCTAAGAATTTGACTTTTGTTTGTTTATGAGAACAAGTTTGTTGTATCTCAGTTTTTTCTTTTTCTAAGTCTTTAATTTGTTTATTGAGTTCATTAATTCTAGCATTTTCCATTATTTCGTTTTTACTAGTTTATGGAATATTACACAAATTCAAAAACGGTGTTTACGTTTCTTTCTTTGAAGTAACTGTCGATAGTTTTTTTAAACTTAGGTAATTCTTGAATAAATTTCAACATTACACTAATTTTACCATCAACTCCTTTGTTTACCATCTTAGATAGTAAAATAGTCTCCATGGACGATGCAAACATAGGTAACATATTGTCACTTATGGCTAGTTCTTTTTTAAGTTCATCAGGTAATTTGAATCTATATACGTGATATAACTTACCTTTTGAGGTCATTTCAGGTTCTATGGTGTAATCACTAAAGACATATGGTAACTTGGGACCTAACATCTTTAGAAAGTCTCTTAAAAGCTCTGTTGCAACCTGTTGTTTCATACTAATAAATATAATTTACTATGACAATTTTTTAATTTTACTAATCTTATTGAGATATACTAACTCTTTATTTATCAGATTATCTAACATTTTTCTCTTTTCATCAATAAGAGTTTTATTGTTTTTTTCCTCATCAAGTAGCTCTATGATGTCATTTTTAAATTGTTCTATATTATCTTGAATATTTGATAAGTTTGAATTGTAAAAATTCATCATTTGTTCTTTTTTACGACCGTCAAACTCTTGTAATTGATTTTGATAGTCAGCATCATTATCAAAATGTTTTTTTACATCATAAAAACCATAAGGAATTGGGGAAATACTAAAAATAACGTCATTTTGAATGTTAAAACGGTTAATATTTTGATTTTTAATGAATTTATTAGGTTTAACAGGTTTTTTCTCATCAAATACATACCCAAAGGTCTTTATATCGATAGCAAATCTTTTTTCTATGATTTCCCTGGTCTCTTTGGTGTAGAAGTTACGATAATCCTCTTCTTCTGTCCTACTTATATTGATTTTAGGTACATATATTAAGTCTAAATCTAATTTTTCACTAATTTCTAATAAATCTTCATCGACATTTTCTAAATTAACTATTTGGTCAACTAAAAATTTACCATTTTCATCAATAATGAAATATACTTGAGGAATTCTATGTACGTAGTATGGATTTCTTAAAAATTGCATGTTATCACCCATATTTTTGTTCTTAATATACTTCTCACCGTCACGAATAGACTCGTCATCTAAGAATTTCCATTTTATATAGGTGTTAAAGTCCATTTCAATACCTGCATCACATTGTCTTACGTAATACGACCAACATGAGAACTGTAAATCCCATGGATTACGTATTGAACTGAATTTATACAGTGAATTGAACAAATCTTTATCAATCCATTGTTTTATTTGTAGTGAAGTAGGGTGTGACATATCATATTCAAATGATTTATAGACCTCTAAAGCACTTTCAATAGAAGAACCCCCTGTTTTAGGGATGTGAACAAACATAAATTGTTTATCAGTACTTATTATCATGTTATTTTAAATTAATATTATAAATATAATCTGTATATAATAGTTGTATACTGAAAAATAAGTAAATGAACCCGTATTTTTTTAGAGACACACTTAAAAAAGTCAAAAAAAGGGGACGAAGGACCCCGAAAAAAAAAATTTCCAGAAAAAACCGACCGAAGGTCGAAGAAAACGGTCCGAAGGAACCGATTCTGGCATACGAAAGATTAATTTAAGTAATAAATCACCTAATTTTTCACCGATTATACAAATTTCCAAAGAATTTATTCCGACAGATGAGAAAATCCCCCTTTTGCTCGGCAGAATCCCCTATTTTTTATGTGTTACTGTCGGAATCCCCCCTTCAGAAATGTCTTCAGGGACCAATCTAACCCCTTATTATGGTCTTTTAGGGGTGAATAGAGGGGTGTTTCCTAGATGAAACCGTATTTTCGGGGTGATTTAGTCTTAAGAGGGTGTTTTTAATGTGTCTTTACCCTATTATACTTTGGTTTTCTTTCCCTTACGGGAACTATTTATGGTAATATTATAGAAAGACGATGAACACACCCGACTATCAGGAAATATTTGACACATTTAAGAGTGGAGTATTCGAATACCTCATTAAGCCTGACCTTATTCGTAATAGTAAGGAGTTCGGAGTCGATGTTAAAGATGTCATCTTATGGGATGATTATACTGTGAATCCCCATACGGGTAGGATATACCCTACGTTTGTGGTGGAATACACGAGTGAAGGTTATCACCCAAGTTTAAGTTTACAGAGTTTTCTTAGTGGACGTATAAAGTCTATTATAGAGAAGTTTTATCCTTCTGATGAGTTTACCATTTTAACTCCTAATGTAGTATTGAAGATACTTTGATGTAATAACCTTGAGGTTAGTTATTAGAAAGTATTCTAAGACCCCCCGCTTCGTGAATTTAGTTATACTCATAATAGACGTTTAAATTACTGACATCGATAGTGATGTTTAATAATATGGAGGTCTTATCTGAATACCCGATTCTTACGATATTTGTTAGTCCACAATATCTTAAGGTGTTTAGAATCTTATTAAAATCTTTTGATTTATTTAGTCTTAGTGTGTTTACTGAGAAAGTGATGGTGGAATCTTTATCGAAGGAGAAGGAACTTATTTCTTTTGCGTTAGGGACTTGTGTGGTGAGCACATCGAATACTTCGTTTATTAATATATTTGTTTTATTCCCCATATATAAAATATAGTGGATAAAAAAATCTTAGACAATAAAGTTTTTAGTAAATTTCGGGTGAGTCGTAGTGTTCTACTTGTGTATGACCTTTTGCGTCATAGTTTTTGTTAGGGAATACGTATATGTCACCGTTGTCGTTACCGTATGCGATGTAGTCGATATCTTTTTCTTTGTATCTGTTAGACATTCCGTAGGTATTAACGATATAAGTACCGTCTTGTTCTTTTACTGAGCTCGATGGTTTAATCTGGTAGGTCTTTCCGTTAATAATCATGTCAATACCTTTATATCTGTCCATTTTCGAACCTGGTGGGAAGAACTGACTCTTTCCCCCTAATTTATTAGAAAGTTTCTCAGAGACCTTTAATTCGTTCTTATATCCATTAGATATGGACCTCCATTGTATATTGATTAGTTCATTAATAAATTGTTCGTCATTTTTGAATACGTCAGCTAACCAGTATACGAAATCTCCGTTTCCTTCTTTTCTCCACTTTTCGTTAATCTTATTTTGTACTTCTCTTTTTGTGTCGAAGAAGTTTACTACTGACCATGATTCATCTGTTCCTGCTTTTTCACCTATGGTATGAATGTTTCTTACACCTGGTGAATATATATCGTCTGAACTTATCCAGTTGTCTTCGAATGCAATTTGTAAGGCTTGTCTAATGGTCTTCGGTGTTGCTGTTCCGTTTGAATTGTTTCCGAATAGTTTGTCTGCGATGTGTGGGTTGTCTTTCTTTAATACGTTTAATAATACTCTTCCTTTTTTATCTCTTGAGTAGTAGTCGAAGTATTTTGGGTTTACTGAAAGTTCTTCACCGTCACCTACTAAGTATATCATGGAATTGCCACCATTTAAGTATTCACCGTCCACTAATTCTAAATCGTTGAAATATACAAACCATGTTGGGTTGTTACCTTTTCTTTTCCATGGCTTCATGGTTTTAAAGGTAAACTCAGCTGTTCCGTATTGACCTTCGTTAATGGTCTTTTTTAATATGTTTACTAATTTAAATGACATTATACAAATTCTAACTTATTATTTCTAAAAACAAATTTTCCTTTAAATCTTAATCTTTCACCTTCCATTACACCCCAAAGTCCTTGCACTTCTTTTGAGTCATCGTCATTGTTTGTTTGAAGATGAATTTCTTTGTTTTGTGAATTGATATACTTAATCTTATCTTTTGATGGTGTTACAAAAAATTCTTTATCAGGGAATGCCTTTTTAAATGCAGTTATTAGTTTTATGTATCTATTACTCTCCTTGGTGTATGATTGTGGACTCTGTTTATTATACTTCTCGTACTGCGTAGTTGTCTGCTCATTTAACAGTGCACCATAATTGAATAATTCTTTGATTCTGGTGATTTCAGATATAATTTCCTTGTTTTTTTCCATTATAATAGGTCTATTATGATAAATATCCGTCTTTTTATAAAGTGGCACAGATTATGTGTATTATATGGTATGAGAAAAATATTATTGACAGCTTTGGTTACAATCGGAATGATTGGCTCAAGCGTAGCACAGTTAGCAATCCCTGGTGAAATATTCGCACAAAACCCATCAAGATTTAATGGTCGTAAGGTTACTAT
>Ga0181570_10003747_pt1 | contig 11375 bp, 8 predicted proteins | sample 101ome_18_FD_148667 | JGI IMG/M metagenome (GOLD analysis project Ga0181570, IMG submission 148667) | Coastal salt marsh microbial communities from the Groves Creek Marsh, Skidaway Island, Georgia - 101406AT metaG (spades assembly) | ecosystem: Environmental > Aquatic > Marine > Intertidal zone...
GTGAGATGTATTCGAATTTCCAGTAGGCTAGACATTTTCCTTCACACTCGCATACATTGGTATATGACCACAGTCAATACTGTAGACCACGCTTTCTTAGCTCAGTTGGTAGAGCGCGCCCTTCGTACATAAGAAGAAAAAGGGTTTTCGTATGAATGCGCCCTTCATACTTAAGAGGAAAAAGGGTGAGGTCGCGAGTTCAAACCTCGCAGAGAGCACGGTTTTTTATATAGCGTTATCGTCTATTAAGTATGTATCAGATGTCCGACTTTTCTTACAAGCATTTAGTTCACGCAGAGAGCACGGTTTTACGGCAGAATGTTTTATACTACGGTTTAACTGTCCGAATTTTATTAGAAATGTTTTTACCAAGTAGAAATATGAACTTATACTATGGCCCAAATGTCCGAATTCTAATACATAAGTACTACTTCATACATACGAAGAACACCCAACGGGCAGCGGGAACGATCGATCGATCGCGCGACGTCCCCCGTCGTCGTCACTCGACGAGCGATAGATTCGATCGTCACCGCCGCCCGTTGGGTTCGGTCGGGCGACGGGCGACGAGAACGAACCGTTTTACATCCTGGGCGCGCGCGGGGGTTCGCGCGAGGGGGTTCACGCGCTCGTGGTCGTTCGCCCGAATTGACTGACTGACTGATTTGATTCTTCGATTGGTTGGAGCGTCGAAGAATTCTTTTCCGTCCGTATCGTTGAGTGATATCGAGATCTCGAACGACCACGGGACGATGTCGGCGTCACCGGCGCGCGCGCTGCGGCGAACGGCGTCGGAGGCGCTGGACGCGACGGTCACGGCGCGGTTGGCGTGGAGCGGTTGGACGCACTTGGTGAAGCGAAGAAGGCAAACGAACGAACACGCCGAGGCGATGTGGAGAGACCGATCGCGGCGAACGACGGGGCGAGTGTTGATGGGGTGGTATCGAGCGGTGAAGTTTGCGGGGAAACGAAGGCGGATGCAGTTGGATCGAGCGGAGGCCAAGTTGAAGGCGATGCGAGCGAGTTGGACGTTGTTGGCGTGGAAGGAGGCGACGCGGGAAACGAGAATGAAGAGGCGAAACGTGATTCAGAATTACTTGGTGTGGAGGGCGAAACGGTTTTTGCGGGCGTGGAGAGAGGTGACGGAGAAGAGCTTGAAGGAAAACCCGGAACGACGAAGGGTCGGGGGTAAGACGGTTGAGGAGGAGAAGGCGGGGGGCTCGCGCGGGGAGTCACCCGCGGCTACGGCGGCTTCGTCGCCGAGAAGCGTCACGCGCGAGCGCAAATTTAAGAGAGTCACCGTGGCGGACATGCAACAACGTTTGTGGACCAAGGCGGATCCGTCGAAACCGATGCCGAGCGGGAAAAGTGCCGTCAAGGATGTGGAGGAAGAGTTGGCTGATGATACGACGGCGACGACGGCGACGACGACGGAGACGACGACGGCACCCGACGAAGCGTCGGAACCGGCAAAGAAATTCTCTCGAAACAACCAACGCGTCGTCGTTCAGCGTCGTAAAAAGGTTTTGGCGGCGTCCACTGCGACGAATGAACAACAGCCAGAGTCTCCAGCGGCGCGCGTCAAGATGAGCGCGCCGAGCAAGGAGACACTCGCAATCGACAACGAACCCGCGATGCCAGTGGCGCCTCCGGCGCAGCAGCAACAAGGAGAACAACAATCGTCAAGTTTAGACGCGGTGACGTCTTCGTCGTCCTCTTCGATGTCAGCCTCCATCAGCGTTATTATAGTCGTCGTCTTGGCGCTCGCGTTGTTTGGCGCCGTGGCGCTTCTCAGCACCCTTACCGGCGTCTCCATCGTTTCCGGAGGCCACTCGAGCGCGACAGAGATGGTTCGCCAGCACCTTTCTGAGGCTCAGAGAAACGTTACCATTTTAGCGCGCGCGTCTGCCATGCAGCGGAGAGAACTCGAGGCTTGTCGCACGTTTGGAGGAGGCGTTCCGGATGCGAGCCAAAACGCCGCCATCGCGTCCGCTGAGGCAAAGGTGTCCGACTCTGTCGTGCACGTGGCGGACCTCGAGATGAAGCTCTCACAAGCCAAGGCTGAGACTGCGCAGGCGATCAGCGCTAAAAACTTGGCGGAGGATCGATTGAAGCGATTGGGATCTGGCGCTTTGGATGCGGTCAAGTTGCAAGAGTCTCTGCAAAAAATGACGACGCGAGCGACGTATTGCGAAACTACTTCTGCGCAGGCGCTCAAGTTGAAGACAGCGCGCGACGCCGCCTTGTCTCGAGCCGAAAAGGCTGAGGAAGCGTCGTCGAGATTGCGATCGCAGCTCGCGCATGCGAAGACCAACCTAGATGGGGCGCAAAAAGCCCTCGTGCAGACGACAGAGGTGGCTAACACGTGCAGGTACCAAATCGGCAAATCAGCATACGTGCCTTCGTACCAACCAGAGGCGTCATCATTCTGGCAAATGGCGTTGGATCTCTTCCCATCCCTTCGTACCATCTTTTCGGTGTACGCTTTTGTATTCTACGCCGTTTGTGGGTACGCGTACTACGCGCGAGTCGTACTTGAGCAAGTCGTTGCTGAGCGGGATCGACTCGTCACCGAAGTCGCCAAGATGCGCATGGGAGGAGGTCCGACGCGGTTTACGCGAAGCACGGAGATTCACCACTCGACTCCCGTGCCGATAGACCTCGACGATAGCGATGCGAGCGATGGAGAGACCGCGACGAACCACGCTCCTACGACGAGCGCCGGCGTGAGCCTGGAGAGCGCAAACTCGTTTGATCGTAAGCGCTCGAGAAGTCTCAGCGATATCAACATGGAGGACCAAGCGGGCACGGCGCTGAAAAAGACCGCCACTGAAGACGGAGAAGAAGATGATGAACAAGAAGAAGACGTTGAAGAAGCGGACGAAGGCGCCGCGGAAGTGAACGATGAAGAATCCGAACCAAAGGCGGGACCTTCGTCAGTTTCGTTCTCTGATCAAGCGGAACCATCCACGGAGAGGTCGGTGCGACTGATTGAGCGTTGGGTGGAAAAGTCGCAGGATCAAGAGATCAAGGATGAGCTTTTGCGCATTCGCAGGCTCGTGGAGCTCGAGGATGAACGCGAAGTAGCGCAGGAACAAGCGGACATGGAGCGACTCAAAGTCATGACGGATGGCAAGTCGACAACGCCAAAGGCGAGTAAATAAAAGAAAGGTGCCGCCTTCTTGTAAAACAATTTAATACTTATCGCAACACAGTATCACAACATCACTAAGACGTCGCGCGCAGCGCCAAACTGGCGTCAAACAACGCGGGTAGCTTCAAGGTCTTATCCTCTATGTGTCTAAGTTTGGATTCGAGCTCAAAGAAACCGTTCACGCGCGCCAACTCACTCGGAGCTTGGTTTCTATCATCCGGCAAGAGATACGCGTCCAAACACGCGGTGTCAATCTTTTCTAATAAATAATCAATCACAGATTCGTGGCCGTAGATGGCGCACTTGTGCAACGCCGAGTGACCGTTCACGTTGATCACCGAGTGACTAACGTGTTGTTCCTCGACCAACCACTTGACCATGCTCAGAGCTTCGTCTTGGTCAGTCTCCGTCGTGCAGGCCCAGAGCACGGCGTTGCATCCCCAGCGGTTCGTTGTCCCGCAGTCAAAGTCTGGATTCTTCGCGAACCACTCAGCGACGTGACGATGGTTTTTCCAGATGGCCAAATGAAAAGGGTAGTCTCCATCGTACGAAGGCACGCGCGGATCCGCGCCTCGCTCGACGAGCCATTTGCACGTGTCTAGCTCGCCGTTTCGAGCGGCCCAGTGCAACGGAACTCGGCCATCTTTGCGAGCGGTGTGATTTGGGTGCATGCCGCACTCGTCGACGAGAAAAGCGCAGGCTTCGACGAAACCGCCACCCGCGGCCCACATGAGAGCGTTGCTACCAAAGGCGTCCTTTTCATTCAACGCGTCCCAGCCCTCGGCGATTGCGCGACGCATCCCCTCAACGTCTCCTCGCGAAGCGGCGGACATTCCAGGGGATAGCTCTTTGCGATTGTTCGAATTTCTCCAAGCCTTGGGCTTGCCCGCACCGGAACCACGCCAAGAGCTCGACTCAAATTCAGTCTCGTTGTCCATCGCCGCGCGCGCGGCAGCGGCGCAGTCTGGACCTTCACCTCCGACCGTCCAGTGTTGCCTCAGGCCACCGCCGTGCACGGCGTAGTACTTGAGACACCCATCGCATTGTCTCAATCCAAGAGACGTGAGCACGTCGTCGTGTCGCTTCGTTGTGAGGAGAATTTTCCCATCCGCCGTCGGTTTGGCGCGAACAAAGTAATCGTCTTCGTCGTTGCTCAGCGTCTCTCCCTCTTCGCTGAGTCTCAGACGCTGCTGCTCCTCAATCACATCAGCAATTTGACGCGCAAGTTTTGCCTCTTGACCCGCGAGCGATTCACCCACGAAGCCGCGACTAGCTAGGATCCTAATCGGCGCGCAGCTCATAAAGTTGTTTGAAGGTCGACGACCAGACACATTTGCCCTTAGATTACCCGCCATAAAGTGCTCCGTCTGAGCGAGCGGCGACCACTTCGACTGGTCCAACGCGATCGACACAGCCTTGGCCATGTGTTCGCTCAAGATACCATACTGAGCGGACGATGCAAACGTGGTATCGCTGACCTCGGATCCAGAGCCAGCGTCTGATTTCGTTTCGCACTCCAAGAGTTGCTTCTTCGCGGCGTACGGCTTGACAATCTCTGACGCACCGAGCTCTGAAATTGTTGCTCGCACTGCATCCTCTAAATCTGCACCCATCGGTGCCGTGATGCCGCGCGCGTTGAGTTCTTCGAGCACGAGCTTGATTTTCGTCGGTTCGATGCCTGCAAACTCGGGTATGCGTTCCGTCAAAATGGCCGGACTATGAAAATGTTCGCACGCCTCGCGACTGGCGCGCACTTTGACAAACGCCCGAGTCACCATCTCGCGATAGAAGCACGCCAGAGCAGTGTGAGGAGGGGCTTTTTTCAACCACTTGGCTAACGACCAGGCGTCGAAAAGCGCTGTGTTTGCGCCTTGGCCCTTAAAAGGCGACATTGGATGCGCGGCGTCGCCGATGCAAATAACTCTCGAAGACGACGCGCGAGGAGTCATGTGCGGCTTTTCTTTCGCTTGCGCTCGCGATACCGGCGGCTCTTCTCTGTCGTAAAGCGGTCCGGCCCACGCATCTTCCCAATCCGTGTGATCGAACATGTCACTGACCGGCTCGTGCCATCCCTGCGTGTGCTCCAACACAAAGCTCTTCACCTCGCTTCTCGGCGCCTTGCTCAACGCCCGCGCCGTCTCTTCATCCACGCGCACGCTCAACTGCCACATACTCCTCGGCGGCGTCCCTCTCTCCTCGTTCGCCGCCTCAAAAGGCATGGTAAACATTCTCGAACGTCCATCCACCGTGTAAAACCCTTGACGTCGAAGAAGCGCGTGGTTCAAATCCGTAAATCCCGTGCACAGCGCCACGCCGAGATACCTCAACTCGCCGCCCGATTTAAGATCCCCACCAGCGTTCGGTGCCCGACGCACCGCCGATCTCACACCATCCGCCGCGACGAGTATCGTTCCTCTCACCGTCTCCCCGCTCTCGAGCGTCAAAGTCACCCCAGATTCGTCCTCAATGTAATCCTTCATTCGCTCGCCCCAACGCAACCAATCCTTTGGAATTTTCTTCAACAAAATTTCTCTCACAACGTTTCTCGGCACTCGCAGATTCGTCGGTTTATCGTCCCCACCCTCGGAAGACGTCGTCGTCTCATTTTTTCCATCCAGAAACGCCCCTCCGTAGTACCCCAAAACCCGTCCACTCGCGCTAAACGTCCAATGCGCCGTCGATTTCGTACTCGACGCTCGCAACGCTTCCCAAGCGCCCAACCCTCTCAACGCCCCATTCGTCTCGCTGAGCGTCACCCCGTACCCTTGTCGACGCGCCGACGCCGAGGCATCGCGCTCAAAGACCAAACACCGCGGTCCGCGCTTCTCGGCGTCGTCTCCATCGTCGGTTTCGTCGCACCACCCGGTGTGAATCTGCGCAGCGAGCGCGAGACCAGCGATACCGCCGCCGACGATGAGCACGACGTCATCGGGTCCGAGCGCTGTTTTACACCCCGGTGGCTTCGTGCGTTTGGTCGACGACGACGGAAACGACGACGAGGACGACGACGTACCGGACGCCGGCGGGACGTCGGGGTGCATGCCGACGTCGTCCGCCGAACGACGAGGTGTGAGGCGTCGCGTACTCGAAGGAGAGTGTGTGGAGCGGAGTGGGAAAAAATGCGCAATAGTTACAACAGAAATAGAAAAATACATCATCGCGTCCTCACCCGATGTCACCGGAACCCCGTGAAGACCAACATTGACCCAGTCCACTCGCTGCTCTCCAGAGGCATCTTCTTAAATCCCGGCAGTGCGTCTTCAGAGGGAACGCGCGGGCGCTTGTACGCGATGTCGCGCTCGAGCGTCACGCGAATCCCGAATCTCGGTTCCCACTCCGCGTTCGTCCGCTCAATCACCCGCTCGAGCGCGGATAAAAACTTTTCCTCCCTCGCGCTCGACTTGCACAGCGACACGCACGAGTACACGCAACAAAACGGGGCGAGCACGACTGAAAAGATGCCCGCCACCGCGCACAATCCAGAGACGTAGTCGACGCTCGACGCCAACGTCTCCTTGACGTCGGTTATAAACACATCGAACGTCGGCTGATCCATCCCGCGTTCGCGCAGCAACATCGACACATTGACGTGGCTTCGCATCGCCGTGCGCGATTCCCGTTCCGGGGCGAACATCGACATCGAATCCGCATTCCAGCAGCACCCTCGCAACGCGCGCGAGTGCGAAGACAAGGCGTGCGTTTCAAAGGGTAACCGCACCGCGACCGCGACCGCGTCCACGGTTTCCGGCGGCGGGTACGACGGCGGCGGGGTGTTCCCGCCGTGTCCGCCCGCGTCCGACATTCCCCGTTCCCGCGACGCGCGTCAGCCAGTGCGGTCGCAACCATCTTGTCGCGAATTTGTGTTTCGTGAAACCGGCAGAGTGACCGTTCATGACTCGTAGAAATAGGTGAGGGTCGTACCGAATGGGAACCAACTCGTTCCAGTTTTGCCGTCTTCACTCGTCTTTGCTCGCGTTTTCTTTCGTAAGCGACGACGACGACGAGGGCAGAGCGACGAATCGAGCGCGGGGGAGACGAAGAGAGAGACCGACGGGTCACCGGTTTCGCGGAGGATCACGAACGAGAACCGCGCGCACACCGCGCGCGCACACACTTTTGGGGTGACTTTTTGCAAGGCGAAAGCGAAAAGAAAAGCAAAGTGACGGTGACGGTGAAACGGCGACGGTTGCGGTGAAGGGACGGACGGACGGACGGGATGAGGACCGAGAGCTCAAACGAGGCAGCAGTCGGAGCGTATACGCCGCTTCCGGACGACGTGCCCATTTCGGAACGCGTGCCCATGGAGGTACGGTTGCGGTGCGCGGTCCATCACTCGGGGTGGGTCAAGCGAGAGTTTTACCCGTCTTCGCAGTTGTACCGTGGCTTGTCGTCTTGGTTCAACAAGGATGAAAATTTGGTGATATATGAGCAAATTCCATTAGTCGCGGGTAACTTGTACGACGCGATCAGTGCGAACGATTACAGCGCGGTGGGGGCGATGATGTACCAATACACGGATATTGCGTATTGGCTCTTTGTGAAGAAGGCGTCGGCTGACTCGGGTAACTCGCCGTTTCACGGTACGTCTCTCGATGGATTGATTCGTTTCTTTTCGCTGATTGACTCTTGTTTTTGCTTTTTGTCTCTCTCGATTGATTGAATTGAGGCGTTTATTTGCGATCGATGACTGATGATGAAACGCTTTGATTTTCCTTCACGACGCGCAGTCGCGGCGGCAACCAACAACGTCAAAATGCTGCAACTTTTGGAAAAGCGCACATTAGATCTCGCGGAACAGTTAGATCTCAACCGGAAGGATGGACCAACAGATTTGAGTGACGTTATAGATCTTAATATGCTCGATCCAAAAGAGAGGGCATGGAAAAACATAAACACGCAGCGCCTGTTTGAGACGATCATTTCGGCTCGCAACCTTAGTGGAGGCTCTCCGTTACACGTGGCGTGCGCCGTCGGAGCTATAGACTCGGTCAGGTGGCTCGTTGCCAAAAATGGGGTGCACACTCTCGAGAATGACGAGGGCATGGATCCCATATCCATGGTGTGTTCATTTGTGAGAGCCAGGAAAGTCAACGACAAAAAGGGATACAGCGGTATCGAGTGCTTGAAGTTCTTACTGTCTCGTCCCGACGTTAGCGTGAACAATAGAAATGATATAGGTTGGACTCCTTTACATTTTGCCGCTCGTGAGGGCTGTTTGGAAACCATCAAGCTGCTGTTGGAAGCGGGCGCAGATCCGTGCGCCAAGTCGACGCTCTTGACTGAGAGGGATTTTGATGGAACGATTCTCGAAGTCTTGCGCGACAGCATCACGCCTTGCGACGTTGCTGATGATCCACGGATCAAGTCTCTCTTGAGAATGGCTATTTTCCAGAAAGAAAGAGGCAAACCCATCGATATCAATGCGATTGAAAATCCATCGGCGAGCGCCGACCCAGAGTCTGAGTTCAAGGTGATAGAAGCTCTGGACGCGAATGAAGAAAAGAAGAAGAAGAAACTCGAGAAAAAGAGAGAGAAAAAGAAGGCAAAGAGAGCGGAGATGCGGAGGTTGAAGGAGCAAGGCGAGCAAGATTCGCAAGATGAGCAGACCGAGGAAATCATCGCTGAAGTTAGGACGTCACAGGAGACGCTGGATGAGAAGGAAAAGCCGGTTCAAGAAGAGACTACTGCCGAAGAAGTCAAGACGTCACCGAAAAAGTCAGTCGAGAAAGACACCGCCTCTGAAATGCTCAAGTCACTGAAAAGGCCGCATGACAAGGAAAAGGTGGTTGAGAAAAAAATCATCGCCGACGTCGAGAGCGTGTTGACAAGGCCCGGTGAGAAGGATGCGCTCGATTCAAAGCCAAAGATTGACCTTGCTTCACGTGAACTTGAAGAGGTCATACCCTCGAAACTTGTCGACTTTGCTGTGGGTCGTGGTGCGTCCATCCATCGATCGACGGAGATGATGGATGAGAAGCAGGAGGAGGATGCCACCAATGCAATGGATGTGCCGCCGAGCGACCCAACGACGTCGACAGTCACGTTGAGGAACAACGATTCGGATGCCATAAATGTGAATATTCCTTCAGTCGGTGCTGAAGAAGAAGTCCTAGATGACGCTGATCCACGTTCAGAGGTAGATTCTCAGACACATGCGCTGGTGACGAGCGATGATGACGAAGAAACTCCCGAGTGGGCAGAGGCTGATGTGCCAGCCGAACCAATGCCGCACGAGTTCATGGTGGCACCTCTGGCTGGGGACACAGACGCAATGGCAGAGACGCGGACAGAGATCAAACCGTCCACTAAGGCTGCGTGGGGAACAACAATCCCTGAAGCCGTGCGTACGAGTGTAACATGTCCCGACCCGGTTCCCCGAGTGATTCCTTCTTGGGATAAACAGGTTTACCAGGTCGATATGAAACCACAGTGGGAAGAGTTGAGCTGGGCCAACCGCGCTACGGAAAGGATGGAAAACGTTCATTTGGAAGCGTTAGCCTCAGGTATCAACTGTGGTCACGTCTTAGGACTGGACTTGGACAATTTGAGTTTCGGACAGCTCGATTCTCTCGAGGAAGTCCATCGAGAACTCATCGCGCGTCTCAATGACGCCAGAATTTCCTTGGCGCGACGAACAGAGCGAGCGCGCGTTGAAGAGGAAATTCGCATCCGCCGCGAGATGGAAGAGCTTCGAGCGCATGCACAGCTCGATAGAAGAATGTAAATCGTGCCCGCAATGTCAAAATAGTGTAGCATGTAGAAGAATTGAAAATGTAAAGACGCGTCAAAAACATAAATTATCAACTACCGTATTATTGTTCTAGCTAAAACAGCAGAAGATGAAACGTCGCTACGCACTACCGATGAGGAGCAAAGGAACCTATACCGACCGCACCCACGCGCTGCCATCGAGTCGCGGTCCACTTGACTCCGCGAACGACTGGACAGCCCGCGTGAAGAGAGAGCTCGTCCAATTCGCCATTCAGATGCGCATTGTAAAAGAGCAGAGCGTCTCCTCGACGAGGCTTCACCGCGAGAACGTCGCCGTCTCCTCGACGTGCGCGCTCACACGCAGTCTTAAAATCGTCCTCTTTGCCCCCGCTTTTCGACTTGGCGCTCCGTTCTCTTCCCAAAGGCACGCCGAGAGGGAACACCGTCTCTCCTCCCTCCTCCACGTCGCTCAGATACATCAACACGGTGGCGACGCGCTGGCCCCCATCTCTCACGTTCACGTCGTCGTAGAAAAAATCATGATGCGCTTTATACTCCTCCCCCGGTCCGTACTTCATCACCTGAATCGTCTCGCCTCGATTTCTCGGCAACATTGTCCACGCCGCCACGCGCAGCTCCACGTCTCGCACCACCTCGTCCTCGTCATCTCTCGTCCTTATCCATCCCCCAGAGCTCGTTCTATCGTCGCTCACCGTTGCGTTCCCCCCATCATTATCCACTACTTCGCTTCTACCCATCGTCTCGTGCGCCAATCGTACCAAATGTTCCGTCTCTCGCCTCGTCAAAAAGTTTCTATACACGTACGCCCGCGGCGTCGCCGAGACTTGTTCCACCCACTGTCCCTCCGACACCCCATCGTCGTCACCACCGTCCCCGTGTCTCCTCGTCGCGTACTTGACGTACTCATTCGCGTTCAACCCGTGCGCGTCCTCGGCGTCCAGCACCTCGTCTCGGTGATCCCTCGGTAATCGCACGCGATCCGCCACTGCGGTCGGCATCGACGCGGACATCATCATCCACGACGTCACCAACACCACCGAGACGAGCGACGACGACGACCGGGACGTCGTCCGCATCGTCGTCCGCGTCGTCGTCGTCGTCGTCGCGCCGACCGACCGACCGACCGACCGACGCGAGGTTGGTTGATTGTCCCGTCGCCCCGCGCGCGCGAAGAGAAGAGCTTCGAGCAGCTTGGAGCTCGAGCTCGAGCTATCTATGATACACTATGTCGTGTATGAGTAAACAGTCAGTATTAATACGTCCTCTCGAACGCGAAAACGAGAGGGGAACGAGAGTAACGGTTCGGTTCGCGGTTCGACGCGAACGACGACGACGACACATCGCGGCGTGACGCGAGGCGAGGCGACGCGGCGACGAACGATGGCGAGCACGGTTGGAATGATGGACCCGGCGTTCTTCGTCGGAAGAAACGAACTCATCGCCTGGGTGAACGGGTTGCTCGGGCTGAGCCTGACCAAGGTGGAACAGT
>Ga0181570_10003750_pt1 | contig 11367 bp, 10 predicted proteins | sample 101ome_18_FD_148667 | JGI IMG/M metagenome (GOLD analysis project Ga0181570, IMG submission 148667) | Coastal salt marsh microbial communities from the Groves Creek Marsh, Skidaway Island, Georgia - 101406AT metaG (spades assembly) | ecosystem: Environmental > Aquatic > Marine > Intertidal zone...
GTAAACCCAATGGATGTTATTTACGAACGGTGTATGGTGTTAGTTCGTAAGAAAAGGGAACTTCGTCGCGCCTTGATTTATTCCAAAAAGAGGAAAAGAATAACACAAAACTTTAAAAATGAGGCTATAAAAACGTACTGTATTATTTTAGGTTTAGACGAAAACATGACTTTAACTGATTTACAAAATGAAGGACACATACCCGACGAAAGTATATTTTATAAAGAATTTTTACGTGTGACTAATGAGTATAGAGAAGGGTTAAGGTATTTACAGATACAAGAGCTCGATAACATAGATAATGAGATGAACCGTGTTATTCATTTTTTATCTTCTACTCAGAACGTCGTAAACGAATACAATTCTATAAACGTGAACGTTCCAAACCTAAGTTGAACTAAATAATAATAAAAAATAAGAACGAAAACAAAAACAAAAAACAAAATGGATGAACTTACTAACTTAATGCGTTTGATCGATTTGAACTCGAAGATAATACCCGAGGGTGATTACCTCGAGATGTGTAATTCTATAAAGAAGGTACACGAGTGTGTTTCCCGTCCTAACTCGAATTACGAATCGGACGATGAAAATGCGTTTCACTTACGCGTAACTATGCGTGATGATACTTTCGGTATACCTACACCGTTTTCAACCGAAAATAGTCAAAGGCACAGGCGTAGGTATTACGAAGACGATTCGGAAGATGATGAGGTTGTACAGATGGATGTAGATTTACCTACCGCAGATGCTGACGAACTCGACGAGTTATTGGCGAGACCGGACGAGTCTCTTACTTTTGAAGATAGGTTCAATCTTGTACACTCCGTTTTACCTTACCTTCGCGTACCGAGAGAAGACGTGAATGGTGATACTTCATTTGAATCCGATATAGAGAGGTTACAAAGAAGACAAAGAGAATACGATGAAGCCGAGTTACGTCGTATAGACGATAGAATACTCGAAACTGAAACTATGATTCGAAAAACGAAACCGAGACAAAGAATAACAAACATTGTTAAGAGAGACGCCGTCAGAAAATACGCTTCGGATATGGGAATACGTTTGTATAGGTATACTATAGGTGGTCTCATAGACAAAGGGTACGATGTAGGTAACGAACGCGAATTTTATAAAAACTATTTGAATTCGTATAACGAAGAGGTTGAATATAAACTGAGAGATTTGAACGAGGAACTGTTTAACCTTTGTCGAGATAGAGATTCCCTTTTAGAAGAAATGAACGATACCGATACCGATACTGTTATTTAATTAAATATCATTTTACACCATTTTTCGTTAATATTGCCGAAAGGCGAATACTCAAACAATAAATGTACTAACGCCCCTGATACTATCAAAACCGTCTCGCTTTTATACACGTATCTCGACATAAACATAACTATAACGTAGAGTAGTAAACCTATGAAAAGTGCTTCTGTAAATACTGTTGTCACAGGACGCATTTTTTTTATTATAGTATAATAAAAAAAATGGACGCACAAGATATATTCATAAGATTCGTTTTATTGGGATTTTTAGTTTTTCTTATTTGGTGGGTAAGGGACATGATGAGTAAATCGAACTCTAATAAGAAAAATAGACCACAAGTACCAAACTATTTTAAGGGTCTATCACCAGCACCAACACCTTCTAGACCTGATATAGCCATGTTATAGATTTTTAAAAATTATCTCGTGATATATAAAATGATACTTTTAATAGCTATCATTCTATTTATCATTTTAGTATTATGTCAAGTAAGAAAAAAGGATAAACGGGAGGGTTATGGGTATACAGTAAATGATTATAGTGTACAGTGGAGTAATAAGGCGGGTGTAGAAAATAGCGTTCAGAAATGGATATTTGTATTCGAAAACAACAAAGGTCAAAAGTATCATACAAAACAATTTGAAAAAGGTATTGCCCCTGATACTATGTTCAAAGACTTTACACTTGTTGATAATACCACACTAATCGATAATGAAACGTTTGATGTAAACATTAATGGAACTAATAAACTTAAAGTATATTATAACGAAGAAAAACAAGACAATTTCATAACCGAAAAGGAGTTTGAGTATGGTGTTTTTGGTACGTCGTTAAGTGATGTACAATTTACAGTACCTCCACCAGAAAAAGCATACTATTCTTGGAAATATTATAAAAAACGGATTTTGGGTATATCGCAATTAAAAGACCTTGTTCCGGATAATTCTGGGACTATTGAAACATTGGGACCGAGTCAATCATATGAACCTATGATGGATTTATATTCTAAATTCTATCTTTATGATAATCCTGAAGGTACTATGTATATTGAAGGACACTTTTATGCTAACCAAACGAAAGAGTTAACTGATTTTCCGATTTATTTTTATGCTTATAATGATGGTGATTTTATGAAATTTTATATTGATGGAAAATTACAATTTACAATTGACTCTGATAAAGGTCCAATTTACAATGATATGCTTAATTATACGTTTATAAAAGGTCAAACGCACAAAATACAAATTGTATTAACTTCGGTATATTCAAGCAGATTATATTTTTATACAAAGCCGTTAATTGGTTTTTTAGAAGATGAAACTAATTTCACAAAAAAGAAATTTAATTACAGTGATACTGTAAATATACCGGAAGATGCCGTTGGTGAAATTATTGTCATTGAACCTGAAATTGAAATTGATAGAACAGGTGAATTTGCTTGGCAATTGTTTGATGAAGACGGATATTTACCATACGCTAGTTCATTTTTAGGTTTAACACCTACTAAGACTGGACTTACAAAAAGTATAAAAAATAAACACGATGGTACGGGTGGAACTTTACAGAATCATTATGGTAAAGAAAAATACGGTGTCAAATGGACGGGGTATTTCGTACCTAAAAAAAATGGTTCACATGGTTTTGTTACACGGTCTGATGATATGAGTTATCTATACATAGACGGCGTTAAAGTTGTGGATAACAGGGGAATGCATGGTATGGTTAGTAGATCTGGTTATATAAATTTGAAAAAAAATGAAACGTACAAAATTGAAATTTATTTTAGTGAAAATACAGGTGGTGATGAAATGAAGGTTTGGTTTAAAGAACCTTATAGTGGTTCTTGGCAAAATACATTCGACGGGTACTTGACCCCGTTTGATTACGAACCTCTCTTAACTTTACCTCCGCCCACACCTACATACGATTCTATAACAGTATACGTAGACGAAGAAACTAAGAAAGTAACTGTAAAACTATATGGTATTACTAACCCGGACCCTTACTATACGCTCAAAATTGGAGATAAAGTCGAATATCAGTTTACGGCGAACGATGCCGGTACTACCCTTGAATTCGAATGGTATGAGACTTCTTACGGTTATAAATATTACGGTTTATACATGAACACTGAATATGTTACTTCGGTGAACTTTGAAGTAAAAGCACCTCCTATTTCCTATAAAATTTTAACAAGTGTAAAAGATGGTACGGTAACTTTAAAACTAATAGATATTGTTAACGCGGACCCTTATTATTACTTCAAAATTGGAAATCCAATTGTAGTAAATTACCAATTTAAGACGGGTGATACAGAAAAAACCTTTACGTGGACTCAAGCACTTGATACGGTAAAAGACTATTACGTGTATATTAATAATTCTGAACAAAAATTAACAATAAGTACAACTTACAATTTAATGTGGCGGTATTTTGAAAACTCTGAATATGGTAGCCCTATATATTATGAAGAAGAAACAAGTAGTGGTACGTGTAGTAATATATCAAGTTTAAAAGAAAGTATTGGTATAGATCCACCCGGAAAAAAATACGTTGTTTTATGGGAAGGTGCTTTTGTACCCGAAACAGATGGTGAATATACTTTTAAAGTAGAATCAGATGGGAATACGAGAATAGCAATGAACGGAGAAAATATTACTGATTATGTAAATGGAAACACTACCGTTACTATAGATTTAGAAACTGGTAAATCGTACTTTTTTACAGTAATATTTTATGACCCTAAAGGTACGAGTGATATAAATATTAGTTATAAAAAACCTGGTAGTGATGAATTTACATCTGACTTTTCAAGTATAATTCAACCGCCCGTGTATTTACCTCTTGTTAGATATGAGTTATATAAAAATAATAATGGATGGGTTCCCAATAGTTCTAGTAGACCTTTTTGGATTAATGATAGTGACTTGGTAAAGGCAGGTACGACGTCTAATTTAGGATCAAAAAATGAGATTATTGGTGATTTCTTTGATGAAGCTACTACTGGTAAATATCTTGTTAAATTTGTTATTACTTATACACCACAAGGTAATTTTGATAGACATAATTGGAAATTTTCATCAACTAATGGTGGACCAAACTATAATTCTTTGTTTGTAAAAGAAAATGACAACGATCCTGAAAAAATTGATTTTTATCGTAATGATTTTTATAAAGTTGTTAATTATACCTATAGTATGAAAAGAGGTATGAAATACGAGTTTACGTATTGGGTTAGACTTGATAGATGGGATGATGATTTAAATATAAGCGTAACACGAGAAGTGGGTGGTAATGGTTTATATGGTAATTGGGAAAAACCACTAGAACGCGTAAACTATATGGTTGCATCAAATATTGAAATTGAACAAGCTAAAGAATACACTCCCACTTGTAAACCGTGGCACAGAAATTTTGATGAATCTTATTTATTTAATGATTTGTATGACATTTTTATTTCAACGGAGTGGCAAAATTATGGAAATTCTTATGATGAAACCAGGTGGCAACAATATGTTGAAGATTTGGGTTTGCCATCTAAATGTTCTGAATTAAATAGCGATAAAAAAGAGTGTAAAGAAACAGAAGATAAAGTTCTTATTAATAATGTTTGGAATAAATATAAACCTTGTCAATGGAGATGATAAAAAAATATAACATATAATATATAATGTTAGGCAGTATAGTATTAGTAATACTTATACTCGTATTAATTTATTTTTTCGTTTACCCTAAATTTTTAAAGGGTAAGAAAAAGGAGTCTCAGGATAAACAAAAAGTTGATACTTCCGAGGTATTTGGTCCTCAGATTGAATTTGGACCAAGCGAGGCTGTTTATACTCCGTATTCCGAAATTTCAAACTATGAAATTGAGGGGTATAGTATAGAATATGATGATGGAGAATCTCCCCCAACGCAACCACCGGCGGCCATTTCGCCTCCAACAAGTGATGGAGTCATTCCATACGCAAAGTTATCTAATGCCGTAGAAATTATTTTTAATTGGAGAAACCGTTTTGGGTTTGTTAACGTAACGGACTTAAAATTTGATTGGTACGCCGGTACTACTACTACTACTGATAGTAACGGTAATACTATTACTACTGATGCATTGATAAAAACTAAAAAATATAATGTAGATACTGCTAGTGGTACTCCGAAGAATTATTTTAAAACGAATTTTCCAAAAAAGGCGACAGGAATTGGTGAAGTTCAAGAATATAACTCGATTTCTTTCCAGTTACCATCCACTAATGATACGGTAAGTGTTGTAGGTGATAATTACGTTATAATGAGTTATAAATTAAAAGATAGTACTGATTATATTCCCATATTTACAAAACAAGACCTTATAAATATAAATACAATAATTAATATAAGTGAAAAAGATTTATCACAAACTTTAAATTTAAAGGATACTGTAAAACAAACTTATACACCTGGTATATCAAAAAGTGGTGATGATGCCATGAAAGTGACTTCGAATATAGAAAAGACGGGATACTATATAATACCCGGTGCAGAAGACATTACAAAAATAGGTAACGAAACTATACAGTTTTTGATTGATCGAAAGAATAATGGTAGGATAATCATGAACCCAGGAAAAGATAATTATCACGTAAAACTTATGGTTGAAGATACGGGTAAATATATAAAGTATTCTTTTTCAAACCCGGATCGTGAATTTTCGTTTGTAGATACGTACGCAGACGCTAACGATTTTACTATAGTGGAAGGTGAAAAAGAAAATACTGTTAGGTTTAGACTCCAGGATAATGGTACTGATTATTTCATGACATATGAGAATAAAGCTAATGTTGGTCGTGTATTAGCCATGAAGAGTTACGATGAAGTAGAAAACGATGAATATTATGGCTATGATTTAAATTTCTTAAAGGTATCGGGTAATGTTGATTGTCAATATAAATGGGAAGTGGCTGATGAGTCTGACGAAACTTATTTAAATACCGGTAAAAGAAATTATATATTTAAAATTATTAAACCACAAAGTGGTGATGGTAAAGCGTGTATGGATACTGACGGTATTACTGAATTGTCATATTCCGGTGGAGAAGTAGTAGAAAGAAACGAAGATGTAGATTGTAAATTAATTAGATCGTACAATTGGGGGACATGTAGTAAGAAATGTGGTGGTGGTATTGAAAAAGCCCCTATAAAAATTGAACAACAACCATTTAATGACGGTAAAAAGTGTGATGAAGTTAAACTTACTATTCCTACTGGAACTGGAGAATCTGTTAAATATGATGAAGATAACGGGTATTGGGTTGAAAGAGCGTGTATGACACAAAGTTGTGAAACGTGTCAAGCGAACGAATTTTTATTAGAATATTCAAATTACTATGGTTTTGATCCATATGAACAATATGATTGTAGATTAATTACTAATGAAACAGATTGTAATTCAGCGAAAGGTGGGTGGGATCTTTCATTTAATAACGTGTGTACTTGGAAAGCATAATGGTATGCCCGGTGGATTTACTGCCAGGCACAGGTGTGATATTTAGTTATTATAGACCTAAGTTAAATAAAAATGTATAAAAATATAAATAAAAAAAATGTCTGATTCTGTTGAAAATATTCTCATTAACGTCGTCCGTGACTCTAATAGTTACATGGACAAAATAAACAATAGTGTCCTTTCCAATAATAATTTACTACAAACACTTATTGAAAAGGTCAATAAATCTGAAGAAGAAAATAAGTACCTTCGTGAGACTGCGGACGTTACTCAAAAACTGGTATACGAGCTTTTGGGTACGGTGAAGGTTTTATACGAGAAGATCGAGGTTTTGGAAAAACCGAAACAAAAACGTCAGGTTAAGGAAAACAAACCCGAGGAGCCTAAAATTCAGTGTAAATGTCACACGAAGAAAGGCGAACAGTGTAAGAAGTGGTGTTTACCGGGTCACGATACGTGTAAACAACACGCCAAAACTTTGGGTTCGTCGACGGTAACCGAAGAACCCGGTGGTGGTGGTAGTGGAGGAGAAGGAAGGAAGGAGGAACCTTCTTCTGTTCCCACGAAGAGGAAACGCGGTACCGGAACGGAGAAACCCGTTACAAAGAAAATGCCCATGCACAATCACGACCCGGGTGAAACGCCGAGCGAACCGTGTTACGTGTGTTTGGCCCACGGCGACGTCCTCGATCCCGATATGCCCGACGACGAGTATGTCGGTACGGTTATTGACGGTTTAACACTCGAGGAACGTTTGCGTCGAGCCATAGAGGAAGACGAGAAAAGTGACCCTGGTTCGGAATACGAATACATTGAAGAGGAAATTGAGGTTGAGGTTGAGGTTGACGAGGACGAGGACGAGGACGAGGACGAAAATATACACAAAAAAAATAAAAATGTACAGTAGTAGTAAATAATGAATGCATTGCTAATTTTTTTGGTAATAGTTATATTAGTAACTGCTGTATTAGTCTACTTATACTTTAACAAAATGGGACCATGGAAAAAGGAAAAGTCTCCAGCACCGGCACCAGGACCAGCACCAGGACCAGCATTGCCCAGCATAACAGATTTTTCAGTTGATAGGACACTTTCACCTCCTAAAACTGACACATATACTATAGAACCGTATACTATAGAAGGGTATACTGCCGCAGATTTATTATCTTTATCAAAAAACGTTACGTTTACACTAACCTGGAAGAACGGTCTTGGTTTTACAGAGGCTGGTGTAAACAAAATTGAAGTTTATCACGGTGTTATGGGCAGCGGAACAACGACTGGTAATCCATCTGGTGGTTGGAAACTAAGAGAAACAATTAAGGCTACATCTACAGATGATACTACTTCTACAGATGTTACTCCTCCTCCTTCTAATCCTCCTCTTGGTCTAAATAATTTTGATACAGTATCAGTAGAAATATCGGGTAATGGTAACTATTCTTTTGCAGGTACAAACTTTTTCAAAATAGTAGCGTATTATGGGGATGATAATATAGAATTACATAATGATTCTAATTTATATATCAAAGCCTCCGCAAGCGACAAAACAAACTACGGAATCGTAATTTCGGGTGATGAATTAGTTGGAACAACGGAATTATTAACTCCGGAAACGATTACTTATGAACCAAGATTGGATAGTAGTAAAGGTCAAAGTTTTAAAAGTGAAATAGCTAATCAAACTTACGATTTTTATTATTATGAAAGTACAGGAATTAATTATGCTCCGACAAAATTGTTTAGTAACGTAAGATTAGTACCAATAGGTGAAGAGGGTATAGAATTTAAACTTGAAAGTGGTGGTAAATATTTAGATGTTGAAAAACTTGATTTTGATAAAAATGAATTTAGTGGTGGTTCGGTAGTTAAAATAGCGGAAAGTTTGGAAACAGATACAAGAGGTCATGAGAAGGTAATAATGTTAAAAGCAAACATTAATGGTGAAGATAAATATTTATTTGGTAGTATATTTAAAACATTAAATGATTTGACTATTTCAAGCCAAGATGAATTTTTCAGGAGAAATATATACATAAAAAAACATGTGGAAAATAGTACTTGATTAATAATGTAAAAAAATAAAATGTATACTACTAATAAATGGATACAACGCGAGGTATTCTTTTCTTAGTCGTAACACTTATTATAATTGTTTCAATTTATTATATTGTAAAAATGGTTAAAGGGCGTACTCAGTCTCGATCTACGCCTTCGACTTCGCCTTCACCCTCGGACCAAACGGACGAAATTTCAATTTCGGATTTAAAGTTTGAAAGAACACTTAACCCTGATAAGAGTAATAGTAAAGGTGGTGACATTGTTGGTTATACTATAGAATACGCCGGTGTTAATTATGACGAATTATCTAAAAACGTTACTTTTACTCTAGGTTGGAAAAACAATATAGGTTTTACTGATAAAGTAACGGGGTTTAAGATTGAACATTATGTAAAAGTTGGTGATAATGCTTTCCCTAGCACTGCAAACCAATCTAAAGTTTTTGACGGTAAAGCTGAAAATGCAGTTGTTAAAATAGAAAATTTTGGAGAAAATAAAGTATCTATTGTGAGTGACGGAAGTTACTCTGTTGTGGGAAAAAATAGATTTAAAATAAAAGTCATTATGTATGATAATACAGAGAAAAACTTATATGACGGTCTTGATACTAAAAATATAGATGATGACAGTCATGAAATAGTAATTAGCGAACAAGAATTAGGGGCAACACTAGATATGACAAAACCACAAACGGTAACATATACGCCAGTAACAAATAGTTTTACAACTTCAGAAGTTGACATTGTAAAAAACAAGTATTGGATTTATAATGAGAATACAAATTTAAATATTGGTGATGAATTTATTTATTTAATACCTGCCTCTTCTGGTACTACTACTACTACTAATACGGATGGTTCAACAAGTAGTGAAAAAACAGGTGCCGATACATTCTTTTTTAAATACGAAGATGGTGATTACTTACTTTACAATGCAACAAAAGGTGAATGGAATGAGACAGACGACAGAGGTGAATACGAAGATAGTGATTACGATAACCGAATGTTTGTATCATTTTACAATAAAGATGGTAATACTATGGAATTGAGAAAAGTGACTATGGGGTCTGGTTATGGTGAGAAAATGATAACTAGTGATGGAGACGGAAAATTAAAATTCATGTCTGCGTCGGAAACAGATAGTGTAGACGAAACCGAATTTAAAAATTCGAGATGGACATTTGTAGACACAAAAGAAATGAAATGTACAAATGATACTATTCGTATAAGTAAAAAAGATGGTTCTGTCTGGAAATTCTGTCAATTTACTTCATACAATAATCAAGCAATATTTGACTGTGGTAGCTTAACAGCTTTAGATCCAATTTATGAAAATGCAGACAATTGGAAAATTACTAAAATCGAAGCAGAAGCAGGAAATGAAGAAGATGGTTCAGGGTATACTCTAACATCTATTTATTCTGGTAATTCGTATTATTTAAAAGTACAAGGTACTTTTGCAAAACCAACAAAATATTTGTATATCACATCTGATCAAACAATATTAAAAAAATCTGATTTTAAAGCTGTTGGAAGTCAAAATAGATATTTTTGTGCTGATAAATATATGAGAATAGACATTATAGATTATATTTCAAACCCAAAGAACGAGAAAATGAAATAAAAAAACGGTAATATTATATGGATAATTGTTTACGTCGAGTATTGAGCCTAGTCGACGAAAACAAGTATAAGATACCAGAAGGTGATTATATAGAGATCTGTAAAAACCTGAGCGATATTAGAAAAATACATAACGGTGAAAATACAAAACCCTCGCTTTTTATAACTGTGGGAAAATTAGCTAAAACTGTAATAATTGGTATTTTAAGTTCCAATGTTTTAAAACGTTTTGGAAAAATAAATGTTTTGTAATATAAATAAATGGTAAACAGACAATTCAAAGATTTGGCGAATATTATAAAAAATATAAATAATTCAGAAAAAAAAATCCACAATATTGAAAAAAAACGTACTCATATTAAAAAAATTATATCTCAAAATCGTAATAAAATAAATAGATTAAATCGTGAGTTGAAAGATATTTATAAAATTATGAAAAATGAATTTGAAAAATCAAATCCTAAAAAAAATTATACAAACGATGAATGGTCAAGAATTCAACAAAGGGAACAAATGGCAATAAAGTTAGATTTGCGAGTTCAATCTATGAAAAAAGCGATTGAACACGGTGAAAAAGCAATAAAATATTATACAGAACTTATACAAGCTTTAAAGAAACAAATTAAAAGGGCTAATAATATAATCAATAATATTATTACTCAACAATATTTAAATACACATTGAATTAATGGGTAAAACTTTTTTATTTATTTTTTAAGAATAACTTTTTCAATTTATCCTTTTTAGAAATCTTTTCGCGAACTTCTTTTATGAACGTGTTTCGATCCATTATTGTTTTCATTTCTTTTCTTTCGAGAACGCCTCCCGTACAGAGTTCTTGCCATTCGTGTAATGAAATTTTCGATTTTTTTAATTCGTCCATTGTTTTTTCTTTCTTTTCTAGAATTCTATCTTTGAGTTTATCGT
>Ga0181570_10003761_pt1 | contig 11335 bp, 3 predicted proteins | sample 101ome_18_FD_148667 | JGI IMG/M metagenome (GOLD analysis project Ga0181570, IMG submission 148667) | Coastal salt marsh microbial communities from the Groves Creek Marsh, Skidaway Island, Georgia - 101406AT metaG (spades assembly) | ecosystem: Environmental > Aquatic > Marine > Intertidal zone...
GGCTAATTTGCCGAGTTCCTTAGAGTGGTTTATCTCGCGCACCTTGGTGTAATTACACCCACCCACCTGTGTCGGTTTACGGTACGGGCGGCCAAGGGAACAGTAATGAGCTTTTCTTGGTCAATGGTTTAGTAACCCGCTTCGTCACGAGGACTAGGCTAGGAATTCGATTACCCTGTTACCTTTCCATTCACGTCATCATTACCTTAACCTTTGCCGGTGCAGGAATATTAAACTGCTGTGCATCGACTACGCCTTACGGCCTCGCCTTAGCTCCCGACTAACCCTGGGAGGACGAACCTGGCCCAGGAATCCTTGGGTTTACGGTGGCCAGAATTCTCATCTGGCTTATCGCTACTCATGTCTGCATTCTCTCTAATCAGCGCTCCACTTTCCTTTACAGTCCAGCTTCGCAGCACTGATTATGCTCTCCTACCATCCCGCAAAGCGGGACCCGTGGCTTCGGTATATGGTTTAATCGCCAATCATTTTCGGCGCGGCATCACTCGATGAGTCAGCTATTACGCACTGTTTAAATGGTGGCTGCCTCTAAGCCAACATCCTCACTGTCTAAGTAACACCACATCCTTTCCACTTAACCATATTTCGGCACCTTAGCCGACGGTCTGGGATATTTCCCTCTCGCCTATGAAGCTTATCCCCCATAGACTCACTGCCAGATTTCACCTTACGGCATTCGGAGTTTGATTGGTTTTGGTACCCTGGTGTGGGCCCTAAGCCATCCAGTGCTCTACCTCCGTAAGTCAGCATCTGACGCTAGACCTCAATCTATTTCGGAGAGAACCAGCTATCACGGGGTTTGATTAGTCTTTCGCTCCTACTCACAAGTCATCCGAGCACTTTTCAACGTACACCGGTTCGGTCCTTCACAGCGTATTACCGCTGCTTCAACCTGCTCATGAGTAGATCACCTCCGCTTCGGGTCTATTGCCTGCGACTAAATCGCGCATTTCACACTCGGTTTCCCTTCGCCTCCATCCCATAAGGACTTAGGCTTGCCACAGACAACAACTCGCAGACTCATTATGCAAAAGGCACTCCGTCACCCCACAAGGGGGCTTCGAAACTTTGTATGCAACGGGTTTCAGGTACTATTTCACTCCCCTAGCAGGGGTACTTTTCACCTTTCCCTCACGGTACTAGTTCACTATCGGTTGCCAAGGAGTATTTAGGCTTATCCAGTGGTCTGGACAGATTCATGCAGAGTTTCACGTGCACCGCATTACTTGGGAAGCCTCTAGGGTGTCATTGGTTTTCGTTTACCCGACTGTCACGGTCTATGGTTGAACTTTCCAGAACATTCAACTAACGTCCGACAATCCCATATTGAGGTCCCACAACCCCTAGGAAACAAGTTTCCTAGGTTTAGCCTGTTCCGCTTTCGCTCGCCACTACTCACGGAATCACATTCGTTTTCTTTTCCTGGGGTTACTGAGATGTTTCACTTCACCCCGTATCGCCTCACTGGACTATGAATTCATCCAGTGATAATCCCGCATAACCGGGATTGGATTGCTCCATTCGGAAATCCATGGGTCAAAGCCTGCTTGCGGCTAACCATGGCTTATCGCAGCTTGCTGCGTCCTTCATCGCCTCTTGGCACCAAGGCATCCACCTGTTGCACTTAGTAGCTTGATCACAAAATTGAACTCTTAATAAATTAAGAACTCAGCGAATTGTAGATTATTTGGTTTTCACCTATATGTAGTTTTCAAAGAACAAAACCGATTCTGAACCGGTTTAAAAGGTATGGTGGGCCTGACTGGACTCGAACCAGTGACCCCACGCTTATCAAGCGTGTGCTCTAACCAACTGAGCTACAAGCCCTACCTAAATTTAAGGGTAGCAAAGCCAGAGTGGTGGAGCTGAGGAGATTCGAACTCCTGACATTCTGCTTGCAAAGCAGACGCTCTACCAACTGAGCTACAGCCCCATCAATAGGCCTGGTCACAGTTCCTGGAATCCAGGATATGCACCCAAATTGAAAGCTGAATTGTGCGATCAGCAATTGCCCCACCTTACAATGTAAGGCTCGACCTAGCTATGGTTCAGAGAACCATGCCTACTCCTTAGAAAGGAGGTGATCCAGCCGCAGGTTCCCCTACGGCTACCTTGTTACGACTTCATCCCAATTACCAGCCATACCTTCGGCACTTGCCTCCCTTGCGGGTTAGCTCAGCGACTTCGGGTACAACCGGCTTTCATGATGTGACGGGCGGTGTGTACAAGGCCTGGGAACGTATTCACGGCGCCGTAGCTGATGCGCCATTACTAGCGATTCCGACTTCATGTAGTCGAGTTGCAGACTACAATCTGAACTGGGCCCAGTTTTGAGGATTTGCTCCACCTCGCGGTATTGCTTCCCATTGTACTGGGCATTGTAGTACGTGTGCAGCCCTGGCCGTAAGGGCCATACTGACTTGACGTCATCCCCACCTTCCTCCTCGTTGAAACGAGGCAGTCTGTCTAGAGTGCTTTCCGCTGATGCGGAAGTGGCAACAAGACATGAGGGTTGCGCTCGTTGCGGGACTTAACCCAACATCTCACGACACGAGCTGACGACAGCCATGCAGCACCTGTGCAAATTCCCCGAAGGGTCATGTGCTTTCACACACTTAGAGATGCATGTCAAGGCCAGGTAAGGTTCTTCGCGTTGCATCGAATTAAGCCACATACTCCACCGCTTGTGCAGGCCCCCGTCAATTTCTTTGAGTTTTAATCTTGCGACCGTACTCCCCAGGCGGCACACTTAACGCGTTTGCTCCGCCACAGACGGGGTCGAATCCGCCTACAGCAAGTGTGCACCGTTTACGGCTAGGACTACCAGGGTATCTAATCCTGTTTGCTCCCCTAGCTTTCGTGCCTCAGTGTCAGGAATCGTCCAGAGACTCGCCTTCGCCACTGGTGTTCCTCTCGATATCTACGCATTTCACTGCTACACCGAGAATTCCAGTCTCCCCTCCGATCCTCAAGTCAAGTAGTATCCAATGCAGTTCCCGAGTTGAGCTCGGGGCTTTCACATCAGACTTTCTCAACCACCTACGCACCCTTTACGCCCAGTAAATCCGAACAACGCTTGGGACCTCCGTATTACCGCGGCTGCTGGCACGGAGTTAGCCGTCCCTTCCTCTTTTGCTACTATCAGGTTCAAATCTATTAAATCTGAACGGTTGTTCACAAATGACAGGGGTTTACAATCCGAAGACCTTCATCCCCCACGCGGCGTTGCACCATCAGGGTTTCCCCCATTGTGAATGATTCTCGACTGCTGCCACCCGTAGGTGTCTGGACCGTGTCTCAGTTCCAGTGTGGCCGACCATCCTCTCAGACCGGCTACCCGTCTTAGCCTTGGTGAGCCGTTACCTCACCAACAAGCTGATAGGCCGCGGGCTCATCATGAAGCGCCAGGCCCGAAGGTCCCCAGCTTTAGTTTACTCGGGATGTCCCAAGCAAACCACATTCGGTATTAGCATCGATTTCTCGAAGTTATTCCCAACTTCACGGTAGATTACCCACGTGTTACGCACCCTTACGCCACTAGAAACATTAAGTATTACTACCGAATGTTTCCCGTTCGACTTGCATGTCTTATCCACGCCGCCAGCGTTCGTTCTGAGCCAGAATCAAACTCTCCGACTAATTATTCAAATAATGAGCATTTTTGATGTTACCATCAAAAGGTTGCTTTCCTAAAACTCTTGGCCTCCTGCAATGCAGGAAACCTCAAGGGCTCATGCTTAATCGCACAATTCAATTTTCAAAGAACATGTTCTTGATGACAAGAACGTCAAAGTCATTAGAGGCCAAAAAACCCGAGTGCCGAATGTTTCAATTCGAATCGGCATCTCAGCTGCCTTCAATGTCGAGGCAAACTTTTATATTTGCGCTGCAACCTCGTCAACCCTTTTTCAAAATATTTTTTGAAGGGGTTCAGCGGAATTCCGCGAACGAGGGACGGAATATGCTTTTGCAGACTCGTGAGTGCAAGAGTTTTTTAAAAATTTTTTCGCGGACCCCGGTCGAAATATAATATAAAAAATTTTAAGCCGCTTGTAGGGAACGTGTTATAAAAGGTTATAGGGTTAAAGAATTTTTCACCCAGGATTCAGCGTGAAACCATTGGGTTCATGCTTTAGGCAGAGCCGAAACCAATACCCTCATGAAATTCTCGTGAAAAACCCCTTTACACTGATCCTGATTGAATCCTTTCGCCATCAACAAACCCTCGAGCTTTTGTAAATCAGCGATAGAGCCGACATCCATAGGGCATTGCTCGGTGCCATAACCTCCATCTAAATCAGACCCAATGCCAACATGCTCAGCATTGCCCAGCAACTGGGCCATATGGTCAATATGCTCAACAATACGTTCCAATTTAAGGTTCGCACCCTGAGGGGTTGTTTCCCCTCGTCTCCAACCAACGTGCATCATCCAAGCGTCCAAAACGACACCAATCACCCCGCCTCGCTCAGCGATTGCTTTGATTTGTTCGTCACTCAGCTGACGCTGATGCGGTATAAGAGATCGGCAATTGCAATGGCTTGCCCAAAGCTTGCCTCCGAAGATTTCGATTGCCTCCCAGAAGGCCTGGTCACTGAGATGGGTCAGATCCAGGATGATCCCCAAACCCTCTATCTCTTTTAAAAGATCCTTGCCAGCATCACTGAGACCTCCCTCGGCCCCTGTTCCCGGCGCATATGTGCCCGGACCATAATGCCCCAAACCAATGGCCCGCAACCCCTGTGCATGAGCACTGTGAAGGTAAGATGGATCGACGATAGAATCAGCTCCTTCAAGACTCAGAACATACCCAATCGGGCACGAGGTATGCGTTGGTTCGTTACTGGCTTCTCCACTTCGCGCTGATGCCATGCGCCATTGTTTGCAATGGGATTCAAGCTCACGCTGGGTTGTGATTTGCCTTAAAAAACCCTCTTGTTCCATAGCGCGGTACCAGGCGAGTTGGGCCTGCGTTTGGGCCCAGGCTTGGTGGGGTGAATGCCAGCCTTTGAGTGAGTTGGAAGGCTTGACATACCTGGCTATCTGCGTGGCGACACACAAGCCTATATCGCCCTTGCGCATCTCCTCAAATGTCACCACCCCACGCCCTCGATCTGGCTTGTCAGCCCAATCCGCCTCGCGTTTTCGGACTTCGGTAAGCGGCTGTCGCAAATCACGATTCCATTCCATGGCATTCATGGCCAGGTCAAGATGGGCATCAAGGAGGAACATGGAGATAGCCAAGCTTAAACCGCTTTGCTTGGTCAATGCGAATCATCCAAAGGATCAAAAAGCCCAGCGATTTCATCCCACCCCAGCCCTTCTCCCAGCTGGGGATTCCCAGACTCCAACATAGCTTCCAGTTGGCTTTGCTTCTGTTGCTGTAGCTTTAGGACCTTTTCTTCAATGGTATCGCGAGCAATCAATTTGTAATTGTTGACCACACGCTTTTGACCAAGCCTGTGGGCTCGAGCCGTAGCCTGAGCCTCAACCGCGGGATTCCACCAAGGATCAAAATGAACGACGGTATCAGCCCCGGTCAGGTTTAAACCTGTACCACCAGCCTTGAGACTGATCAGGAAAACTGGGACCAAAGATCGTTCAAATCGCTCAACCACTTTACCGCGATGCGTGGTCGACCCATCCAGCAAACAGTAGTCGAGCCCTCGGCTCTCAAGGGACTCACGCAGTAAAGCAAGCATTCCTACAAATTGACTAAACACCAGCAAGCGGTGTCCCCCATCTAGACAAGTCTCGAGCAGTGACTCAAAAACCTCCAGCTTGCCCGAAGGGCGCTTCAGGGCTTTCTCCTCAGTCATCACTAGCCGAGCGTCACAGCAAATTTGCCTCATACGCAGGATGGAAGTCAGAACCATCATGCGCGATTTGGAAGACGGGTTTTTCTGGTGGGCCACTTCAAGCAACTGGCTACGACCCAACTCCATGACCTGCTGGTAGACAGACCGCTGCTCCTCACTCAGATCACAAAGAAGCACATGATCCAATCGCTCCGGAATTTCTGGACTGACTTCCTGCTTGGTTCGCCTCAGTAAAAAAGGCCCGACACGTCGTTGTAAACGATTGAGGCTGGGGTTGTCCCCTTGAGTGATGGGTTGCTCATAACGCTCACGAAAATCCCTCGCTGACCCAAGGTATCCCGGCATCAGAAAATCAAAGATGGACCAGAGGTCAAAAACCGAGTTTTCAAGCGGGGTACCCGTGATCACCAATCGATGTTCGCAACGAAGTGATTTGACAGCCTTGGCGATTTGGGTTTCTCGGTTTTTGATGAATTGGGCCTCATCAAGGAATACAGCTCGAAAGGAATGCTGCTGGTAGTGATGCATGTCCCTCCTGATCAGGGCATAACTCGTGACAACGAGTTCCTGAGCGGCTATTTGCCCCAACGCCGTCTCGCGATGAGGCCCTTCCACACCCATGACCTTCAATTCAGGTAACCATTTTTTTGCTTCGCTAACCCAGTTGAAGACAAGGCTTGTGGGGCAAATTACCAAACACGGCGAAGCAGGTTGTTGTAGCGCCTGAAGGCGTACCCATGCCAAGACCTGAAGGGTTTTGCCAAGTCCCATTTCATCGGCAAGGATGCCACCATAGCCTCGCTCAAAGAGCTGCCCTATCCATTGAACCCCATACCGCTGGTAAGCCCTCAACTTCGAAGCCAGAGTCGGCAGGCTCTTTTCTAGATCTTCCCTAAGACTATTCTCAACATGAGGCTTCAAGCCTGCTGCATGAGATCCACGCTCAACTTTCCAACCTTGCGTTCTGAAAGTTGATTCCAGAAAACCAGCCTGGACCTTACGAACCCGGTAGCTTCCCTGATGCTGTTGCGGTTGCACATCCACCAACACCTCCTGGAATTCCTCTAGCGATTGTGTGTCCAATACGAGCACCTTTCCATCAGATGGGCGGCGTTGATAACTGCGGCCTGATCTCATGAGAGAAAGCACCTCCTCCTGAGTCATCTGAGTGCCGGCACTTGTCGGAAAGGAAACACTAAAATCAAACCAATCTCCCGATCCCTGCGACATCCTTACCTCAGGCTCGATACATTCCAGGTTTTTCTCCATGCTGCCCGAGAGGCGTTCCTCCAAATTGACCTGCCAATGACGCCTCATCGACAAATAAGGACCAGCCAAGAACCGAATGACTGATTCTTGGCCTTCGAGACGAAGCACTTGACTGTTTGGCAGGTATTGGAAACCCGCTCGGACCAGGCGATCCAGGGCTTGAGTTTCTTGCTTGGGTTGACGAACGATGAAACCGTTGACAACACTGGGATCGGGCATCCAAACCTGCACAGAGCCAGAGGAAGGTAAGATTTGAACGTGATGATCCCCGTAGCAAGCGTGCAACCTTGCATCCAGTCGGGCAAGACCTCCCTCAAGGCTCAGCCTAATTGATGGATCCCCATCCACGATGGAGATGCTTGGTCTCTCACCCAACCATTCCAGAGGGTGCCCAAGGGATTCCCACTGCTCCAGACGCTGAAGCGCTAACGGTAAGTGCTCCCTGGCTATTTCAAGGGGTTGCTGAAGGATCCCCATCCACTCCGGTGCCAAACCCATGGGTTGGAGGCGCCCTGACAGAAACACCCAGGATGGGGTTCCGGGGATAAACCCCTCAGGTAACACCTGTACCTGATGAGTTAGAACCAAGGATCCGCTCTCCAGCTGCCGCACTTGAATGGGAGGAACCCAAGGTTCGTTGACTATTTCCACGGGTTCTTGACGCCCCAGCATCAACTGCTCGGGCCGCCTTAGTTTTTCCAGCACTCCAGAAAATACATCCGAGGGCATACGCAAGGCTGGGCCAAGCTCCAGTTGCTTATCTTCCTGAAGCCATTGCATCAAGTCACGATCCTGCGGATCGATACGATAGGGCACATGCTTGTCAACAGCCATCACCGGCATGCTTTGCCCATCGCAAAGGGCTTCAAACATGACTGTCAGTTCAGTTGGAAACCACTGAGCCAACGTCGTCCTGGCAACTAAAAATCGGAAAGAAAGGCCAATCGCTGCACCATCCTCATGCTGAAACCAGGGACGGATTTGCTTGGGTTTGTCGGGCTCTTGACTGGCTGCCTTGTCGTGACTGACAGACTTTGTTGGCGGACTCAAGGATTCTTTAGACCCCACCATTTCAGGGTGAAGGGTTCCTAATGCCACGGCCACCGAGTGAGCGCAAAGCATTCCCGATTGCCGAGACTCACGACAAGTGCACTGGTTTTCAATATCCAGCTCACTTTCAAAGTAAAGTCCAGCCCGATAGACCTGACCCCCAGCTTGAACACTGCCCATGGCCTTTGATTGGTCCCAATCTGCCTTCAGCACAGCCCCAGTCGAGAGGTATTGCCTTGCCCGCTTCATGGCCTCCCAACCGGCCGACTTGGATAGTAATTTTTCGTTGATTGAGTTGAGTCCCATGACACCCCTAAATAGTTAAGGATCCATACCAAAGGAATACAGTCCTTTGCAATGAACCCACTTTTCCCAGCATCCACCTCAAAGGACTATCAAGCAAGGATTGTTGAGCGCCAACTCAAGGCACCAGCACCACTCGATAAAACAAGTGCCCGAGTCCATGGGCTTGCCCACCCTGCATGCGCATGATCTCGCTTCCAGAGACTTGCTGATCCACCTCATCCCAGACAACAAAATCACTGCTGGCCTGAAGCATGTATGCCCGGCCAGGTTCCCCTCGTACCTCAATGAGGACATTTGCTTCGGGTGAAAGGGTCACTTTTTCAATCCTTAGGACGAATGACGGATCATAGCGGGCAATGCGGATCTGGACCTTGGCCACGGGGCTGTATTTGAACCCATCCCAAGCTCTCCATGTAAAACTATCCGACCCAACGTAACCAGACTGAGGTGTGTAGGTAAGCTCTTTGCCTTGACCAGCGATCACACCGTGACCGGGTCCCTCGAGGATCACACGCTGAAGCACGTCCTGATCTTCATCCTCAACGTCCAGGCTGAATGAATGGGACTTGTTGGAGGCAATCAAAAGGGATTGATCGTGGCTGGTCGGCGGATGATTAGGATGCTGAACTTCAATCACAACTGTTGCCAGTTCACTCTCCAGCTCCCCATCACTTGCTCTAAACTGGATACGATCGAATCCATAAAATCCGTCGGCTGGGTGATAAGTCAGTTCGGGGGCTTCCCCAGTAAGGGATCCATTCTCGGGCAACACAATCCACTCGAAGGTCAGGGGGTTGTTTTCTGGGTCCTTTGCATCAAGGAGAAACTCCATCGACTGGTGACCAAAAATGTCGACAGCAGAATCTCTAACCACGGGGGGCGTGTTTTGGTCGGTCACCACAAGATTGACACCAACAAGACGTTGCCCCCCTTGATCGTCCGAAATCCTTAGCATTCCGGCTGTTTCTCCCAGGAATCTTGGAGGTGGCATGTAGGTCAAGACACCCTCCTTCCAGGAAAGCAAACCGGCCTCTGGCTGTTTAAAAATCTCATAACTGACAGGATCTTCATCCACATCCTCTGCCTGCAGAGGAATGATTACTTTCTGATCCAATGCCGTCACAAGATTGACTTCTCGCATGTCGGGAGGATTGTTCACATCACTTACCACAATATTCACCCAGCCAATCGGGCCATCGACCCGACCATCATTGGCTCGATAAGAAAAAGCATCGGTTCCAGAAAACCCAAACTCGGGACGATAAGTAGCCACTTGTGGAAACGCCATCAGGGTTCCATGTTCCGGACCCTCGACTATCTCGTAAGTCAGCGGATCACGATCAGGGTCGACGGCTGAAAAGGTGATATTCAACTCTCTATTCCTGGACATACTCAGCTGCTGTTTTCTCGCTTCAGGAGGATCGTTGATGCCCTTGACAAGCAACTGAACATGGCCCGTGGCCTGCAGCCCACTCGAATCCTCAATCACATAGGAAAAGGCATCTGTGCCAAAATAATCCGGAGCGGGTTGATACTCGAAACCACCAGCCTCAATTGGCACTAACTCTCCATGCTCAGGTAAAGACCACTCCACCAATTTTATCGGTTCATTATCTGGATCCACATCATTGATCATTGGGTCAAAGGCGATCAACTCATCTTCGATCACAATGATTCGATCCTCTTGGGCCTCTGGTTCATCCTCGACGGGTACGACTTCCATCAGGACCCTTCCCATCGCCATACCTCCCTGATCATCGGTGATGACATAATCAAAGGAATCGGCACCATGAAAATGTTCATCGGGCAGGTAGGTCACACCCCCATCCTCCAGCATCACCGAGCGCCCGTGCAGAGGTGGCAGCACTTCCATTATCGTGAGAGGCAGACCCGCCGGATGCCGGTCATTGGCTAGCAAATCCAACTTGTGAGGTGTGTCTTCCAGAGTGATGGCCTTGTCTGTTTGTGCCTCGGGGGATTGATAGCCTTCCAAGACACTGAATCGGGCAGTGAGCCGAGCCTGCTCACCTCCTGGATCGGTCACTAAAAAATGAAGCCATTCACTCCCAGACCATGTGGGATCAGGAGGACTGACTCGGAGGATATCCTCATCACTCAGCTCAAGGATGAGGCCACCCTCTCCGGTGACTTGCCACACAAGGGTATGACGCTCGTGATCGGGATCGCTGGCATAAGGTCGGAGGTTCACCGGAAAAAAAGTTTCTCCCGTTGGGATTGTCTGACTCAGAATTCGGTGGATGATCGGAGGCTGATTCAACCGATCCACCGCAGCATAGCGGCCACTTCTTCCCAAGTCCTTCTGGTAGCGAGGCCAGGGAGCAGCATCCACATCAAAAGGAACAGGTAGAGACCAGGCATAAATCGAATTGCGGTGCTTGAGACTGGTTCTTGGGTTTTCGTAGGCAAAGCGCAGATCCAGAATCGAGGTTGCCACCACATCAAGCAACCCATCGTGGTCCAAATCCGTGAGCACCGGTGGCGCTGACTTGAGCAGGCCGCCCCCGGCAGATTCCATCCACAAGCGCTCCCCAGAGGGTGAACCAGGCATGGATAGGGGCTGGCCAAGGGCATTCCAAGCTCGAATACCAGGTGTATGATCTGAACTCCCGGTGATAAGGGTGATGAGGGAAAATCCAGGCACAGCCATCACGATGTCCGGATGGCTGTCACCATCCATATCGGCTACCACAGGGGATGAATTGAGATGCCCATCCTGCACGGGCCCCACAGGCCAGCCGACGGCTTCAAAACCATGGTGGTGGATAAGGTGCAAAGATCTTGAGTGAACGCTGGCAGCCACAATCTCAAGATCCCCATCACCGTCCATATCGGCCAAGGCCGGTGAGGCT
>Ga0181570_10003764_pt1 | contig 11333 bp, 9 predicted proteins | sample 101ome_18_FD_148667 | JGI IMG/M metagenome (GOLD analysis project Ga0181570, IMG submission 148667) | Coastal salt marsh microbial communities from the Groves Creek Marsh, Skidaway Island, Georgia - 101406AT metaG (spades assembly) | ecosystem: Environmental > Aquatic > Marine > Intertidal zone...
TAAGGCGCAAGGGCCAAATCAGATTTTTTTAAAACTATATCTACTTTATCTGCATCAATCCAATCAAATACTTTGAAATTGTTTAATTTTTTTGAAATTTCTGTTAAGAAATTCTTTTGTTCACCATCACCAAAAAATAAAAAATTAATATCTGGTCTTATTTTAATTAATTCAAAAGCAACTTCTGCAATAACTTTAAAATCAAAACTTCTTGAGAATGACCCTAAAAAAACTATATTAATCGAATTTTCTTGAAAAATACCAAGTGTATCAAGCCAACTAGTTATTATAGAATCTTGTTCTTTACTCAATGTATTTTCCTTAGATGTCAAAGGCAGGATATAGGAGTCTTTTTCTGGAATATTTGCATAATTTTTAGCCCATTCACAAAATTCTTTCGAGATTGAGCAAATCAAATCAGCATTTCTAAATGTTTTTTTTGATAAAAAATATAATGGAGATAAAGCAATCCTGAGTATAGGCCGAAAAGAATTTCCAAAAACATTTGTGAAGATAATTGGCCATTGGTCCTTTATATCTATCACAATTGGTATATTCTTCTTCTTAAAAAAATTGGTTAGCACGTAAGAGGAAAATATAGGCGGGTACCCTATAAAAACCACATCAGGCTGAAAAGTTATTTTTTTTAGTTTTCTTTTTAAATTTATACCCAAAATACAGTGATCTACTATTCTTCCTATGCCTATATTTTTTTTATAGCCAGGACTATTAATAAGGATTGTATTATCTTGATAAAATTCTTCACAATTTTGAACGCGATGAATTTTCTTCTGATGAAAAAAATTTGAAGAAATCGTCAGAACTTCATTTTGGCCCATCTTGAGTAGGGAATTCTTTAGGTTCATTGCCCTCATTGGCTTCGAATTATTGTAATCGATACTTAGAGGTTCTCCAGTTTGAAAAATTAATACTTTCATGAGTCAGTCGAACTAAGATTAGCCTCAATGTAACCTGGTAAATTTCCACAATCAAAACGTTTCCCTTTAAACTTCACACCTATGACTTTGCCAAGTTTTGCTAGCTGATTTAACGCAGTAGTTATCTGAATTTCGCTAAAAACTGTAGAAGACTTCTTTTCGATATATTGAAAAATTTCTGGAGTAAATATATATCTTCCAATTACAGCGTAATTACTTGGTGCTATTGAAATCTCTGGTTTTTCAATTAAACCACTAAGTTGAAAAACGTCTTTAGATGCTTCTTTTTTATCAAAACTAACAATGCCGTACTGATTAACCCTCTCAGACGATACCTCCTCAACAGCAACTATGCATTTATCTGGATAATTTTGATAAACTTTTTTTAGTTGACCTATAACGCCAAAAGTATTTGGGCAATAATCGTCAGGAAGAATCACAGCAAAAGGTTCATCGTCAATTTGATGTGAACTTAGACTAATTGCATGTCCAAGTCCAAGCATCCTTTCTTGAAAAATATTTTTAACATTAATCTTATTTATAAGATTGTTTAATGTCTCAAGTTGTTCGTTATTGTAACTGGAGTCAATAGTGAAATAATTTTGAATTGCTTTTTTTGACTTGTTGGTTATAAAAATGATATCTAAAAAATCTGCATCACACGCCTCATCAATTGCATGATGTATTAATGGTTTTCTTCCAACAGGCAACATTTCTTTAGGAATTGATTTTGTTACTGGATAAAATCTTGTTCCTTTACCAGCAATGGGAAAAACACACTTAGATAATCTATTCATTGTAATTTTTTCAATTTGCTGAATAATATCTTCTTACCATCCTCTACTCCGGGTTGATTATAGGTATTAATCTGAAGAAAGGCTCCAATACATGAAGTTAAAAGCTGAAAGCTATACATTAGCTTAGCAATATTATATTCATCGATTGTCGGAATTTTTATCATATCAATTGGGATATCATCCTGCATAAGAAGTGATTCCATTGTAGATATTGATTGCAACTTTAAGAGTGTTACTAAATCAACGTCATAAGCACTTGAGGAATTCAAGTCGGAGAACTTATCCTTTGATGTGATTTTTTGTTTATCAGAGCCGTCTTGATCAATTGTTATAAAAGTAATGGTTTTATTTCTTACCCCATCGCATATTAATTGCAGAAAACTATGTTGATCCTCAGGACCGGTAAGTCCGATAGGAGTTAAGCCTTGTCTTGTCTCATTAACATTTTTCTTTCCAAGAGATTCGGCCCATAACTGGACATACCACCTATTAAAACCTTCTAAGAAAGAAGAATAAGAAAAGAGAGTATTTATTGAAAACCTGGATTTATTTTCAACTATAAATCTTGCCTTCTCAAAAATATTTTTGTAATAACCACCTTGGGAAAAAAAATCATCATGTACTTTTCTACATCCAGATAATAACAGATCTATTTTAATGCCAACCATAGCTAGTGGAATCAGGCCCACTGGACTAAATACAGAAAACCTTCCTCCAATATTCTTCTTAATTTCAAAGAAAGGAATTTTATTTTTTGATGCGAATTTGTGAAGGGGACTCTCAAGTTCACTGATAACTGTAGAATTCTTATTATTAATATCTACAAAATTGTCAACATGCTTTAATATTGCATTAACTTCTATTGTTTTGCCTGATTTAGAAACAACCACAAAATGCGAGTTTGTTAAATCAATTTTGGATAAGCAATTATTAATTTTTCTTGGATCACTAGTATCGAGAAAAACTAATTTCTTCTCATATTTGAATGTTGGATCGAGAAATTCAAAAATTGCTTTTGTGCCCAAACTTGATCCACCAAGACCAATAAGAACAATGTAATTTGCTTTGATTGATAAACAATACTTTTTAATTTCAGATATATCCTGAAATGGCAGATTGTAATAGCCAATCTTACTTTTTTCACCTTTGATAATAGTGAATATTTCATCATTTGATTTTATTTGATAAAAATTACGGGAATATTTCATTTACATTAATCATTTTTTTTAGTAGATTATACTTTCTTATAAATTCTAAAAATTAGATCATCATTATGAAGCTCAAGGTATATGTTATATCTCTATCTTCTTCGCATTCTAGAAGGAAGATTCTTAAACAACAATTTAATGATTTAGAACTTAAATTCGAACTAATTGATGCTGTTACACCAAGAGATATTCCTCAAGAACAAATTCATACTCTTAGCAAGCAATGGTTGAGGCCGATGAAAAATACCGAACTTGCATGCTACCTCTCACACAAAAAAATATGGGAGATAATTTCAAATGATAATTTACCGTCTTTGATTTTTGAAGATGATGTTCTTTTATCAAAAAAGATTGTTTCACTACTTGAATCAATATCCTTGATGAGACAGAATTATGATTTAATTAACTTGGAGAACAGAGGTAGAAGAAAATTCGTTTCTAGAAACTCTATCACTATTGATGGCTACCATGAACTTTTTAGACTTTATCAAGACAGGACTGGGGCAGCAGCTTATATTCTTTCAAAAAATGGAGCAATTAAGCTACTTGATCATGAAAGAAGAAATGGGGTCGCACTCGCTGATGCTCATATAACTTCCTGTAACAATCTTAAATCGTTCCAAGTCGAGCCAGCCGTCGCAGTTCAATTTGATCATTGTGACTTCTACAAAATTAACCTTAAAAATTTTGACTGCAATTCAATATCTCAGTCTACTGTTAGCTCAGCAAAAAACATGAAGGGAGGTGTGACCTACAGATTTAAACGATTAAAGTTTCAACTCCTTCTTGGCTTAAAGCAAATTATGCTAATCCCTATAAGTAAAAGAAGATATATAAAACTTATCCCGAATGATTTTCTGTAATAGTCGAATCATAAATGCCCAATAAAGCAGTGCTAATAAAAAAAATGAAAACTGCATTTATATGCTCTTCGCCAAAGGCTATATGTGAAATACCAAATAACAAATATCCTGATATGAGTATTAATCCCATTTGACTATATTTTTTAACATAAAAGTTTTGTTTTAAAACGCTGGAAAATCTTTTAAATGGAAGAAATAGCATAAAAAATAAAGCGACCAACCCTAGTATTCCTGATGAAACTAAGGTAGTGATATACTCATTATGAAGATGCGTATAGTCTTTGATATCATGCGCTTCAGTCGGGGCATATAAAGCTGCCGCTTGATTGGCGCTTCTATAACCATATCCAAATATAGGTGACTCTTTGAAGGCTTCGATACCTGCTCTCCACATCAGGAACCTTTCGCCAACAGAAGATTGATTTTCAATATTCGATAATGAGTCGCTTGTATTTTGCACTCCAAGATTTAATCTATCTTGCGCTGAAGGAATCATGAAAAATATAGCGATTGATAGAAAAAATAATCCTAACAATGAGAAAAACTTAAATTTAAAATCTTTAAAAGATGGGAAAACCAAAAAAATATAAATTATAAACATGCCAAATAAGGCGATCCATGACCCTCTGCTACCTGAACCTATAACTGATATAAGCCCAAGAATAACAGCAACTATGGAAAGAGTTTTAGAAGATTTTGACTCTTCACGAAAATTTAAAACTGAAAAAACCACAAAAAGAGCTGCAATATCAGCAAAAATGTTGGCATTTACCATTCCACTTGCCCTTACAACCCTTTCTGAAGATAAAAACAACTCAAGTAGTGCTATTATTCCCATTGAAATTGAAGCAAGTTTTATACTCAAAATTTTGGTTTCGAAATCTAAAGTGCTCTTTAAAAGTGCGATACACAGAAATGGGATAAGAAGGTAATGAAGCTTCCTACCAAGATGAAAAAAATTTCCATCAAAGCCATGGTTAATAAATATTGAGAATGCATATATGAAAAAATATGAAAGAGATACAATTGATATTAACCTTGTTCTCTCATCATTAAGGGGATTTATTTTTTCAGTAAAGATTAAATAAATTCCATAAATAACTAAAATAAGCAAAATTAAGTTTCCAGTTATTTTGATCGTACCTATCAAAATCGGAAATAAAAATATTAGAATATTTATTAAATTTATGTCTTTCGATAGAATCTTCATTACAAAAAAACCAAAATTGTGAAAAAAAACTTTATTACAAACATAATTGATTCTGATTTAGAGGTTGGATTACATGAAAAAATTCAAACTCGTTTTCCTCCTGAGCCAAACGGATATCTCCATATAGGCCATGCAAAATCAATTATTCTCAATTTTGAGATCGCAAAATTTTACTCAGGACAATGCAATCTCCGTTTTGATGATACCAATCCTATCAAAGAGGATGCTACTTTTGTCGATCTAATTGAAAAAGATATTTTATGGCTTGGTTATGAATGGAGTTATCCAACTAAAAATAGTTCTGATTACTTTGACATTTTTTACAAGTCAGCTATTGAATTAATTGAAAAAAATTTGGCATATGTTTGTTTTTTATCAAACGAAGATATCAGAGAATATCGAGGAACACTAAAAAAGCCTGGCATTGATAGTCCATATAGAAATCAGTCGGTTGAGGAAAACCTTGACCTATTTCAAAAAATGTTTCGTGGTGATTTTAATGAAGGCGAATGTGTCTTGAGAGCAAAAATAAACATGTCTAGCAGTATTATTTGTCTGAGGGATCCAGCCCTTTATAGGATTATTAAAGCTGACCATCATATTACAAAAAACACATGGAAAATCTACCCAATGTATGATTTTGCTCATTGTATTTCTGATGCTATTGAAGGAATTACTCATTCGTTATGCACTCTTGAATTCCAAGATAACCGAAGGCTATATGATTGGATTCTTGATAATTTAGATGATTTTAAAATTCCTAACAGGCCACAACAATATGAGTTTTCAAGACTTAATCTTGAGTACACAGTAGTTTCTAAGAGAAAATTAAAATTGCTAGTTGAAAATAAACATGTTTCTGGCTGGGATGATCCTAGAATGCCAACAATTTCTGGACTTAGAAGAAGAGGCTATACTCCTCAGAGCATAAAAAATTTTGTGGATAAAATAGGCATCTCCAAAGTAGACTCAACTACAGATATAAAAATCCTTGAAGACTCCATTCGAGAAGATTTAAACTTAAAAGCCAAAAGGACGATGGCAGTTATCAATCCTATAAGAGTAATAATAGAGAATTACCCTGAAGATAAAATCGAAACAATTGAAGCGCCGATTCACCCTCAAAATGAATCTTTAGGTAAAAGAGAGATTTTCTTCTCAAGAGAATTATTCATTGAACGTGAAGATTTTTGTGAAATTGCCCCGAATGCAAAATACAAACGATTAAGTTTAAATAAAGAGGTTCGACTTAGAAATGCATATGTTATTGAAGCAACCACATTCGATACTGACTTTGATGGAAATGTAACCACAGTTTATGCACAATATGATCCCGAAACACTTGGCAAAAACCCTGCCGATGGCAGAAAAATTAAAGGTGTGATTCATTATGTTGAGGCGACACAAGCTATGAAAGCAGAATTCAGAATTTATGATAGGTTATTTACAACAGAGAACCCTGGAAAACATCAGAATTTTGAAGATTTTCTAAATCCTAACTCTCTAGATGTGTGTTATGGTTTTGTTGAATCAAATATGATTGGAGCTAAACTATATGAGGCATACCAGTTTGAGAGGAACGGTTATTTTTGTAGAGATGAAGACTCAGAGGCAAGATTAGTTTTCAATAAAACCGTATCATTAAGAGATAGTTGGGAAGGTTAATCTATTTTCTGTAACCATTTCTCAACTAAAGTAATTTCCTTTTGATTGGTAAGATCAATATGTAGAGGTGTAACTGAAACATAATTATTTTTTATTGCATGAAAATCAGTACCGATACCATTTTTAGCCTCCTTTCCATTTTCCCCAATCCAGAATTGGGAACAATCATCTTTGTCAGGATAAATGTTTTCTGACTGATGACGATTACCTAGAAATGTAGTTTGAAAACCTTTCACTTGACTTAGCTCTATATCGGGCACATTGACATTTAGAATCGTACTCGGTGAGAGTTCAGCAAAATGAATACTATTGATTAACTTATCAGTTATCTGCGCAGCGGTCTCAAAATAGACGCCACCCCAACTTGCAAGAGACACAGCCATTGAAGGAAGTCCAATAAATCTTCCTTCAATTGCAGCAGCAACTGTTCCAGAATATATCACATCATCACCTAGGTTAGGTCCTGAGTTTATACCTGCAATGACAATATCAAACGAATCATCAAAAAAACCACACAAAGCCATATGGACGCAATCACTGGGAGTGCCATCAAGATAGTAAAGTTTCTCATTCAATTTGATAGGCTTTAATGGTTTGTCAATTGTTAAAGAGCTACTGGATGCAGATTTATTGTATTTTGGGGCGAAAACAAAGACTTCGTGTTTTCTTGAAAGAGTGTCTGCTAATTGACTAATTCCAGGTGAGTTATAGCCATCATCGTTACTTAATAAAATTCTCACTTAGAAAAAGAAAGTTCAATTTTATTTTTGCAAACTCCCACCTTGACTGAACCCCCATTAATCAAACTACCAAATAGTAATTCATCAGACAAAGGCTTTTTAATTTCCTTTTCAATGAGACGTGACATTGGCCTTGCTCCCATTTGGTTGTCATAACCATTAATTGCAAACCAATCCCTGGCTTCATCTGAGATAACCAAAGATACATTCTTCTCTTCCAAAATATTTTCTAGATCAAATAAGAATTTGTTAACAACGTAGATAATGGTTTCTTTAGACAGAGGATTAAAAAATATGACTTCGGATAAACGATTTCTAAATTCAGGTGCAAAAACTTTTTTCAACTCTTGTTCATAATCCAGAGAATGGTCCTGCTCTGAAAATCCAATCGAAGATCGCTGAACATTTCTAGCTCCGACATTCGAAGTCATTATCAAAATGACATTCCTAAAGTCGACCTCTCTTCCATTGGCGTCAGTTAGTTTCCCGTTATCCATGACTTGAAGAAGAATATTAAATATATCTGGGTGCGCTTTTTCAATTTCATCTAATAATAAAACAGCGTATGGATTTGAATTAACTTGTTCAGTTAATTGTCCACCTTCATCATAACCAACATATCCTGGAGGAGAACCAATCAATTTTGATACAGAGTGTCTTTCCATATATTCACTCATATCAAATCTTAATAATTTCACTCCTAGTATTGAAGCCAACTGTTTTGAAATTTCTGTTTTACCAACTCCTGTAGGGCCGGCAAATAAAAATGAACCAAGTGGCATATCTGTTAAATTTAAACCTGATCTTGAGAGTTTAATGGCAGATGATAAAACCTCAACAGCATGATCTTGACCGAAAACACCAAGTTTAAGTCTCTTTTCAAGGTCTTTCAAAAGAGTCTTGTCATCCGACGAAATTTGCTTACTTGGAATTCTTGCCAACTTAGCGACAATATCTTCAATATCAGCAACTCCAATATTTTTCTTCCTTTTAGAAGCAGGAAGAATTCTTTGTAAAGCTCCAACTTCGTCTATTACATCTATCGCTTTATCTGGCAAGCGTCTATCAGACATATGCCTATGAGAAAGTTCAACTGCTGAGACAAGTGCTGCCTTAGAGTAGTTGACTTTATGATGATCTTGATAATGCTTCTTCAAGCCAATCAAAATCTTTATAGAATCTTCGACAGAGGGCTCTTCAATATCTATTTTTTGGAATCTTCTTGTGAGAGCATGATCCTTTTCGAAAATCTTTCTATATTCCTCATATGTGGTAGATCCAATGCACTTAAGCGATCCATCTGCTAGTGCAGGCTTTAAGAGGTTTGATGCATCTAAGGATCCTCCTGATACACTTCCAGCACCTATTAGGGTGTGAATTTCATCGATAAAAAGAATACCATTAGGTATTTTCCTGAGGTCATCTAGAACAGCATTTAGTCTTTTTTCAAAATCACCCCTATACTTTGTACCAGCAATAAGAATTCCTATATCAAGAGAAAAAATTTTGGCATCTTTTAAAACCTCAGGAACACTGCCATCAAAAATTTTTTTGGCCAAACCCTCGGCAATTGCAGTCTTTCCAACACCGGCTTGACCGACCAATAAAGGGTTATTTTTTCTTCTTCTTGAAAGTACTTGTACAGTCCTCAATAGTTCCTCATTTCTACCCATAATAGGGTCAATTTTTCCTTCTGAGGCTTTTTTGCATAAATCAACTGCATATTTTTTCAAATTAGAGCCAGAAGATTCTTTTTGCGAGGTCTCGCTTGGTCCGACATCACTATTTTCCTCAATCGGGTAATTTGACAAATGCTCCATTACATCAAGCCTTGAAATATCGTTTAGCTTGAGCAAATATACAGCATGAGATTCTTTTTCTGAGAAAATACTTATAAGTACATTCATTGAGTTAACGGAAGATTTTTGAGCAGATTGAGCTTGGTAAACGCTTCTTTGCAAAACTCTTTGAAATCCAACAGTAGGAACGATATCTAACTCACTATCCTGTGCGACAGTGGGTGTATTATTGTCGATGTATTGAAGTAGTTCAGCTCTAAGACTTTCAATATTGACATTTCTAAGATTTAAAAATGCAGTAACTTCTGACGTGTTTAAAAGAGCTAAAAGCAAATGTTCTACAGTAACAAACTCTAGTCTACTTTCCCGAGCAGATGCCATGATCTGATTAATTTCTTGTTGAAGTTTCCCTTCTATCATGGATTAATTATAGCAAACTAAACTTCTTTCAATTCTTTAATAACACTCATTAAAGGTTGGTTATTTTTACGGGAAAATTCTATGACTTGAGTTACTTTAGTTTGAGCAACATCAAATGAATAAATTCCGCATATCGCCTCACCTTCGATGTGAATTTTTAACATTAAGCTATGCGCAGCATTAGTTGGCTTATTAAAAAATCTTTGAAGCACCTCAACAACAAATTCCATTGATGTATAGTCATCATTTAATAAAAGAACAGCAAATTTACTAGGAATCTTAGCCTTAGTTGAAGAAATAGTTTTTAACTTTGTAGCCATTTTACAATCTTCTATATATCAACATACTAAGCAATATCAATACCGCAATTAAAGTTATTAAAGGATATATGGACAAAATCTCAAGTTTAGTAAAAAGAGACATTAGCCTAATTAAATAGAAAGCTAATACGGATAAAATAACTCCGATCGTAATCTGCCTTGTTAGTGAAAAAAAATTATTTTTTTTGAGTGAAAATATAATTGCCAAAAAGCAAACCATAAGAGTGACAATCGGAGTAAGAATACGATTTTGAATTTCGTTAACTGTTTTTGCGTCTCTTTTGACTAATAATGACTTCATAAGGTCTATCATAGTCAGGTAACTTGGTGAAATGAGCGGTAAGTTTTTTAACTCAAAGTTTGTAAGGTTTTTATTTTCCATTATGTCAATCTGATATTTATCTTCCAAAGGTTTGAAAATCAATCCAGGCTGAGCTAGAAATTTTTCACCTTCAGCTTGATAAGATTTATATCCTGATAATGTATTTTTTTTATTTAATTCAAATATTTTTATGGAATGTAGATTATCGTTAGTTTGCATTGGAGAAACATTTATTATTTCATTATTTCTTTTAAGCCAATAATCTGAAGAATTCTTAGTGACCGGCGATTCAATCTCTAATTTTTTTGCTCGCAATATTTCAGCTTTAATTGAAGAGAAATTAGCAACTTCATTTATGAAAAAGAATATCAGGAGGGCAAAAGTTAGAAAATAAAAGAATTTCCTAGAAATTTGTTTTTTACTCATGCCAGAAAAGTATATTGGTAAGATTTCATTTTCAGATTTGAGGTCTGAAACGGTAATGATTGAACCGATAATCAAGGCAATACTTGACATCATACTAAGGTACAGTGGTGTTTTAAGTATTAGATAAATAATGCTGCTTCCTAAGTCATATTGATTGACTCCAATATATTGCAATTCATGAATAAACTGAAATCCACTAAAAATTAGAATCAACACAATTAAAACCAAAATTGTATTTTTCAAAAGAGCTTTAAATAAAAAATTATCAATAATTTTCATAAAAATAACCTTTAGAAAACTTCAGTAATTAGGTGAAAGTTAAATATTTTAAAAAATAATTATTAATACTTATAAATATCATGACCATGAAATAAGCTTGCAATTCAACTCAGTTAATTTTAGCACTTGTAATGGAACCTAACTAATAAGGAAATGTTATAGTTAATCTAGAAAAAAATGCGATGACACCTCACATTAGTCGCAATAACATTAAGGTTGATTTTACTTTATTGGTGCCCGGAGCCGGAATCGAACCGGCACGGAGTTTAACCTCCGCAGGATTTTAAGTCCTGTGTGTCTACCAATTTCACCACCCGGGCATAAGTGTGCTCTTTAAACAGTGGGA
>Ga0181570_10003775_pt1 | contig 11316 bp, 8 predicted proteins | sample 101ome_18_FD_148667 | JGI IMG/M metagenome (GOLD analysis project Ga0181570, IMG submission 148667) | Coastal salt marsh microbial communities from the Groves Creek Marsh, Skidaway Island, Georgia - 101406AT metaG (spades assembly) | ecosystem: Environmental > Aquatic > Marine > Intertidal zone...
CAGAGATTAAATAAGGTACTCCCGGACGCGGCGAGATGTCCACGGTATCATCGATCGAAGAGCTTGCACCGATCCGAGAGAACAGAAATTACAAATTACAAATTGTTTCTATCGTCGAGCGACGTCAGCTTCGACTGCTTCGATGAATGCGTCATCGTCGTCGTCTCCCTCGTGTAAGAGCTCGTACGCGAGCGGGGTGAGTTGCCGCCGTCCAATCGACCTTTTTCTTGACTGCAAAGCCTTGTTTGTTCTCAGGGTCAGAGTCTTGTGGATATGATCGATGATCATCGTGACATATATTCATACAAAGCGAGCGTACGAGCATCACTATACTAGGGCCACGGCGTGTTTCGCACGTACATGGCTTCGATGTGATTCTCATCCAACGCACCGTCGTAAAAGTTGAAGTAACGAATCCAACCCATCATTTCGTGAGGGACAGCAAAAGTGTTGGCGAGGCCACCGACGGTGAAACTCGGTTCACCTTCGTTATTGTTCGCTGTGGCTTTGTTCGCTGAAATCATACCGTCAAGCGCGGTGTATGACCCATCGATGACACCCTGGCGGAACACCGACAAACCATGGTGCCAAACGCCGTTTGAAGGCGTCGGCGTGCCGGAATCGTAGACGCTCCCGATCCCGCTCCCAATACCACCGCCAAAGCGTGGATCTGATATAATGAACGAACGGTCATAACCACCATCGTCGTGGCCGAAAATCCATCCATAAGATGCTGTCGGGTCATAAGATGGATCCAACCGAAAGACGACCTCTATTGTGAGATTAGGGTACCGCGCCGGACCGATTTCATACGGACACGTAATAATCGACGCCTTATTCCCATTAATGTACATCCCATTCATCGTCGAGTCATACGTGGTCTCCGGTCCGAGGTTACACTCAATTTGTGAGTTGCCCCACGTGGTGCCGCCCGAATATTGTGACGCATCAAGTGAAGCCAAAGGAGTCGGGGCGTCCGGCAGCTCACATGAAGTTGAGCACGCAGCAAAACACGCCGCGATATTCAAAGATGCAGATCCATAATTAATCTGCGGTATCAGTCTGTTGCGATACGGCCAGAAGTTCACCGTGCACTCGGCCATGAATTTGCTCGCTGACTTGGGGCCGTGTTCCTTTGTGTTTACCCACGGTCCTATCTCACGGAGTATCGCTCCGGCTTCGTTGCCCAAAGCGAATCCATATTCGTAATTCACATTCCTCGTCGTCAGCGTCCATTTTCGCAGACCTATCCGCGTCATCTTTATCTTATCCTTTTCCAGAAAGAACAAGTGGGAACGGTAATTGTGACGCACCACGTACGCCTCGGAGATGGGAGACGTGAAAAAGTTTGGATTCGCCTGACGCACGCGCGGATCGATCCAGCTCGCGTCGAGCGTGAACGTCACCTCCGGCCGAACGCGTCCACCGAACGCCCATTTCGCGATCCGCCCCAAAGGCGCGTGTTCATCGCTCGCGAGACCACCAGCGACGGTCAACACCATTCCCAACACTACAAGGAACGCGGCGATGCTCGTCCACTCGCTTCGACGAGGACGACGAGGACGCACGCCTCCATGGTCGATAGACGACGTTTCGGAGGCATCGATCACGAGCCGCGTCGACTCCGTCGCCATCGCCCCGGAATGACGCGGCAAGGTCGAGGTGGACAGCTCATCGGTCACCGTTTGGACACACGAGGTCTTTAGGGGTTGGGGAAATTTTACCTGCAAGATGCAAGTGCAAAATTGCAGGTGCAAATTGCAGGTGTTTTGGGGCGTCCGGGAAGTCTCATTTCTCCTAAGCTTTTACAGAGACCTACGTTTTCCCTACGAAGAGTAAAATACACTTCGTCAGATGGACTAAGTCTAGAAATTAATGCGGCGTTTCTCTTTATTCGCGGTGGGCGTCCACATGGCGTCCGTCGTGAGCATCGTGTGCGTGTCCGAACTCGTGCGTCTGAGCGCGACGTCGTCGTCCGAAAACTGATACGCGTTCGAGCTCCGAGTATCTTCGTGAAATATCCCGTTCTCGCTCGTCTCGCGCGGCGTCCCCGTCGGAGATGTGTCGTGACGCGCGCGCCGCGTCGACAACTCGTTCAGATTCGTATCGCTCAGGAGATTAAACTTTCGATCTCTCGATCCCGACGCGAAACCTCGGCGATTGCTTCCGTGCTCGAGCAACGCCGCCGCGTCCGGATTCTCCGATTTCCATTCGCGCGCCAGTCGCAGACCGATCTCGTACCCGTGCTTGATGATGGCGTTGTATTTGTTAAACTCCAGGATACCGATGCTCGACACGTCCGGGTGAATGTACACGTCGATGTCGTCGACGCGCGTCTGATGTTTCACCGTATCCGTGACAAAGGGAAGCTGCCCTTGCATATCCGCCATGGTCGGAATGCGATACCCACCGCCGAGCCAACGAGGGACGAGCGAGCGGAGCAACAAGAGCGATCCACTGATCCCATCACCCCACGGACTGAGCTTTCTCGCGTCTAAACCTTCACCAGCGACGTCGACGGCGATGACGAAACGCGCGCCGAGCGCCCGCATGACGTCGGTGGGGAGATTGTTGACGTATCCGCCGTCCACGAGAACGTGCATGCTTTGTTGCCTGTCTTGCTCGGTGTCGCACACGGGAGGTAAAAATCCAACGAGCGCCATGCTCGCGCGCACGTATCGCCACAGCGTACCGTTTCTGTGTATGATTTGCATGCATGAGATGAGATCGAGCGTGCAACAGAAAAACGGTAGCCAACAATCTTCGATCTTCGTCTCGCCAAAGTTGACGCCGAGGGATCGATTCATGCCCCATCCGGTGAAGTAGCTCACCACGGGGAGGGTGAAATCCATCACGCGTCCCCACGCGCTGGACATCTCTTTGGCGAATTTCATCACCATGATGCGCACGAGGAGCGCGCTCGGATCGCGCGCGTACATGCCGCCCACCATGGCGCCGATGGAGGTGCCGCCGACGGCGTCGATGGGAATGCCTTCCTCTTCCATCGCGGCGAGAACGCCGACGTGCGCGATGCCGCGGGCACCGCCGCCGCCCATGACGAGACCGACGGTCAAGTCACGAAGCGAACGGGCGAGACGAGCGGCGTGGGAGAGAACGAGTCCGCCGGACGGCGATTCCATCGCCGCGTGGTGGTGGCGCTGCACGCTAAAGGCGGTGAGCCACGATTTGGTGTCTTTCGGCGTGACGTCGGCGTTTTGATGGAGCAACACGAGCTCCCGTTGCGCGAGGAGCATGCGTTGAAGTTTTGTCGCGCCTTGTCCGTGGAGGAGACGATCTTGTAAGGTTTGTCCCTCCGTCGGCGTCGGCGCTTGATCGTTGGCGTTGGCGACGAGTAAAATGGTATCGCTGTGACGCGCGCACTGCGCGCACCAGGGCGACGGGAAGGGATCGCCCTTTAAGATGACGAGATCGTACTCTAACTCGAGGTTCGACAACCAATTCATCGTCGCCTCCTGCGCGAGCGGACCGACCGCCGCTTGACCGAGCTCAGCCAGACGACACGCCGAATCGACGGTGTGCACACGACAAATCTTTCTGAGCGCCATCGTCAGCGAGTAACAGAAATCGTCCAAGTGCACGGCGGCGCCCTCAGTGACGGGAATCACGGAGACGATCTTCGGCGTGTTCGATGCCTTTTGAGATTGCTGCAAACCGGAAACGGTCGGCGCAATGCTCGCAGACAACGCGGCAGCGCGATTCGCCTGGCGCAATCCTAATCCTCGCGCCAGGCGGACGAACGCCGTGGGCGCCGCGAGGGCGAGCGTGTCCAATCCCGCGGAGGAGATCCAGAGCACCTGAGAATCTCTCACCGCTCGCGCGACGATTCGTCCTTTGGGTGATGAGATGCTCTGTCGTCTCGATCTCGGTGTCGACACCGACAAGTCGGCGTTGTTTGATTGGAGAACCGAGTCTTCTCCCGTCGCCTCGCCCGGATTGACGACGTAGCCGGGCGCGCTGGATGGATACGACACGTTGGGTTTACCCGGCGTCCGGCGTTTGAATAGATTTTGAGATGAATTCGCTCGAGACAGACTGTACTCCTCCGTCTGCTCTCGCAAGCATCCGGCGACGACGATGTGCACGCCGCCCTCGCGGTGATTCAACGCCTCGCCCGCCTCTAACATTTCAATCTCCGTACCCACTCGATCTAAAACGAGCGAGCTCGGCGTGAGTCTGACCCGTCGCGCGAGCGCACTCGCCATTTTACACGTAATCTTGTCGCGAGATCGCGCGAGACGCGCCAACGCGCTCACTGGAAACGCGACGACCACGGCGCCGTTGGAACCGGCTCGAAACGCGAGATTACTTCGTTGACCAGTCAAGAGAAGGTGCGACCCGACCACTTCTCCCGCCTTTGCCGTGAAAATGGGCGTCTCCGAACGAAACACTCGAGGAAAGTTCGGGAGCGGAGGTCGCTCGCGCTTCGGCACTTGGCCCGTGAACGCTTCCAACGAACCGTGTTCTACGAGGTACGCGCACGGCGACGCGCCCTGTCGCAAGACGACGGATCCCGCGGGATACGCCGTGGCTTCCAGCGCGACTTCGTACGACATGTGCGGCGTGACGTCGTCTGCGACTGCTTTCTGTTTCCGAAAGAACCCACCACCGTTTTTCCCCGAACCTTTCGACGCGCTTTTCCTGTACCCGTGCCGTTCCATCTTGGCGACGACGTCGCTCGTATCGATGGCGTCGACCACCTCATCGTCGAACATGCACGACAACGCCTTCGTGCACAAGAGCGGCGCCGATTCGACCGCAGACGTCACCGTGGACTCGCTCAACACTCGCTCTTCCACCCATAACGCCTTGAGATCGGACGTCATGCCGAGATACTTGCACAGCGCCGTGAATCCGCCGGCGAGACGCAAGGCGGTGCCTTGAACGCCGACGACGGCGCCGGCGCATTCGTGAAAATCAGACATCTTGACGACGGCTAACACGCATCCACCGGGCGCCGCGCGCGCGGAGACGCGAACTCGATCGCGCTGACGTTCTTCGTTTTCCGCACCAAACGTCAATCGCACGCGCACGCGATCCGCATTCTCCGATCTCGGCGACTTTTGACCGCTCGACGGCGCGTCGCTCCTCTTCGCCGGCGCCGGTTCGCCCCGAGCGCTCCACTTTTGAGGCGCGTGTTCCAAGATGTCCATGAACGAGTTCAGACACGTGCCCGGACGCGAACAGTGCGTCGTCAACGCCTTTGACTCGCCGTCACCGCGTATGCTCACGTCCATCTCGATCTGACCCTTGAGTTCGACGTCGCCCTCCACCAACACCGTCAACTCGTCGGGCGCCACCGACTCGCCGATGCGTTCCCTCGCGCGCACTGCCACCGTCCTCGCCCTCGAGCGAAGCGTCGCGATGGCGGCCTCAGACATCCCTCGACACGCCGCACACGCGCGTAACGCGTCGAGCGTCGGATCTAACGGCCTCGCACGTTCGTGCGGCGTGAGAGTCGCCAATCCGTGCGCCGAAATCGCCTCGCGCAAATCTTCCTCCGTCTTGTGTAAAACGCTCAAACCGTCGCCTCTGATATCCTTTAATCGCGCCTTGAGATTCGTCTGCGCCTGCCACGTGCGCCAAATGCGCACCGCCTGTCGCATTCGTCGAGGTTGATGCGGCATGTCGAACATCTTGAGCGACACGCTCTGAAACGCTCTAATTTTCCCTTCCTCTAAAATCATCCCCCGCAACTCTTGCGACCGCTTGAGCGCCGCCGCGCGCAGTTCTTTGAGTCGTCGAATCGCTCGCACCGCGCGCTTCAACAAGAAAAACCTATCGCGCACACACACGAAAATCAAAACGTCAGTCAATCGCGCTCACGACCGCGAACAAAGAAGACGTGCGCGAGAGAACACCGGCGACGTCGACGGCGCGCACCTCGTGGCGTAATACGCCGCCGTCGCCGCGCACAGCGCCGTCAACCCACGATCGACGCCGTACGCGCCCACGAGCACGGCCGCCAAGAACGCAAACTGTCCTCGATGCAACAACATCGCGTCCTCCGCGCCTCGACCCCACTCGCGCGACGAATGAAACAATCACGAAATCCAACAACAATCTCGTTACGCGTCGCGGTCCCTCGCGCGCGTCGCACGCCTCCACCGCCGGCCTTCGTCGTCCTCGACGTCGTCGATCACGTCGTCCTCGACGTCGTCCGTCGTCCCACGCGCACACACACCGACGGACGCGCGCACGCCGTCTCGCGCCGTCGTCGAGTGCCGCGCGTTGACGTTTTTCCACCATCATCCTCGTCATCGTCCGCGTCACTCGCGCGCGCGCGTCGGCCATGTCCCCGCCGCGCGAGCCCCGCGAGCCGTACTACTGCGGCTTATTCCTCGACGACGCGAGTAAACGCGCCGTCTGGGCCCTCGTCCGCGACCTCGTCGGACTCGGTCGAGAACCGCCCGGATGTAAACGAAGCGCCAATCACGTGACGGTGTCGTATCGACCCTCGACGGAGACGCTCGCGAGATTCCCGCACCGCGCGTTCGCGGGGACGACGATCAAGGTTCGTGCGACGCACGCGTGCGTGCGAGAGAAGTTGTTCGCGTTGGCGGTGTCGTGGGAGGACGTGCCGAGCGCGGTGCCGACGCCGGAGAGCGCGGCGCCGCACGTGAGCGTCTTCGCGCCGACGACGAGGGAGTGGCGAACGCTCGGTGACGTCGTGGCGGAGGATTTAGTGAACGGGGATGCGTTGGATTTAACGTTCGTCGGGGGTGCGGTGACGTTGGAGGGGAGGTTGGGGGTGATGATGACGGACGGGAGCGTGGATTACGGCGAGGAGGAGGATTTTTCAACTACTCGAGGAGGGGCGGCGCGAAAGGCGCGCGAGGTGCCCGGCGCGGAGTCGGCGATCGGTGATAGCGTCGGGAGAGCGGTGGTCATGCCGAGGGCGACGTCCACGCGACCGGAGTACATGTCGACGTCCAAGCACAACGTTGGGAGTGGGTCGAAAGAGAGACGCGGCGGGACGCCGACGGACGCCAACCAGGAGGAGGCGAAGAGACGCCTCAAGGAAAAGAAACGAGATCAGATACGACGCAATTACTTGGAGTTGTGCGAGATGTTCGAGGTGCATCATCCGGAACACGTCAAGACGACGTTCATGAAGCACGGATTCGACATGGAGGCGACGGCGCAGGATTTATTGATGCAGATGACGCCGGAGCCGGAGGATCAACTCGACGAATTTGATTACGTTCAAGACGACGACGAGGGTAATTTCACGTTTGAAGATTACGACGACGATTATTATTACGACGACGATGGGGACGAGGACGACGATGATGAGGACGAGGACGGAGATGGGGGTGGACGATACTATTACGAAGACGAGGATGAAAACGGAAGCGGCGCGATGACGCCGGATTCGACGAGCGTCTCGTCTCCGCCAAAGTTGAGTAAAAAGCTTCGTAAAGCCATCAAGCGAAGCAAGCGACGCATGCGTTCGGGGATCATCGAAGGCTCAAAGAAGGAAATCATCGCGAACGTCGTCGGGTCGTCGACGACGACGTCCAAAAATTGGGGCGTTCACACCGAGGAGAGAACGAGCAAATTCCATCGAAGTAAATTCGCCTCCGCCACCATCAGAGAAGCCGCGGGCAAGTGGTCGAGGCACCAAGGAAGCGGCTCACGAACCATACGCTTGACGAAATCGTCGCGATCAGGAAGCGCCGACGCGACGGTGGAGGCTAAATTAGAACAAATCTCGGAAGATTTAACGCGGTTGCGCGTGCAAAGAGACAGAGGCGAAAATCCTCACGCCGCGTCCAAGATACGAGAGAAGGCGGCGCTTCGCACCGCACTCGAAACTATGGGCCCCGAAAGGAAGATGAAAGACATGCCGTCTTGGTACAGAAAAGCGGATGATTTCGACTTTGACCAGGTGCTCGATTTCCACGGGTGCGATCGAGTGCAAGCGATCCACCTTCTCGAGGATGCCTTCGTGAAAATCTCCCCCATGGTGACGTCCGACTGGAAAATGCGACTCATCACCGGTCGAGGTAATCACAGTCGAGGAGGTCGCGTCATTCACGGCGACGTCATGAGGTGGCTCTCGCACTTTGGCATCGCGTTCGTCGAGGGCGAGGGCGACATCATCGTCTGCGCGTGCGGAAGCATCAACCAATAACGGGCGCCGCTCCGCCGAGACGATTCATTCATACATTATGCGCGCGCTAATACACCACCACTATACCATCACCTATTACAAGTAATACTGTACGCTAACTAGCTAGCCATTTGCTCATGTATTCATTCGCTGATACGCCGATACACCACCACCTCGAACGATTTCGTCACGACGCGCGGCGCGTCTCTCGCCGCGGCGCGAATCGCGCTCTCTTCGTTGTGATGTCCGCTCGGACCCATGTACAGTACATCAAAAACATCCTCCTCGGACAGCGTCATCGCGCCGTGAATCTCGCGTCGACGCACGATTTCGAATCCGTTCGAGAGCATGGACGCGTCCACTCGATCAGATTTCCCCGGTTCGACGCCGAGAACGGTGACGCCGTCGCCGTTCAACTCTCGCAGCTCTCGCATGTGATCCTCGCCCGGCCTCGCGACGCACACTCGACCGCCCGCGCGAACCAACCGCGCGAGTTCGCTCGGCGACCGCGGCGCGAACACGCTAATCACCGCATCGACCGAGTCATCCATCAGCGGCACATCGCGCGTCGCGTCGGCGACGGCGACGCGCGCGTCTCCGCCCAACGACGCCGCCGCCAAATCCGCCGCGTCCTTCGCGACGTCGAACGCCGCGAGTTCCAAGGCGATGTCGTCTCGCACCATCGCCGCGTCGCGAACCGCGCGCGCGTAATAGCCTTCACCACACCCGAAATCTACCACTCGCCACCGTCTCGCGACGACGACGGCGTCGACGTCGCCGCGCGCGCGTTCGCCCTCCTCGGCGTCTCGCCGCCGCCGCCGCTCGGCGCGCTTCTTCGCCAATTTTCTCGCCCGCGGCGACACATCCGTCGACGCATCCGACCGAGCGACGCTCGACGACAACGACGACGACGCGACGTCACGCCCCACCGCCTCCTCTCCCTCCCGCGCGTCGTCGTCTCGCGCCAACGCCTCTTCGGCCACAGCCGCCGCCAATTCGGAAAAGTGCCCTCGACTCAGAAACGCTCTTCTCGCGCGCAACTGCGCCCGCGCGTCCCCACCGCGCGCGCGACCGAGAAGATTCACGTATCCACTCCTCCCCGCGTCCACCGCGTGCGGTCTCTCCGAGCGCGCGCATCGATACGTCGCGTCGTTTTCATCCGCCACCAACCGCACCGTGCGACCGTCTCTCGCGCACGTCGGACACGTCCACGGCGCGGGCCACTCGCGACGCACCGCGCGAGACGCGTCGACGCGTCTCGATCGACCGCGCGCGTCCCGAGCGCGAGACGGCCGCGGGGACGTCGACGACGACCGCGCGAGACGTGTCGTCATAGTCTCACGCGTCGGTTGCGGGACAAAAATCGTTAATCATGTCATCGACGCGTCCCGCGCCGTCGTCGGCGTCTCGTCACGCGTCGACGCGCGCGTCGTCTCGCGTACATCGTCACCGATCGCGGCGCGTCGTCTCGCGCGCGACCGATCGTCCGCCCGAAGACGCCGCGGATGCGTTCGCGCGCGTCACCACGCCCGCGTCTCGAGACGCGATTCGTCGCGTCACCGACGTCGACGCGCTCCGACGACGACGAGAGGAGGCGAAAAAGGCGCTCGCGAGCGCCGAGCTCGCGCTCGCGGCGGCGGTGTTGGCGAGAGACGATGGGTTCGACGGCGCGAGCGCGAACGCGTTCGCGTGCTCGTACGGGTACATCGCCTCGCTGCGAGGGTGCTACATCGACGTCGAGCGAAACGAGGTTCCCAAAGGGTTCATCGCGTCCGCGTTGGAGAATTTCGATCGAGAACTGAGAGAAATGGTCAAGTATTTTCGCGCGCGAGGGAACGAGGACGAGGAGGCGCCGACTGGGATGCCGACAGAGTTGAGAGAAAAGGTGCTGGCGTTGCGTCTGGACGCTGACGCGATTTGGGAACGAGAACGCGCGAGAGAGGAGATTCCGGCGCCGTGGATCTTGAAGGGACCGTATTTGGCGCTGTGTGTGATGCTGGACAATTTGTTTGACGAAAAGAGACCGATTCAGCGGTTTTGGTTTTTAGAGACGGTGGCGAGAATGCCGTATTTTAGTTACACGAATATGCTCACGTTTTACGAGGCGCTCGGATGGTGGCGACAGTCGAGCGAGCTCAGGAAGATTCATTTCAGCGAGGAGTGGAACGAGTTTCATCACCTGTTGGTGATGGAATCTCTCGGGGGCGATCGAAGCTGGCGCGATCGATTTCTTGGCTTGCACGCCGCCATCGTGTACTTTTTTGTGTTGGTGCTCTTGTGGCTGATCTCGCCGGCGCTCGCGTACAACTTTTCAGAACTCATCGAAGGGCACGCCGTGGACACGTACGCACAATTCGTCGACCAAAACGAAGCGTTGCTCAAATCAATGCCACCACCGACCATCGCGGTGGAGTACTACGAGGGCGCCGATCTCTACCTCTTTGACGAGTTTCAAACGGCTCGAGAGGTGCGTTCGAGACGGCCTCGCATTCGCAACCTCTACGACGTCTTTAGCAACATTCGAGACGACGAGGGCGAACACGTCAAGACCATGGGTGCGTGTCAGCGCGAAGACTCGGCGATTTCATCACCGAACGCCGTCAACGCCAAGACCGCCGCCATCGCCGCGCTGCTGACTGCGCAAGTCGTCTTTTCTCGACTCGGCGAAACCGCCACGCTCGCCCAAGACGCCGCCGAGATCGACGTCGACGCGCTCACCGATGCCGCTACCGTCGGCGCCGCCACGGGCCTCTTCGACGCGCTGTTTAGTATCTTAGATTTCCTTTAACACCGCGCACGTCGCCGCCGTCAGCCTCTGCGTCGCGCGAGCGCCTTGGACCGCCGCGCGCACTCCGTCGGGAGAAAATATCTTCTTTTTCCTCGATCACGAATTCCGGAGGAATCGACCGTGGCGCGCCATACGCGCGCGCGAGGTCGTCCGCGCGCGAGAGAGACGTCGAGAGAAAACTCGCGTGGGACCGTTTCGTGGACATGGGGTGCGCGGCGAGCGCCCCGGGGAACGCGCAAGAGCGCGAGTGCGCGCGATTGGCGAGCACGACAAAATTTACCCCGGGACAAGTTCGCGTGTTGCAGCGCGTCTTCTCGCGCGTGAGCAGCATGAACGAAGGCGATGGGGTGATCGATGCGATAGAGTTTCAGCGTGCGCTGTTCGGACGCGCGAG
>Ga0181570_10003779_pt1 | contig 11308 bp, 8 predicted proteins | sample 101ome_18_FD_148667 | JGI IMG/M metagenome (GOLD analysis project Ga0181570, IMG submission 148667) | Coastal salt marsh microbial communities from the Groves Creek Marsh, Skidaway Island, Georgia - 101406AT metaG (spades assembly) | ecosystem: Environmental > Aquatic > Marine > Intertidal zone...
GAAGTGTCTTATGGCGAAGATCAAACGCTTATTGTCGAATCGCTGGAAAAATTTGACTTCGGCACCGCCGATATCGCGCTATTTTCGGCTGGTGGTGACACCGCAAAAGCCTTTGCTCCAAAGGCGGGTGCGGCAGGTTGTATTGTGATCGATAATTCATCAGCCTTTCGCATGGATGATGATGTGCCATTAATCGTACCCGAAGTGAATGCTGATACTGTCGAGTCGTGCCTGGTCAAAAATAAAGGGCGCAACATTATTGCCAACCCGAATTGTTCAACCGCCCAGCTTGTGGTGGCGTTGAAGCCGCTTCACGACGCTTTTTGTGTGCGCCGGGTGGTGGTGTCGACCTATCAGGCGGTATCTGGTGCTGGCAAGCCAGCGATGGATGAATTGTTCAATCAAACCCGTGCCATTTACGTCAATGATTCGGTGCAACCAGAAATTTTTACCAAGCAGATTGCCTTTAACGCCATTCCGCATATTGATGTGTTCCTTGATGATGGATTTACCAAGGAAGAATGGAAAATGACCGCCGAAACCAAAAAGATTTTGGACCCGGCTATCGAGTTGGTGGCACATTGTGTGCGGATCCCGGTGTTTGTTGGTCATAGCGAAGCTGTCTTTATCGAAACTGAAAAGCCGATGACCGAGACCGGTGTACGGACATTGCTGGAAGATGCCGAAGGCGTTGTTGTGGTCGATCACCGTGCCAATGAAGGCTATGTCACACCGCATGAGGCGGCTGGCGAAGATGCTGTCTATATCAGCCGCATTCGCAAAGACCCAACCGTGCAAAATGGCATGGTGTTTTGGTGTGTGTCAGATAATCTGCGTAAAGGGGCGGCGCTAAATTCGGTGCAGATTGCCGAGTTGATTGCCGAACGCGGCCTGTTTGGGCGCGCCTAGCCGACGCGGCTCGTTAGCAACAGGCGGTCAGCCTCTGCAGATTGTCAAATAGCGCGATATCAATCGCGCTGGCACTGTCATCTATAATGCGGTGGGCATCATGGCTGGCGGCGGCAAAGGCGGCGTTGAGGTCATGTCCGGCGGTGAGCCAACAAGCGAGAATAGCGGTGAGCAAATCTCCCCCGCCAGCCACACCATGCGGTCGTTTTGCATAATCGCATGCGGTCACATTATGTCGGCTGACTTTGAGGTCGCTGATACCATGGTCTGTATTTGCAATGCCGGTGGCAATAACCGCCTGTAGGTGTGGGTGTTGTTGCAGCAATGTCTCGGCGGCCTTGATGGCATCATGAACGCTGTCTATCTGGCTCTCGGTCAATAATCCAAGCTCAAATTGATTGGGTGTAACAACATGCGCGCGCGGCAGAAGTGTTTGCCGGATCTGGTCAACAACAGCGGTGTCAACATAAAGCCGGCCCCCATCGCCAAGCACCGGATCAAGGATATATAGCCCATCATGGCGTTCCGCCTGCCAGTCTTGAATCATGCTATGAATCGGGCCGGCTTGTCTGGCATCGCCAAGATAGCCGGTCACAACGCAGTTGATCTGTGGCAGAACATGAAGTGTGGCAAGGGCGTCTAAAATCGCGGTAAATTGTGCATGGTCCGCTGGCCCGCCGGCGATTGTGCCATAGCCAGGATGCGCCGCAAGCGAGATGGTGTCGATCAGAAGGGGCTGCATACCCAATGTGGTGATCACCGGGGCGGCAACGCTATTCCCGACAAAACCACAGGTCACGGCTGACTGTATCGACAAAATTTGTTTCATTGGGATTGTTGTGCCGTGCTTTTTCAAAAAACGCAAACACCAAAAATTTTCTGTCCAAATCGCCGCAGGATGCAAGGAATTTGCCCTTACACATTGACTATTATGTTTGAACGTCTCATATAAAAATAATTACGATGATCGTTGCATTATTAGGGGCTGTAATGGCGAAACCGCGTCCGTTATCACCGCATCTACAAATCTATCGGCCACAATTGACATCCATCATGTCAATTTCGCACCGCGCCACTGGTGCGGCATTGGCGGCGGGTACCCTGTTGCTATGTTTATGGCTTGTGGCGTTGGCGGCGGGCGATGTGTGGTACAGCATGGCGGCAACGGTGATTGGCCATCCGATTGGCATATTTATATTATTTGGCTATTCGGTGGCGCTTGTCTATCACGCGCTGAATGGGGTGCGACATTTAACCTGGGATCGCGGCATCGGGCTGACCATTCCGGCGGTCTATCGAAGCGGGCAGATTGTGTTGCTGTTGACGATTGTTATTACCGCACTGATATGGGCTGTGTGGCTGTAGAGGCAGGGTGTCTGATGGTTAGAAAATCCAAAAATCCGCATGGATCGGCTGTACCGCATTGGAAGTGGCAGCGTCTCAGCGCGATCGTGACCTTGCCGCTGATGGTCTATTGTGTGTATCTGCTGGGCGGAGTGGCGACGCTTGACTATGTCGCGGCCCGGTCGTTCATTGCCGCCCCCTCAGCCGCGGTGCCGCTGGCGGCCCTGATCGCGGTGGGCATTTATCATGCCGCGCTTGGCGTTCAGGTGATTATTGAAGATTATGTGCCGTTGGCAAGTGGCCGTAACGGGTTGATTATGTTTGCAAGAGTAGCGTTAGGGGGAATCGCGCTCGTCAGTCTTGTCGCACTGGCGCGCATCACATTTTAAATTGGGTCTGTTGGTCTTATCTGTCCAGCACCGGAAGGTTTGTCATGACTGCATATGAAATTACTGACCATCAATATGATGTTGTTGTTGTTGGTGCTGGCGGCGCGGGATTGCGTGCGACGCTGGGGATGGCGGCATCTGGATTGAAAACCGCATGTATCAGCAAGGTGTTTCCCACCCGGTCCCATACGGTAGCGGCGCAAGGCGGTATTGGCGCGGCGTTAAATAATATGGGTGAAGGCGATAACTGGCAGTTTCACATGTATGACACTGTCAAAGGGTCTGACTGGTTAGGCGATCAGGATGCGATTGAATATATGTGTCGCAATGCCATTCCTTCGGTTATTGAACTGGAGAATTATGGTGTGCCGTTTTCGCGCACTGAAGAAGGTAAAATTTATCAACGTCCATTTGGCGGTCATACGCTTGACCATGGCAAATCGATGGCCCGGCGTGCCTGTGCCGCGGCTGATCGCACGGGTCATGCTATTTTGCACACTCTCTATCAGCAATGTCTAAAGCATGCGGCGCATTTTCATATTGAATATTACGTTCTTGATCTTTTGATGACAGAGGCTGGTGAATGCGCCGGGGTCATTGCGCTATGTATGGAAGACGGTACATTGCACCGGTTCTGGGGCCAGCAAACGGTTCTGGCAACAGGTGGATATGGACGGGTGTATTTTTCCTGTACATCCGCGCATACCTGTACTGGCGACGGCAATGCGATGGCGTTACGCGCTGGCTTGCCGCTTCAGGATATGGAGTTTGTACAATTTCACCCAACAGGTGTGTATGGCGCCGGTGTTTTGATCACCGAGGGGGCGCGCGGTGAAGGTGGCTATCTGACAAATTCCGAGGGCGAACGGTTTATGGAACGGTTTGCGCCAACCGCAAAGGACCTGGCCAGCCGTGATGTGGTGAGCCGGGCCATGACCATCGAGATTAATGAAGGGCGCGGGGTTGGTCCGAATAAAGACCATATCATGTTGCATCTAGAGCATATCGACCCGGATACGTTGCATGTTCGTTTGCCCGGCATTACCGAAACAGCACGTATTTTCTGTGGCGTCGATGTGACGCGCGAGCCGATCCCGGTATTGCCAACGGTGCATTACAATATGGGCGGCATCCCAACCAATTACCATGGTGAGGTGTTGTCACCAACCGATAGTGACGAGAATGCCGTGGTGCCGGGGTTGATGGCCATTGGTGAAGCGGCCTGTGTGTCGGTACATGGTGCCAACCGGTTGGGTACGAACTCACTTCTCGACATTGTTGTATTTGGCCGGGCGGCGGCGCACCGTGCTAGCGAGACGGTAAAAGCAGGCGCGGCGGCGGTCAAAGCGCCGCAATCGGCAACCGACAAAGCGCTGGATAGATTTGACCGGATGCGGCATGCCAATGGCAGTGAGTCAGTGGCCCAGCTTCGGCTTGATATGCAACAAGCGATGCAGCGTCATGCCGCGGTGTTCCGCTCAAGCGAATCCCTGTCAACCGGCGTGCAAAGCATGGATAAAATTGCCAGCCGTATGGGACAGCTGGGCGTTGCCGACAAATCACTGATTTGGAACACCGATTTGATTGAAGCGTTGGAACTTGACAATCTAATGGGGCAAGCGCTGGTGACCATCCGGTCTGCGGACCAACGGCAGGAATCACGTGGTGCGCATGCGCATGAAGACTGGCCCGAACGTGATGATGAAAACTGGATGAAACATACGGTGATGTGGCTTGATGAACACAACAAATCAAAGCTCGCTTATCGTAAGGTGGCGATGAATACGCTGAGCAATGACGTGGCTCCGATACCACCAGCCCAGCGTGTCTATTAGGCAGCAATGAAAGAGGACGATCATGGCCGAATTTAAATTGCCTAAAAATTCAACCCTGACCAAGGGTGTGACGCATAAAGCCGAAGGTGCGGCACAAAATGTAAAGACATTTGAAATCTATCGCTGGTCGCCTGATGATGATGCCAATCCGCGCATTGACAGTTTTGAAGTTGATCTTGATCGCTGTGGGCCAATGGTGCTGGATGCGCTGATCAAAATTAAAAGTGAACAAGATAGCAGCCTGACTTTCAGACGGTCTTGCCGCGAGGGGATTTGCGGGTCCTGTTCAATGAATATTGATGGCACCAATACGCTGGCTTGTCTGAAGAGCATTGATGATGTGAAAGGCACCGTCAAAATCTTTCCGTTGCCGCATATGCCGGTGGTAAAGGATTTGGTGCCAGACCTCAGCCAGCCATACCGGCAACTCACTTCAATTGAGCCATGGTTAAAATCTGAAACAGCCCCGGCTGACGGTGAAGAGCGCCGGCAGTCTCCGGCTGAACGCGAAAAGCTCGATGGGTTGTGGGAATGCGTTTTATGTTTCAGCTGTTCAACAGCCTGTCCAAGCTATTGGTGGAATAGCGATGCATATTTGGGTCCGGCTGTTTTGCTACAGGCCTATCGTTGGATTGCCGATAGCCGTGATGATCATAAAGCAGAACGGCTAGAGGCGCTGGATGATAGTTTTGCTCTCTATCGGTGTCATACCATTATGAATTGCGCCAAAACATGTCCAAAGGGTCTGAACCCGGGCAAGGCGATTGCCAGCATCAAAAGCGAGATGGCGCAACGTTAGTTTAGGGGTTGCCGCTGGCGAGGTGGTGCCTGACAGATAACCATGTCAGTAAAGGTGGCACGTTGCGATGACCAACCCGTCAGACCGCCAGCAAGCCTATCCCACCCGCCGCTTAGCCGCCAAAATCGCCGCTGGTGATTTTACCGAAGATCAGGCGCAAATGGCGGCGGCGATGCGGCTGGATGATTTGATTGACAATCTCTGTCGTCGCCAGTCGCAAAACTGGGTGAAAAAATTCCTGCGGCCGCCACAGCCGGTAATGGGACTTTATCTTTATGGCGGGGTTGGCCGTGGCAAAACCATGCTGATGGATATGTTTGTCAACAGCCTTCCCCATCATACCGCCGCGCCAACGGTCTGGCGGTTACATTTTCACGATTTTATGGTGCTGGCCCAAGACAGCATCCATGCCGCCCGCCAAGCTGATGATGATGATCCGATTGAGGCCGCCGCACAAATGCTGGCGGCACGCGGTCAGGTGATCTGTTTCGATGAAATGGAAGTGCGTGATATCGCCGATGCGATGATTTTGGCACGGTTATTTTCGTCACTCCTAGAACGCGGCATTACCGTTGTTGCCACCTCAAACCGGCATGCTGATGATTTATATAAAAACGGGCTACACCGTGATCGGTTTTTACCCTTTATCGAGTTGTTGAAGTCGCGCTGTGAGATGGTTGAACTGGGGGCAGGCGTTGACTGGCGGAGCACCGTTTTGGCATCAATCCCCACTTGGTATCATCCGTTGTCTGCGGCCACGCACACCGCGCTTGATGCGGCATTCCGGCATGTGACTGGTGATACGGCGGTGACCAGCGAGACCATCCGGGTGGCGGGCCGTGATATCACCATCGCGAAAGTGGCGGGGGATATTGGCTATGCCAGTTTTGCCAGCTTGTGTGATGCGCCGCTGGCGGCGCGCGATTACCTGGCCATTGCTGGGCGGTTTGCCGGGCTGGTGCTTGCTGACATACCGCAATTTACCGAAAAGGATGAGCATCTGGCGCGGCGTTTTATGTGGCTGATCGATGCGCTCTATGATCGGGGCCGGTTTCTGGTGGCGTCTGCCGCGACAGATATAGATGACTTATATACAGGGCATCAATGGCAGTTTGAATTTGATCGCACGGTGTCGCGGCTTGGTGAGATGGTGGCGCGTGGCCAGATTAGTCCGACATAGATATGGGCGGTACGACCGGTGGATTTTTCCGCCTGCCGGGTGATTGCCCTTGTATGTTTTTCGATAGTTCGCTACACCACAGCAACACGCCGTTGCTGCGAGATTATGATTCCCCGAAGCGGCGTCATCTGGATAAAGCAACAATGGAAGTAAAGCATCATGGCACGACATAAAATTTCCCTGATTGGCGCTGGCAATATTGGCGGCACCTTGGCGGTCCTCGCGGGTCTCAAAGAACTTGGTGACATCACATTGTTTGATATTGCCGAAGGCATCCCGCAGGGCAAGGCGCTTGATATTGCGCAAGCAAGCCCGATTGAAAGATTTAATGCCACTGTTACCGGTGCGAATGATTATGCGGCCCTAGCCGATAGCGATGTCGTGATTGTCACCGCTGGCGTGGCCCGTAAACCGGGCATGAGCCGTGATGATCTGATTGGCATTAATACCAAAGTGATGAACCAAGTTGGTGCCGGCATCAAAGCACATTGCCCGAATGCCTTTGTGATCTGCATCACCAACCCGCTTGATGTGATGGTTGGCGTTTTGCAAAAAGCGTCTGGTTTGCCGGCGGCCAAAGTGGTGGGTATGGCTGGGGTGCTGGATTCGGCCCGTTTCCGTTTGTTCTTGGCAGATGAATTTAATGTATCGGTCGAAGATGTGACGGCGTTTGTTTTGGGTGGACATGGCGATACGATGGTGCCGCTGGTGCGCTATTCGGCTGTTGCTGGCATACCTGTTCCAGATTTGATCAAGATGGGGTGGTCAACTGACGATCGCATTGCCGATATCGTGCAACGTACACGTGATGGTGGGGCTGAAATTGTTGGTTTGCTGAAAACCGGATCGGCATTTTATGCGCCAGCCTCATCAGCCATTGACATGGCTGATGCCTATCTTAAAGACAAAAAACGGCTGTTGCCTTGTGCCGCATATGTTGATGGTGCCTATGGTCTGGATGGCCTTTATGTTGGTGTGCCAGTGATTATTGGTGCGGGCGGTGTTGAACGCATTGTCGAGATTGACTTGAATGCTGAAGAACAGGCGATGTTCGATAATTCAGTTGCGGCGGTTAAAGCCCTGAATGATGTTGTTGCTGGGCTGGGATAAATCAGTGAAACAATGATGAAATATAGCCGGTATAGGGGGGCATGTCCGCTTTATGCCGGTTTTTTTATGTGAAACGCCTGCCCAGCTATCGATTTTATGTGCGGTCTAACTTGAAATACAAAAATTACCGCATAGACTGATGCTATGATGAGTTTACTGGCAAATTATTGGAACGCGATTTGTTATGGATGATGCTGCTTCGAGTTTGAGTGACGCTGGTGCGCAAATTGATTTCAGCTTGTTATCAGGTGCGAATGCAACTTTTATTGCGGAAATGAACCGAGCCTGGCGGGCCGATCCAAAATCTGTTGATCAAAATTGGAACGCCTATTTTCAAGCTTTTGGTGATTTGGCCGAGGCTGGTGATGATATTGAGGCAGGCCCAAGCTGGGGACGTGACCAAAGCCGTGTTGTTGGGGCGGTTGATCCAGACGCATCGATAAAGGCGGTGGCCAAGGGCCATGTAACGGGGCGGATGATCAATGCCGCTGACATGCGCGCGGCGACACTTGACTCATTGCGCGCCGTGATGCTGATCCGTGCCTATCGTATTCGCGGTCATCTCATTGCTAATCTAGACCCGCTGGCACTTGAGGATATGTCGCTTCATCCAGAACTTGATCCAAAAAGCTATGGGTTTGGTGATGATGATTGGGACCGCCCTATTTTCATTGATCATGTGTTGGGGCTGGAAACAGCAACGCTGACTGAAATTATTGAACGACTGCGCCAAACCTATTGTGGGACCATTGGTGTTGAATTTATGCATATTCAGGACCCTGCCCAAAAGGCATGGATTCAAGAACGTATCGAAGCGATTGGCAATCACACAGATTTTACTGTCAAAGGCAAGATGGCGATTTATGAACGGCTTGTCGATGCCGAAGAATTTGAACGCTATCTCCATAAAAAATATACCGGCACAAAGCGGTTTGGCATGGATGGTGCCGAAGCGGTAATTCCGGCGCTAGAACAAATTTTAAAGCGTGGTAGCCAACTTGACCTGCGTGAAGCGGTGATTGGCATGGCGCACCGTGGGCGCCTGAATGTGTTGCATAATGTTTTGCAAAAGCCGTTTCGTGCGATTATTTCAGAATTTCTTGGCAACCCGGCAAACCCAGAAGATGCTGGCGGATCGGGTGATGTGAAATATCATATGGGGGCATCTGCCGACCGCGATTTTGACGATGCGGGTGTACATCTGTCACTTGCGCCCAACCCATCGCATCTTGAAATTGTTGACCCGGTGGTTGTGGGCCGGGTGCGCGCCAAGCAACAACAGCTTGATGATCATGACCGGACCCAGGTTTTGGGTATTTTGTTGCATGGTGATGCGGCATTTGCTGGGCAAGGTGTTGTTGCCGAAACATTTGCCTTTTCTGCTCTGCGGGGGTATCGCACGGGCGGCACGATTCATATCATCATCAACAATCAGATCGGCTTTACCACCAGCCCGTCATTTTCCCGTTCGTCACCCTATCCGACCGATGTAGCAAAAATGGTGATGGCACCAATTTTCCATGTGAATGGTGATGACCCGGAAGCGGTTGTCCATGTGGCGCGGATTGCAACTGAATTTCGTCAGGCCTTTGGGACTGATGTTGTCATTGATATGTTCTGCTATCGCCGGTTTGGTCATAATGAAGGCGATGAACCGGCTTTTACCCAGCCATTGATGTACAACGCCATTGGCGCACACCCATCAACGCGTGATCTTTATGCCCAGCAATTGATTGATGAAGGGCTTCTCGATAAAGAAGCGGCGCAAAAGGTCATAGATGATCGTATCGCCTATCTGGATGCCGAATTTGAGGCCGGCACAAATTATCTTCCGAATAAGGCGGACTGGCTGGAAGGACGTTGGTCAGGCATGGTCACAGCCCATGGCGATGACCGGCGCGGTGAGACAGCTGTTGATCTTGATGTGTTGCGGCAAATCGGAACCAGCATGACCAGTTTGCCGGATGATATGACGCTGAATAAAAAATTGATGCGCATCATTAACGCCCGTGCTGATAACATTACCAACGGCAGTGGCATTGACTGGGCAACGGCTGAGCATCTGGCGTTTGGCTCTATTTTGATGGAAGGCAACCCGGTGCGGCTGTCTGGACAAGATTCATGCCGTGGCACATTCAGCCAGCGCCATGCTGTTTTTGTCGATCAGGTCACGGAAAATCGCTACACCCCGCTTAATCATTTAGCTGATAATCAGGCCTTTTTTGAGGTGATTGATTCGCCGCTTTCCGAAGCGTCGGTGATGGGCTTTGAATATGGGTTTTCACAGGTCGAGCCGAATGCGCTGGTCATGTGGGAAGCGCAGTTTGGCGATTTTGCCAATGGTGCCCAGGTTGTGGTTGACCAATTTATATCCTCTGGCGAGGCCAAATGGTTGCGGATGAACGGTCTGGTTTTGCTGTTGCCGCATGGGTATGAAGGCCAAGGCCCAGAACATTCATCAGCACGCCTTGAACGCTATTTGCAATTATGTGCTGAAGACAATATGCAGGTGGTCAATTGCACAACGCCGGCAAATTATTTCCATGTTTTGCGGCGCCAGTTGCGGCGCAATTTCCGCAAGCCGCTGGTGGTGATGACGCCAAAATCATTACTGCGTCACAAGGCCTGTGTGTCGGATCTAGCCGATATGGGGCCGGGCACTACGTTCCATCGGTTGCTTGATGAACGCGATACCAGCGTCAAGCATGGCAAAGCCAAGCGGATCGTTTTATGTAGCGGCAAGGTCTATTATGATCTAGCGGCTGCACGTGATAGTGCCGAGGCGTGGGATATTGAAATTTTGCGGGTTGAACAGCTTTATCCATTCCCAAGCAAAGCGGTCAAAGAGATGCTGGCAAAAACCCCGAAAGCCAGCATCGTGTGGTGTCAGGAAGAGCCAAAAAATATGGGTGGCTGGACATTTGTCCGTGATTTTATTGAAGACATTATGCAAGAGGTTGGCATGACGCAACAACGGCTGGCCTATGCCGGCCGGGCGGCGGCTGCATCGCCAGCCACCGGCACATTGTCGCGCCATAATCGGGAACAGAATGATCTGGTTCAGGCGGCGCTGGATCTATCAGCCAACAAAAAGACATAGGGTATAGCGGCAAATAGGTCATTATTATAATGACATGAGTAAAGTGAAGGCACCGCAAGGAGGGCGCTGGAAATGGCCATTGAAATTATCGTTCCAACTTTGGGAGAGTCGGTTAGTGATGCCACGGTGGCGCGCTGGATCAAAACCACGGGGGATAATGTGGCGGCTGATGAACCAGTTGTCGAACTTGAAACCGACAAGGTCACGCTTGAAGTGCCAGCTCCGGCGGCGGGCCAGATTGGTGATATTGTGGCGGCTGAGGGCTCCGTTGTTGAGGTGGGCGCGATTCTCGCCCGGCTAGAAGAAGGCGTTGGCGGGGCGCCGGCGAAGTCAGCAAAAAATGCGGCTGAAACGCCAGCGGAAAAACCAGCTGAAAAATCTGTGGCGCCTGTTACCGGACAAGATGCTCCGGCAGTTCCAGCGCCAGCCGCCGCGGCGAGCCACGATCACTTGTCGCCAGCTGTGCGCCGTCTTGTGACAGAACATAATCTTGACCCAGCAAGGATAAGCGGGACCGGTGTTGGTGGCCGTTTGACCAAGGCTGATGTGTTGAACGCGGTCAATAAAGCCCCGTCAGCGGCGCCGGCCCCAGCCACCGCGCCAGTGCCGAAACGGGCGCCATCACGTGATGTCGATGCCGCG
>Ga0181570_10003790_pt1 | contig 11298 bp, 9 predicted proteins | sample 101ome_18_FD_148667 | JGI IMG/M metagenome (GOLD analysis project Ga0181570, IMG submission 148667) | Coastal salt marsh microbial communities from the Groves Creek Marsh, Skidaway Island, Georgia - 101406AT metaG (spades assembly) | ecosystem: Environmental > Aquatic > Marine > Intertidal zone...
TTATAAATATTGGAAATAGATCATACAAAGTAATTGGAGTATTTCAAGATCTTGATGGTGATAATGAAGAGAGTTATTTATTCCTTCCATACACAACTAGACAGCAGATACTTATGGGAAGTGATAAAGTTGGGAGCATTGCAATAACATTTAATCCTAGTTTAGGGGGGAAAGGAGCTGTCAAGCTTGAAAATGATATAAAAACATTTCTTAAAAAGAAAAAATCAATAGATCCAACTGATCCAAGTGGAATAAGAGTTAGAAATGTTGCTGATGAATTGGAAAGATCAATGCAATTTGCAGGTGCATTGCAAATTATTGTCGCATTTGTTGGGATAGGAACTTTAATAGCTGGGATAATTGGTATTTCAAATATTATGGTATTTATTGTCAAGGAAAGAACAAAAGAACTTGGTGTTAGAAAGGCATTGGGTGCTCAGCCAAGTGAAATTATAAAGATGATCTTAACTGAGTCAATCTTTATTACTTCAATTTCTGGTTTTGCAGGTATGATAATAGGGGTAATTACATTGAATTCTTTAAACTCAAGCTTACAAGAATATTTTATCACCAGACCACAGGTAAGCTTAAACATAGCATTTGTAGCTACACTTGTTTTAATAATATTTGGAGTGATTGCTGGATACATTCCAGCAAAGAGAGCTGCACAGATAAAACCAATAGTCGCACTTAGAGATGAATGATTTAAAAAAAATATTTGATGCAGATACTTGGGATGAAATCTTTGAGTCAATTTCAAAGAATAGAACAAGAACTATAATTACAACAATTGGGGTTTTCTGGGGAATATTTATATATATTGCCCTTGCTGGATCTGCCACTGGGTTAGAAAATGGTTTTGATGATGCTTTTAGTGGTTTAAGTAAGAATTCAATGGGTGTTTGGGTGCAGAGTACTTCTATTCCTTATAAAGGTTTTGAGGAAGGGAGGCGTTTCCCATTTCGCTTATCAGATGTTGATTACCTCAAGGATAGAGTTCCAGAGATTGAGTATATATCTCCAGGACTTCAAGCTGGTGCCTTCTCGGGTTCACCTCCACGAGTAACTAGAGGTATAAAATCTGATAATTTCAATTTATTTGGTAATTTTCCTACACAAGCAAACATATCTGTAATTAAGATTTATGATGGTGGTAGATATATAAATGATGAGGATATAGAATATGCGAGAAAAGTAGCAGTAATTGGAGAAGGTACTCAAGAAAGACTTTTTGATGAAGATGAGGATCCAATAGGAAAGAATATAATTATAGATGATGTTAATTTCAAAGTAGTTGGAGTTGAAAAATTCTCTGAAGGACAAGGGTTCGGATCTGATTCAGACATCACAATACCATATACAACATTTGCAAGAATGTATAACAGGGGAGATAGATTTGGTTTTATGTTTATTTCAGGATATGATTATATAAATCCAAGATATTTAGAGGAAACTATATTAGATAATCTTAAAGTATTAAAAACGGTTTCACCAGATGATGATAGAGCATTCGGAACTTTTAATATTGGTTCTTTATTTGAAAGTATAATTAAATTTTCTTCTGGTATGATATTCTTATCACTTGTTGTTGGTATTGCAACCATTTTTGCTGGTGTAATAGGGATAGGAAACATAATGTTGATTGCTGTAAAAGAAAGAACAAATGAGCTTGGAATAAGAAGAGCTCTTGGTGCAACACCTGGACAAGTTAAAGTGCAAATTGTTCTTGAATCAGTTTTTTTAACAATTATTGCTGGAATAATTGGAATTATTGTTGGTGCTTTATTGTTATTCCTAATAAATATTGGAACGGCTAATCTAGAAGATTTTCCATTTACAAATCCAACTGTTCCCTTAGCAATCGTCTTTGGTGCTTTTGCTACAATGGTAACACTTGGCACGCTTATTGGTCTTATCCCTGCAGAAAGAGCAGTTAGTATAAAACCAATAGAAGCTTTGAGAGAAGAGTAATTAATTAAAACAAAATAAAAATGAAATTTAAAAATATCGGAATTATATTATTAATCTTAGGTTTTCTTTTTGCGATTGCCTATTTCGTAAGAACAAATAGCAAATCTGCAATTGAATATGAAACTACTAATCCATTTGTATCATCTATAGAATTAACATCTGTAGTTACAGGGAAAGTTATTCCTGAAGATGAAGTTGAAATAAAACCTCAGCTTAATGGGATAATTGAAAAAATTCTTGTAGAGGAAGGAGATACTGTGCAAAATGGTCAATTAATTGCTGTAATTAAGGTTGTGCCTGATGAAAGGTCTGTATATGCAGCACAAGCACAAGTAACTTCTTCAAAATTAAATCTAGAAAATGGCGAAAAACAATTAAATAGAGCTAAAGAACTTTTTGCCAAACAAATAATCTCACAACAAGAATTTGAAGATGCAGAATTAAGATACAACTCTGCGAAAGAAAACCTAAAAGCTGCGGAAAATGATTTAGAGATAATAAGGAATGGTTCAGTTGCTGGTTCATCTACTGCTAACACTAACATTAGGGCAACTCTTTCTGGGACTATATTGGAGATACCAGTTGAAGTAGGAGATCAAGTAATTGCTGCAAATAACTTTAATGCCGGAACATCTGTAGCAGTAATAGCTGATTTAAGTCAAATGATTTTTGAAGGAAAAGTAGATGAAGCAGAGGTAGGAAATTTGACTAATGGTATGAAGATAATTGTTAGTATGGCTGCTATACCGGATAAGGAATTTGATGCAAGGCTTAAGTTTGTAGCTCCAAAGGGTACAGAAGAAGGAGGTGCAGTACAATTTAAAATTGAGGCTGAACTTACTTTAGATGATGATACTTTTGTAAGGGCAGGATACAGTGCTAACGGAGCGCTAGTTGTTAATTCTAAGACAGACATAATGGTCATTCCAGAGGCTGTTCTTCAATTTGATAGGAGAACACAACAGCCATATGTGGAAATTGAAATTTCAGATCAAAATTTTGAAAGAAGAGAATTAGAAACTGGTTTATCTGATGGTATAAAAGTTGAGGTTTTATCTGGAGTTGAAATGACAGATAATATTAAAATTTGGAATAAGACAGAACCATTAAAAATTGAACCAGAAGAATCAGCATTTGATCAATTTGAGGATAGATAAAGACTTGATATTTAAAAATATGAAATATATATACACTATTATCGTTTTATTTTTTTCAACAGTATTGTTTGCTCAGTCTGATGATAATATTCTGACTCTTCAAGATGCTGTTAACATGGCTATAGAAAAGAATATAAGTATTAAACAATCTGAACTAAACCTACAAAACTCTGAACTGGGAAAGGCTGATGCTATCGGAAATTTTTTACCAAGGGTTTCTGCATCTGCAAATCATCAATGGAATATTGGACGAGGAATTAATATTACTACTAATGTTATTGAAGATGTTACTACATCATTCTCATCAATGAGCGCAGGATTTGGACTAGATGTGTATAATGGTTTAAGAAATGTATATCAGCTTCATCGAGCAAACCTTGAAGTATTGGCATCACAATATCAGTTAGATGACATGAAAGATGATATAAAACTATTGGTAGCTAACTCATATTTGCAGATAATGTTTAACAATGAAATATTAAAAGTTCAAAAGTCTCAACTTGAGATAACTAAAGTAGAGTACGAAAGAACTAAAGACTTAATAGATATAGGAACATTTTCTCCAAGACAAATCTTTGAAATTGAGGCAAGTCTTGCATCCCAAGAACAGAACGTAGTTCAAGCAGAAAACAACTATAGAAATGCAAAATTAAGTTTAGCTCAATTACTACTAATTGAGGATTTTAATAGTTTTGAGATAGCAAACGAAGATTTTAGCATACCATTTTCTGATATTTTATCTAAGACTCCCAAAGAAATACTTAATAAGTCAATGAGTTTTAGAAATGATATTAAATTGGCTGAAACTAACATATCTATTGCGGAAAAAGATATTCAGATTTCAAAATCACAACTACAGCCATCAGTTACTTCTTTCTATCAATGGAATACCAGAATTTCATACCAGGATAATCTACCTAGTTTTGATGATCAATTTGATTTAAATAAAGGCCAAGCATATGGGCTAGCTTTAAATATTCCAATATTTCAAGGTAAACAGATAAGAAATAATGTTGAAAGAAGTAAAGTGAATCTTGATAGACTTAAAAATCAGTATGAGCAAGAGAAACTTAATCTTGAGAATTCAATAAATCAAGCATATAATGATCTTACGGGTGCTATTAAACTATATGAAGCCTCTAATAAAACATTAGCTTCTCTTAAAAATGCATATGAAGATACTTCTGATAGATTTCTGCTTGGTGCCGTAAATTCTTTTGACTTTATTCAATCAAAACAAAGATATGAGTCTGCTCAATCTGAAAATATCAGAGCTAAATTTGATTATATATTTAAATTGAAAGTTCTAGAGTTTTACTTTGGGTTACCTTTATCAATCCCTCTATCTAATTAAACTTTATTAAGATGTCATTAATTTTAAATTTTGAGACATCCAGTAAAAACTGTTCAGTTACTTTATCTTCAGAAGGTAAGCTTATATCAAATTTTGACTTAGAGGATGATAAATATAGACATAGTGAACTTTTAACAAGTACAATCAAAGATATTTTGAATCAAAATAATATAAGTGCCAAAGACCTTTCTGCTGTTGCTATTGGTATTGGCCCAGGATCGTTTACTGGACTTAGAATTGGTTTTTCTGTTGCAAAAGGTCTATGCTATCCACATAAAATAAATTTAATAGGTATCTCATCTCTAAAAATTTTGGCTAATTCTATAAAAGCTGATTCTGGGGATATAATACCAATGATAAATGACAAGGGAAATTTTTACTATCTGTCAACTTTTGAAAATAAATTAAATGAGGTAGGTAACCCAACATTAGAACAGGTTGATACCAACTTCATTAAAAAATGTATAAAAGATGGCTCTACAATTGTAGTTAATTGTGAAGATTCATTCAAGTATATCAGTAATATTATAAATGATAAAATTAAACTTATTAATAAGTCAATATCATCAATAAATATGATTGATTTATCTTATGAATCGTTTCATAAAAAAAGATTTGAAGATTTAGCTTACTATGAGCCTTTATATATTAAAAAGCCTTATGTAAATTGAATTTTTAGAACCCAAGTTCTCTTTTTACATCTTCAATTAGATCTTTACCATCTGCAAGAATAATTCCGCCATTAGGGCTAGAATCAATTACATAATCAAAGCCTTGTTCTTGTCCTACTTTAGTAATTGCATTTCTTGCTTTCTCTAATAAAGGACTCATAAGATCCATTTGCTTTTTTTGAAGCTCTTGAGCAGCAGAGTCTCTAAATTCCTGTAGGTTAGTCTGCATACTTTCAAGCTCTTTCTGTCTTGCTTGATTTGTTACATCAGTTTGATTTGCAGCATCTGCAGAATAAGTCTGAGCTTTGGTCTGAAATTCCTTAAAAGCATTGTCTATTTGAGTTGTATAATCCTTTTCAAGTTTCGCAAGCTCATTTTGAGCAGCAATCACTTCAGGCATTTCGCTTATTAATTGTTGAACATTTATATGAGCAACGTTTGACTGAGCATAAGTTGAAAGTGGTGCTAAGGTCAAAAAAGCAAACGCAATAAATTTTAGTGCTGATTTCATATTACTTTATTTATTTCCGAGTGCAATATCGTAATTTTTATTCAAATATTTACTAAAATTGCTGACCTATTACAAAGTGAGTTTGCCATCCAGATCTTTGACCTGTATTTGAGATATTTGAAGTATCAAATCCATATCCAAAATCAATTCCAAGAAGCCCAAAAGCTGGCATGAAAACTCTTACTCCAATACCAGCAGATCTTTTTAAATCGAATGGACTATAGTCTTTAAAATCATCAAAACCATTTCCAGCTTCAAGGAAGCTTAGAGCAAAAACTGATGCAGTTGGTTTTAAACTAATTGGATATCTTAATTCAAGTGAATATTTATTATAAATAACAGAACCATCTCTGCTTGATAATGACTGATTCTCATATCCTCTTAATGCAATTGTTTCTCTGCCATCTAGAGCATACTGCATCATACCATCACCTCCAAGAAAAAATCTTTCAAAAGGAATATTTCCCTTATTCTTGTTATATGTGCCTAAAAAACCAAAGTCAGTCTGTGCTTTAAGAACAAATTTTCCAAATAATCTTGTATACCAACTTCCTTCAAACTTAAATTTGTAAAACTCTAACCATCTAAATTTCGCTTGATCAATTTCTGAAAGAATTGGATTTCCATTTCTATCTAAATACTCCGGTCTTTGATCAATATCTGAAAAATCATCTCCTGTAATTAATGAGTATGGTGGAGAGAGTCTAGCACTTAAAGTAAATTTTGATCCACCTACAGGAAAAATAGGATTTGTAAAAGTATTATTTCTAGATAACGCTACATTATATGCGATATTATGAGATTCTCCATCACCAAATGTAAATAAGCCGGTATAATAATTTTTTAGATTGTAATACTGATATGAAAGCGACTGAGACAATACAAAGAAATCATCAGGTACTTTCAACCTTTTTGCTAGTCCAACATTGAAACCTTTGATTTGAAAAGATTGACTTTTATCAGCTCTTCTTGTAAAATAATCATATCTATATTGAGTTGTTGAGGATAAAGAAATTGAGAATTGTACTGGCTCTTTCCCACCTAGCCAAGGTTCCACAAAACTAAAACTTGTTGTACTGTAAAAGGAGCTAGTTTGAAGTCTTATAGCAAGAGATTGTCCATCACCACTAGGGAAAGGTTGCCAAGCTTTTCTGTTTCTTATGTTTTTTACTGAAAAATTATTAAAAGATACACCAAATGTACCCATGAAAGAGCCTGAACCATATCCACCCTGAAGCTCTAATTGACTTGCTCCAGCTTCAGTTAATCCTAATTCTATATCAACAGTTCCTAGGTTTGGGTCAACATTTTTAAAGTCAGGACTTATTTGTTCAGCATCAAAAAATCCAAGTTGACCAACTTCTCTAATTGTTCTAACAACTTTATCTTTGCTATAAAGTTCACCAGGTTTAATTCTAAGTTCTCTAAAAATTACATTATCATTAGTTTTAGTATTACCAACAACTGAAATTTTATTAAAACTAGCAAGCTTACCCTCATTAATTCTTATTTCAAAATCTATTGTGTCATTTTCAGCACTTACTTCAACTGCATTTACACTGGAAAAAAGATATCCATTATTTTGATATAAATTAGATATATCATTTGCATCAGGTTTCTCATCTTGTATTCTTTCCTTTAGTAAAACTCCATTATATGAATCTCCTTTTTCAATTCCGAGAATTTGATCTAACTGAAAGTTAGTGTAGGAGCTATTTCCAATGTATGATATATCGCCAAAATAATATTTATTTCCTTCATCAATATTTAAATTCAAATCAATTGTTTTTTCATCATTTATAACAATTGTGTCAAATTCAATTCTTGCATCTCTATAGCCTTTTTCTTTATAAAATGATATTAAATTATCCTTATCTGCCTCATAATCTTCATCAATAAGTTTAGATTTTTTCCAAAATCTTAGAGGAAACCTTTTCTTTGTTTTTTTTAGTTTTGAGCGGAGTTTAGCATTGCCAAAAATTTCATTACCGTTAAAGTTTATGTCTCTAATCTTTATCCTTTCTCCTTTATCGATATTTATATTAAGATTTAATTGATTTGACCCAATCGAATCGGGAATTGTAACGAGATTAATTTTAGAATTTAAGTAACCATTTTTTCTTAGTTCACCTTGAATATAATTTTTTGTATTTGTCAAAAAACTTTCTGAGAGTCTTTTACCTTGAGATAATTCTGTTTCTTTTTCATATGTTTCTGCTTTCCCTTTCTTTACACCATTAATTTTAAAATTTAATAATGTTGGTAATTCTTCTACATTGATTTCCAACTTAATCTTACCATTATTAACACCAGTAACATATAGATCAACGTTACTAAACAGTTCAAGATTCCATAATTTTTTTAAAATTGATGTTATTTCTTCTCCAGGAACTTGAATTGATTGACCTTCTCTAAGACCACTATATGTAACAACAGTTCGATCACTGAAATTTTTAAGACCTGCGACAGTTATTGTGTCTATTATGTAAGTGTCACCCTTTCTATATGTATCCTGTGAATATGTCTCTCCAATAGTAATAAGGAGTAAAACAAGAATTTTAAGTGTATTTAACCTAAAGCTGTTTACTAGTTTTTCCAAATCTTCTTTCTCTTTTTTGATATTCAATAATGGCATCTGTAAAATCTTCTTCGGAAAAGTCAGGCCAATATGTTTCAGTGAAATATAATTCAGCATATGCTATTTGCCATAATAAGAAATTACTAATTCGTTGTTCACCACTAGTTCTAATTAGCAAATCTACATCTGGTAAATTTTTTGTGTAAAGATGGTCATTAATGATGGAATCATCAAAATTATCTAAACAAATTGTCTCATTTTTAACTTTTTCTGAAATCTCTTTGACAGCCTTAAAAATCTCCTGTTTTCCACCATAACTCAAAGCTAAGGTTAATGTCATTCCTGTGTTGTCTTTAGTATTATTTATAATTTTGTCTAATTCATATTTTACTTCGTTGGGAAGTGATTTAACATCACCTATAGCATTCAATCTTATATTGTTATTAAATAAATCCTCAAATTCATCTCTAAGAGTTTCTACTAAAAGTCTCATTAATGTCTCTACCTCATAACTAGGTCTTTCCCAGTTCTCAATAGAGAATGCAAATAATGTTAAATACTTTACTTTATGCTTGTTAGCTTCCTCAACAATTTTTTTTACAGACCTAACTCCATTTTGATGACCAAATTCTCTTGGCATTCCTTTTTGTTCAGCCCACCTTCCATTTCCATCCATAATTATCGCTACATGATTGGGTATATTCATCAGTCGCTAATTTTATTATTTCTCATATCTTGTCCCCAAAAAAGTTTTTCTCTTAACCTTTTATAAAAGTTATCTTCATAAAATTTAATTGTCTTTATAGAGAATTTTGATTTTGATATCTGAATTTCATTTTTTGATTCAAAAGAATACATTCTAGAGTCCAAAGATAAATTAATATTATCAGTTCCTTCAACTTGAATTTTAACTTCAGAATCATCAGGTACAATTAGAGATCTCATATTAATGTTATGCGGCGCAATTGGATTCAATATAATTACCTTGGACTCTGGAGAAACAACTGAACCACCATTACTCAGAGAATAACCTGTTGAACCTGTAGGAGTTGATATAATTAATCCGTCTGACCAATAATTTGTTAAATAATTACCATTAATTGAACATGATATGTTTAAAAGAGATGTCGTGTCTTTTCTTTGAATTGTAACTTCATTTAGTGCATATGAAAAAAGCTTACTAGCTGAATATGACTTTACCTCCAGCAAAGTTCTATCTATAATGCTAAATTTGTTATCTTTTATTTTATCTACAGCTTCACCTATATTTTCCTTTTGAACGCTAGTTAAAAAGCCAAGCCTTCCTGCATTTATTCCTAATATTGGTACTCCTGAATCTTTTACGTATGTAATCGATCTCAATATTGTTCCATCACCACCAACTGCAAAAACATAGTCAATATCTTTATCAATAGGGTCTGATGAATCAAAAAATGAAAATTTACTCTGGAATTCCTTACTAAGATCACTCTTAATTTTTGAATCAATAATAATATCATTTCCTGCTGACACAATATCAATTACTTCCTTGCAGCAATTAACTGAAGAACTATTATTAAATGCTATATACAGAGCAATTTTCATACAGCTAAAATACAAACTTTAAAACTTTATTATGCACTATATTTGCATTTAAGTTTAATGCATTGAGATGACTAGATTAAGTGTGAACATTAATAAAATAGCAACTCTTAGAAATGCTAGGGGAGAGGATTATCCTAACTTAGTAAAAACTGCTAAAGACATAATCAAATTTGGTGCTGAAGGGATAACTATACACCCTAGACCTGATGAAAGACATATCAAATACTCTGATGCATATGATTTAAAACAAAATATTTCAACTGAATTAAATATTGAAGGGAATCCATCTAAAAAATTTATAAATATGGTTTGTGAAGTAAAACCTGATCAAGTTACTTTAGTCCCTGATGAGTCTGATGCAATTACCTCTAACTCAGGTTGGGATACAGTTAAAAATTTTGATTTTTTGAAAGATGTAGTTGAGGAATTTAAATCAAACTCAATAAGAGTATCAATATTTATTGATCCTGACTTTAAAATGCTTGAAGGTGCAAAAAAAATAAATGCTGATAGAGTCGAATTATTTACTGGTCCATATGCAAAACAATATATAAATGATAAATCAAATGCTATAAATAGATACATTAATTGCTCTGAAATTGCTGATAAAATTGGAATGGAGCTTAATGCAGGTCATGATCTAAATCAACAAAATCTTGAATTTTTTAAAAATAATATTGTAAATCTTAAAGAAGTATCCATAGGGCATGCACTAATCTCAGAGTCACTTTATTTTGGTCTTGAGTCTACAATTAAATCCTATTTAAAAATTTTAAATTGAATTTACTTCACTCTAAAATAATTGGTGATTCTGATAATAATATCATTATTGTTCATGGTTTTCTTGGTATGGGAGACAATTGGAAATCTCATGCAAATAAAATTGCTGAAAGTGGATTTAAAGTTCATCTTATTGATTTAAGAAATCATGGAAAAAGTTTTTGGAGTAATGAATTCAGCTTCGATTTAATGGTACAAGATATATATGAATATATCTCTCATCATAATATCTCAAATTTTTACATGATAGGTCATTCAATGGGAGGAAATGTTACAATGCTTTTCGCCAAAAATTATCCAGAGCTACTTAAAAAAATTATAATTGTAGATATAGTTCCCAAAGCATATAAACCTCACCACGATTATATACTTGAAAGCTTAAAATCTCTTGACTTTAAAATATTAAAATCAAGAAATGATGCAGACTCTCAACTTTCAAAATTTATTTCTGATGAAAGAGTTAGACAATTCTTGTTAAAAAATCTTTATTGGAAAGACCAAGAAACCTTAGGTCTAAAAATTAATCTTGACATATTATATGATTTTAAAAATAAGCTTTCACTAATTTTGAAAGAAGACTTTTCTTTTAGTAATCCTACCTTACTTATTCATGGTGAAAATTCTGATTATGTAAATGAATCAGATTATGAGTTAATGAATTCTTTTTTTAAGAATCTTGAAATAATAAAGGT
>Ga0181570_10003795_pt1 | contig 11292 bp, 12 predicted proteins | sample 101ome_18_FD_148667 | JGI IMG/M metagenome (GOLD analysis project Ga0181570, IMG submission 148667) | Coastal salt marsh microbial communities from the Groves Creek Marsh, Skidaway Island, Georgia - 101406AT metaG (spades assembly) | ecosystem: Environmental > Aquatic > Marine > Intertidal zone...
TATGCGCGTAGATAAATATCATCGAGAGAAAAGCAAGAAATAATCGGTGCACTCTTACAGAAACTGGCTTATAGTTACCTCCATTTTATCCATATAATTCATTTAAAAATTTATTCTGTAACTTTATTACTTCATCAGAGTCAGAACACAGTTTATACCCTTCTAAACGTTCCATGTTGATTTCTATAAATGCCTTACCCCATTTGAATTTTGACAAAATCACTTTTGCAAGCTTAGTTTCATCTAATATCCATAATGCTGCAGATAAAGCCTCTGCAGAATTTAATTTAGTTGGTTTACCAAAGTTGGTGGGATTAGCTGCAACTAAAAATGGAAGTGCACGTGGAATTCCATTATCAAAATGGTGTTTGATTTCATCAATTTGGTTCCATGAGCCATCAACTACGGTAATATTATTATTGAGATAATAATTTCTGTCAGATTGAGATATAGATTTATTTGAAAATGGAGAAAGCAAGATACTATTTCTGATTCCTTTTTTATTTACTTCATTTACTATTTCAAATTTTATAATTCTTTTACCTGAGCACTTCTTTGGATCACACTGCTTTAAATTAAAAATTTGAGGTTTCATAAAAATTTATAATTTTAGTGTTTTTTCAAATTTTGTTTTTACTCATATATAATTTTAAAAATTTTATAAATAGTTCATAAAATATGTAATTGTGTATAAACATGCTTTGAGTAGCTAATAAAAATATTTAATTACAGAGTTATTATATGAACTTAGATGTTGATAGCCGCTGATGTAGGAGGTACAAAAACGTCTATAGCCATTATTGATGATGATAAAAATATATTAAAAAAAGAAACTCATCTAAATGATAATTTTAATAATTTCTATGATTTTCTTGAAGATTTTGTGGGTGAATATAAAATTGATCATATTGGTTTAGGTTTAGCAACACCAATTTTTGATAATAAAAAAATTAATTTGACAAATTCAAATTGGAAAATTGATATTGATAAACTAAAAAAGAAATATAATGCGAAGGTATATTGTATAAATGATTTATATGCTGCGGCCCATTATGTAAATCATCTGAGTAATAATGATTTAAAAAGAATATATGAAAAAAATAATGGTAATAATTTAAGTGAAATTAAATTGATAGTATCAATTGGTACGGGTGTTGGTTTAGCTCATTATACAAAAAATCTTGAAATTAATGCATCAGAAGGTGGCCATATTGGTTTTACTCCATATTCTAATTTTCATAAAGATTTATTTAACTATATCAACAAAAAAGAAATTCATGTAAGTTATGAAATGGTAATCTCATCAATAGGTTTTAAAAATTTAAGAGATTATTTGACCGAAATTAATAATTTAGGATTGAGTGAAAAATTTGTTGAAAAATTAAAAACATCAAATGAGATAGGAAAACTAATTTTTGATAAATCAAAAATCATTAACGATGATGGTAATATATGTAAAATGATTATTGAGGAAATATCATTTAGTGTGGGTAGTTACTTGGCGGATTTGGCATTACTATTTTTACCACAGGAAATATATTTGACCGGAGGTATTGGTAGAAACATTATTGATGAAAAATCAATTATGAGGGGTTATTTTAGAGATGAAAGACATTTAGAGATAACGGAGAATATAAATTTAGATATTGTGAAGAATCCTGATTTGGCATTATACGGAGTTATACAATATTTGTTTAAAATCTTAAATATGTGATTTATATCTTACTCTGTTTTCGATTATTGACATACGATTAATTATATTATCTGAGGCGTATTTTTTATATGAACTCATGAAATAATTAAACGATTTCTCAAAATATATGGGATGAGAACTTTGAAGAATATGTTTTAAAACTAAAATATCAGTTGCTTTGTCTTCTATATTAGTGGAAAAATATGACAATCCAAAATCAATTAGGTAAGTGTTGTTTGATTTTATAATAATATTTGAGGTAGATAGATCTCCATGAATTATATTTAAATTGTGTAATTTTGCAATTTGTATACCTAATTCTTTGAATATTACTTCTGATTTAATATCCTCGAAACAATGCTTTAGGGTTTTACCATCAATGAATTCCATTATTAATGTGAAATTTGATTTATCGAAATCGTAAACTTTTGGAGTGTTAAAATCTTGTTCTGATAAATATAACAGGATCCTTGCCTCTTGAATAGATCTTTCTTTTCTTAAGCGTAAGTCTATCTTTGAGTTACGATATTTTTTTTCGTTTCTGGTTTTAATTATTACAGGGAAATCAAAAAAAATACCTTTTGAAATAGTTGCCTCAGCACCTTTATTTAAAATTTCATCCAAAATTAAACCCATGTAAATCTGTATTAAAACAAGAATAAAGAATTTTTGTAATTGGTTAGTAATATTTGGACTGATTCAGTTACAAAAAATATTAAATGTTCTATTTTTATTGATCATATGGAATCCAAATTTTTAATTAGATTATTCATGGCCTTTTCACTAAGTCTAATTTTATTGAGTATGAATTCATTTTCTATTAATGCCCAAGTATCGACAGGACACATGAATTACGTAAATACATTGGAATGGAGTCCTAATGGGGAATTATTATTAAGTGGGGCTACAGATCAATCTGCAAAGATATGGAAAGCAGATGGAGATTTAGTCGAAACAAAGAAATCCTCCCAAGGTCCAAATGGATCTGTTTTAGATGTAGAGTGGATAGATAATGAAAGATTTTTGACAGCAGATGCTAATCAATTAGTATTTGGATGGGAAATTAATAATATGGATCCAATTTATGAATTTAATAGACATAATGGTTTTGTTAAGGCAATTAGTTTTGATCCATCATCATCAAATTTTTCAGAACCACGCATTGTTTCAGGTGGAGATGGTAGTAATGTATTTGATTATAATCTTTTAGCAGGGGATAAATTATTTGATATTAATAATGTTATAAGAGATCACGATCAAGTAAAAAGAGTAACTACTATCAATTTCAGTGAAGATGGAAATAGAATTATAATTGGTGGCGAAGACGGATATTTTAGAATATATGAGGTATCTGGAACAAATATTAATTTATTAGGCTCCAAGAATATTGAAGAAAAAATTCTTTCGAGTGATATTGACTTTAATGGAGACAGAGTGATTATCTCTGGTGAGACTGGAATTTATAGTTTTCAAATAACTGAATTTGGAGTACCAATAGAGATCGGCAGCAAATTAGAATTAAATTGTATGAGTACATGTTTGAATACAGATATAAAATTTGATCAAAATAATTCCAAAGTAGCATTTGCAATTGATAATTCAATATTAATTTATGATTGGGATGAGAATTTGGGAATTGGTGAAAGATTATTAGAGGTTCAGACAACTTCTTTAGGATTTGAAGATAGCATCAAAACGTATTCTATTGATTGGCATCCAGACGGGAATAAGATTGCATTTGGTCTTGGAGCTAATATTTATGTAACTGACCTTCTTGGACAAAATACACTTTTTAGTCAAGGTGAATTACCTCAGGAAAATAATTCTATTTTTTACATAGGATCTGGGATTGTAATTTTAATAGTGATGATCATAATAACTAGAATGGTAATTCAAACATTTAGGAAATAATTACATAAACGCATCATAATGAAATTAATCTTATTAGATATTATATTTTTATGCTATTATGGCATATATAGAGATGACTGATAATAATTTTATGGATTTAATAAATAAGTCTGAAAATTTAATAATTGATGTTTGGGCGGAATGGTGTAAACCATGTAAATTATTGGATCCAATTTTTGAGGATTTAGCTAAAAATCATGGGAATTCAAGAATTATATTTGCTAAATTAGATGGAAATACTTATAGAAATGCTGCGAAGGCATTGAAAGTAATGTCATTTCCTACCTTTGTAATATTCAAAAATGGAAAATTAACAAGAAAGTGGTCAGGAGCTGATGTTAACCGAATGAGAAGAGAAATCGAAGTTACTGTGAAAAACTAATATAATCTTTTATTATTTTATGTTGATTTATACTTTGTAAATCAGGATCATTCAGTAAACTATCTTTAATCTTGAATGAAGGATTAATACTTTGTGCATTTTTTAAATTTGTTAGAACTTTTTCTGGCTCATTTGATTTTGCAAATAAACATGCGAGATTATAATAGGCATCAAAATTATTTGAATTAATTTCAAGTGATTTGATAAAACATTCATGTGCATCTTGTAAGTATTGAGATTTCATTAAATTTGCACCTTTATTTGACCATGATAAATGATCTTTAGGATTAAGTTCAATTAATTGATTATATATTTTTACAGCTTCCTGGTATTGTTCTAATATAGTGTAGATATTTGCTAATTGATTTAAAACATTTAAATTATTAGAGTCCAATTTGTTAGTTTTGATTAATGCGGCTTTTGCATCATCAAGTTTTCCTAATTGATAATATGTCAATGCTAAATTATGCCATGCTTTATTAAAATTATCATCAATTGAGATAGAATTTAAAAAACTAGTTTCTGCTTTGATATAATTATTATTTTTAACATGCATACAACCTTCATTGTAAAATGCAAGTGACTTATCTCTTAAGGGATCTATGGACAATATTTAATTAATATAAACATAATTAAAAATAATAGAGTTTAAGTTATCCAATTTGTCATAGTTTTTCATTTAATGCGATATTTCTTTGTGAGATCCATGAGGGTAATTGTTCGGGCGATTTGGGGTAATTATCGTATATGTTGCCCATAATGGTGACATTTTTTGTTAGCATATATAATTGGTATAATAATTTGAAATTTGGAAAACCTCGAATTACTTTAAGTAATAATTCTTTAAAACTCATAGAAGGATTTTCGCCACTAAGAACGTCCTTTAACTCTATTTCAGTCAATAATTTTTTTTGAATAATTTTATCCATTCCTTTTGCCTCGACTTCTCTTAAAAATTGCAAGGTCACATATGATATTGCATTCCGTCGCCCATAGTGATTCATTACATCTATATTATACTGCCACAATGATTTAATACTAAAATCATTATTTTTGATTGCAGAGTCAATTGCCTTTGCTGCATACATCCCAGCAACTAGTGCAATACCATGCCCTTCTGCTGTTGTTGGATCGACCAAACACCCAGAGTCACCGATTAGTAAACCTCCATTGAAAACTAATGAGTCAAAAGGTGGTCGAATAGGTATTTGACCACCACCACGAATTTTAATATTATAATCATGACCTTCTTTATAAGTTTCATTGAGAGCTTCTCGAAAAATCTGCTTCATAGATTTATCAAATGTATAATTTTCAGATTTCAACCACCCTGTACCAATATTTAATTTTTTATCTCCTTTTGAAAAAAACCATAAATATCCTGGAGGAGGAATCAAGGGAGAATATCCTAATACGATCTCATTATCAAATTCATGCGCTTGATTTAAATCAACTATCTCTCGATATGATGCTGCTAAATGATGATCTGGAATCCTATTATGAATACCTAAAGAAAAATTCACTGGAAGTTTTTGACGTATAGCTCCAAACGTACCTGAGCAATCTGCAATAATTTTTGCACGTAATTTGATTTTTTCATTTTGGGCAATATCGTTATATTCTACTCCTTTAATAAAACCATTTTCGATTATGATGTCCCTAACTGGAGCTTGGTCTTTCACGACAACTCCATTATCTATACAGTTTTGAAGTAACCTTTGACCATAAATGTGTCTATCAACGGTGTATCCTGGTGCATCAATGCTTAATTTTGAAGTAGGAGTCATTACTGTGAGAGTATCTAAATTTGCAGATATTTCATCTCCAAAAGGTAAAGGTAGATCAAACTCATCAAATAACAATTGAGGACTTGATTTATCTAATGCATCCCCGCATGTTTTGTTTCCTATTTGACTAATTGGTTTTTTATCAATAATGATTACTGAATTACCTAATTTGGATAGACAATATGCTACAGATACGCCTGCTGGACCACCACCTACTACAATTACATCATAATCAAAATCTGAAGTGGTCATATTCTTAAGCACTAAATGATAGGGGATTGATAAATATTTTCAAGTTGGAATATAGAATTAATAGTTCGTATGAATTAACTTAAGGAGAGATCCCTTTTGAAATTATTTATCAACAATTAAACTTAGTAGTAATGAATATGGTTGAAATTTGTGTGCGTGGATTAAAAACAAAGAGTATTATTAATTGGGGAGAGAATGTGTTTGATCACTTTTATGAAGCAATATTAGAAAATCAAGAAATGAAAATAAAAAATAACGACATTATAATAATAACTTCAAAGATTGTATCTATGGAGCAAAATGCATACAAAATTATAAATAATGTAGTACCTTCTAAAATTGCAATAGATTTGGGTGAAAAATATAATATGGATCCAAAAGTTGTTGAAGTAATAAGTGAGGCTTGTAATGGGCAAATTTTGGGAGGTGTAGAACATGCATTGTTAACCAAATCTAAAATTGGATTATCTGCCAATGCTGGGGTAGATTTATCTAATTGCCCGAAAGGATATATCTTGTTATTACCCAATAACCCGGATAAATTTGCAGATTCTTTTAGAAAACAAATAAATAAAAAATTTAATGTTGATGTTGCAGTATTAGTAATTGACTCAAGAACTTTACCTCTTAAAAGAGGAACATCAGGAGTATGTTTGGGATTATCAGGAATTAGTCCAATTGTCGATGAAAGAGGAAATCAAGATCTTTATGGGAAGGAATTGATAATCACAACCAAGGCAGTTGCAGATAACTTAGCTACTATGGGGAATTTAGTAATGGGAGAGGCGGATGAACAAATGCCTTTTGCGATCATAAGTGGTTTTAATTATAAATTAACGAGATATAATGAGGAAGCAATGAAAGAGACGATGATGCCAGAAAATGAGTGTTTATATTTTGCACCGTTAATGGGGGGCAAATTAGATGAATAAAAAATTAGAAGATTTTGAAGATGATAAAATTATTTTGAGTGGAGTAATAAATATCTCACCTGATAGTTATTATGAAAAATCAATTATAAATAATAAAAAAGAGCTATCTGAAAAAATTGGAGAATTTAAAGAATATGACGTAGATTATATTGATGTAGGAGCGATGTCTACTAAACCAGTATCAATTTATGGAGGACAATTGATTGATAAAAATACAGAGTTAAAAAGATTGAAAAAAATTTTACCTGAACTAATTAAATTGACTGAGAAAAATGAAATTTTAGTATCACTTGATACTCAATATTCTGAATGTGCCGAATACGGCCTTGAACTTGGAGTGGACATGGTGAATGATATCTCAGGATTCAAAACAGACCCTAAGATTTTAGAATTATTATTAGAATATGATTGTGATGTAGCAATAATGGCAACTAGTGAACTACCAGGCGATATATGCGGCATGGAAAAAACAATTGAGAGCCTTAAATCATCATTATTAATGGCGGATAAATTTGGTATACAAAAAAATAGAATTGCAATAGATCCTGGATTTGGTGGTTGGCAAGGAAGATCTGAAGAGTGTGATTTAGATTTACTAAAAAATTTTGATAAATTAAAATTATTCAAACTTCCTATTTTTGTAGGAGTTTCAAGAAAAAGCACAATTAAAACGTTAAATGGTGGAAAAGAACCAAAGGATAGACTGGCAGGATCTTTGGTTCTTACAAATTGGTTGATTGAAAAAGGTGCCAAAATTATTAGAACACATGATGTAAAAGAGACGAGATATGCAATTAATGTAATGAACAAATTAAAAAAATTATAACATTTAATCTAATATTGGTTCAGTGCAAACTGAACAGATTTTAGAGTCAGAGGGAATAAAACTACGACAACTTTGACAAATTATTGGAGGTGAGTCAGAGGTAGCAATTTTAAATTCCCTTAATGTAATAGGTTGTAATGATTTTGGATCAATTGGAATAGAATTGTCCTCAAAATGGGCTTTGTATTTTATTATATAATTTTGTGAAACAATTAATAAAATAATAAAAGGGAGTAATGCGATAATAAGATTGAATTCTATAAAATTTACAAAGAGAAATAATAAAAGAAAGTATGATATGTAGAATGGGATTAATAAAAAGATACTGAAAATGAAACCTGTGATATATCCATTAATTAATTGTATGACAATAGTGGTAATGAGAATTAAATTATGAATAATTGTGTTTTTTGAATGAAAGTATGAATTTATATCTTCCATGAAAAGGTTCATTGATGATTTAAGATCTGAAAATGTAATTATGTTAGAATATCTTAAAAATAGAAAGCACACAGTGATACTAAATATTGAAGCAATCATAAATTGAATAGGAAATGACAAAATAACTGTAACAGAATTAGAATTATTAAAAAAATCTATTTGTGAAAATATTGTAGATAAAGTGTTAAATATCAAATAAAAAGGAATAAACCATATTGATGTCAATGTACCTATTAGACCTACAAAAAACATTAGAACCAAATAATCATCATTTTCATCAAATTTCTTCCAATATGGTTTTATTTTTAAAAATTTTAACAATTTCAATATATACTATATTTATGTTTAAGCTTTAAATAATTTCATCATAAAAAATTCTTATGGAAAAAAAAAATATATCAGTAATCAAAAATAATTAGTATGGATATAGTATAAGTACGATAGGTAAGCCATAATATGAGTTTAATTTCACTTGGTATTGAGTCGAGTGCGGATAAGTTAGGAGTGGGAATAGTTGATAGTGAAGGAAATATTTTGGCAAATAATGTAAGAACATTCAAACCCGAAATAGGACAGGGAGTCATACCCAGGGAGGCCGCTGAGCATCATGCTAATAATGTAACTAAATTAATTGAATTAGGATTAAATGAGGCAAATTTAAAATTAATAGATATTGATTTTATTAGTTATACTCAAGGGTCTGGTATGGGGCCATGTTTAAGGGTAGATGCTATAGCAGCAAGGACCTTAGCATTAAAATTGAATGTACCTATAGTTGGAGTAAATCACCAAATAGCTCATGTAGAAATTGGAAGATTAATAGGAAAAATGAATGATCCGATTGTGTTATATGTTTCAGGTGGAAATTCACAAGTTATAGCATTTGAAGGTGGGCGATATAGAATATTGGGAGAAACATTGGATATTCCAGTGGGAAATTGTTTAGATGTTTTTGGAAGAGAAATGAAATTTGATGCTTCAAAAAGCCCAATGGGGGCTGTAGTTGAGAAAAAAGCAAGATTAAGTGATAAATACATTGATCTTCCTTATGTGGTTAAAGGAATGGATTTTTCTTTTTCTGGAATTTTAACATCTGCTTTGGAAATTGCAAAAAATGAATTATATGATATTAGCACAATATGTAATTCATTGCAAGAGACTGTCTTTAGTATGTTAACGGAAGTAACTGAGAGGGCATTGGCTCATACTAAAAAAAATGAAGTACTTGTTTGTGGAGGAGTCGCAGCAAATAAACGTTTGAAGGAGATGTTAAAATTGATGGCAGAAGAACATAATGTAAATTTTGTTGGATTACCAGCTGCAACTGCAATTGATAATGGTGCCATGATAGCATGGTTAGGACAGTTGATGTATAAAAATGGGTATCAACAAAAAATTAATGACACAAAAATAATACAAAATTTTAGACCCGAGACTGTGGATGTATTTTGGAGATAATGGTTATGAGTACCATTGAACCTGCTAAGTCATCTAGAGCATCTTGCAAAATATGTAAGCAGAAAATAGAAATAAAAAGTGCGAGACTGGGAATTGAAAATGAATTTAATCTAAATGGAGAGATTGTGAAATCGATAAAATGGTACCATATTGAATGTGGGGCAAAAAAATTCCCAAAAGAATTTAAAAATGCAGAATTAAATACAGCAACAATAACACGGTCCGGCAGAATTGAACTTAGTAAAGAAGATATAGACCAAATTTTAGAAATAAAATCTAATCTAAATAGTACAGGATTTGATATTTTAGGAATATCAAAAGTAGATGAAGTAGATAAAACAATGAACATAAAAGCATCTATATTAAGAGTCATGGACATTAAAGAGAGGGAAAATGTTAATGGCATTATAGAATTAACGAGATCATTATACATAATTGAAAAAGGAACAAGAAGTAGACTAAATTTAAGAGGAGATTTAGTAAATATCAATATTTCAAGAGATGATGAGATAGTAGCTTTTGATGTGATAACAAAACTTGGTGGAAATGATAAAATTCAATTCATGACCAATTATAAAAGTAAATTATTAGTTAACCCAACTATTAATGATTTAGAAAAATTTAAATTTGAACCAAAAGAATTTTGGAGTGATAAGTGGGAAAGACCAAAAAATGAATATTGCGAGTTTATGTATGCTCCGAGTGGTAGAGCAGGATGTATAATATGTGATAAAAAAATCAATAAAGGTGAATTGAAAATTATAAAACCAATTTATGTGACAATACAAAGGAATTCTAGAGAAATGGAAGTAAAAGGAAATAGAAACTATCATGTCTTTTGTGTATTAAAAGATGAACATGGGTATGATGTGATTTATGAAGCTCTTACAAAAATAATGAAAGATTTATTTCATGAGAATTTATCTATATTTGAACAATTACTACCTTTTGTGAAACAAAACCATAAAGTGCATTCATTGTTAATTGAAATGATTGAGTGATTAACTTGAATAAGAAATTATTTTCGATTACTTTTGCAAGTGGAGTGCAGGGGGCCTTACAAGGGATATTCATGGCCTATTTAGGTCTACATGCAAACTATTTGGGAGCAAGTGCATTAATAATTGGGTTAATATTTTTTTCCAGAAACTTTTTCCAAATTTTCTTAAGAGTCCCCCTAGGAGAATTAAGTCAAATAACAGGACGTAGGCCACTAATTTTATTGGGATGTGGATTTTTTGTTTTTTCTTATTTTCTAATGTATGCTGCAGAAACATGGAGATTAATATTTGGATCAACCATTTTGTTTGCAATCGGAATGGCATTTTATTATCCGTCCTTATTTAGCTATATTGGTGATATTGCAACAGATAATTATGGGAAAGTGAATGGAATTGTTTTTCAAGGGTCTGATATTGGATTAATATTAAGTGCGTTAATTACCAATTATTCATTAAGAAATGATTTAGTTGACTTAAAAAACTTATTTGGATATGGATTTTTAATTGGCATTTTATGTTTAATTGTGATGTTTATTATATTAAAGGAGTCTATAGATGAAGTAAATAGAAACGTTGTTACTAACAAATTAAATCATATTGTGAAAATAT
>Ga0181570_10003807_pt1 | contig 11269 bp, 9 predicted proteins | sample 101ome_18_FD_148667 | JGI IMG/M metagenome (GOLD analysis project Ga0181570, IMG submission 148667) | Coastal salt marsh microbial communities from the Groves Creek Marsh, Skidaway Island, Georgia - 101406AT metaG (spades assembly) | ecosystem: Environmental > Aquatic > Marine > Intertidal zone...
AATTTTGTTTTGATCTAAAAAAGAATACTTGGATGCAGGATTTGCCAGTTTCTTTATAAATACTAATAACATCAGCTTCATTAAGATTAGTTTGATTTATTTTTTGAGATGTTTGTATTTGCGTTAAGGCTTTAATCCTATCCCTAGCTATAGCTGCTTTTTCATAGTCTAACTCTTTGCTAGCCTTTTCCATTTCTTTAGATAAATTTTTTTGAATACGTCTTGATTTCCCAGAAATAAAATCAATTGCATCATTTACAGTTGAAATATATTCACTTTCTTTAATATGACCTACACACGGACCAGAGCATCTTTTAATCTGATATAGAATACAAGGTCTTTCCCTATTTTTAAAAACGGTATCATCACAAACTCTTAATAAAAAAATTTTTTGTAAAATTTTTATTGTCCAATTCGCAGATCCTATGGATGCAAATGGACCAAAGTAATAACCTGATTTAGATTTTTTTCCTCTAAGTTTTGTAAGTTGAGGCCATTTATCTTTATTACCGATATAAATATACGGAAAAGATTTATCATCCCTTAAAAGTATATTGTATCTAGGCTTATATTTTTTTATTAGATTAGCTTCGAGAAGAAGAGCTTCACTTTCATTACTTGTTGTAGTTGTTTCTAGATTATGCGTTAACGACAACATCCTTTCTGTCCGTATGGGAAGATTTGAGTCAGTTACGTAGCTTTTTAATCTATTGGGAATATTTTTTGCTTTTCCAATATAAAGAATTTCACCGGTTGAGCTTAGCATTTTATATACACCCGGATGATTTGGAATTAGAGGAATTTTATCTTTAATTACTTTTTTTCCTAAGTCTAAACTATTAATCATACTTTTGTCTTTGAAACATTAATGCCAACAGACTCTGCTTCTTTAATTATTTCAAGTTTTTCTATTTTGATTTTTACTTTCTTAACTAATTTAAATTTAAATATTACATCAAAAATATTTTCAGCTAATTCCTCTAATAAATTATGGTGCTTTTTTTTAACTAAATAGTTAATTTTATTTACAATCGTTTCATAATTTAAAATCGTAGACATATCTTTTTTCGAGGGATTTACATTTGGATCAGTTATAATTTCTATATTAAACCTTACTTTTTGTTTTTTCTTTTTTTCAAAATTATGAATACCGATAAAGATATTAAGTATATAATTTTTAATTAATACATTTCTTTTGTATTTATATTTAATATTTGGTTTAAATTTTATTATTTTCATTCTTTTGTATTTATAATATCAGGTGTTTGCCATGCTAGCCTTTGACCGCTATCGATATTAATTATTTCTCCAGTTATATTATCATTCTTAATTAAAAATTTTACGCCGTCACATATATTTTCTACATCTACCTTTTTTTTTAATAAGACAGATTTCCACTGTTTTTTAAAATGAGTATCAGATTGTCTTTTATTTTTTAGTGTTGGTCCCGGAGCTATTGCATTTACTCTAATATTTGGCGCTAATTTCATAGCAGAAATTTTAGTCAAGGTTGCTAATGATGCTTTGCTTAATGTGTATGAAAAAAAAAATGAAGTAATTTTTTCCACTCTTTGATCAATAATATTAATTATACACCCCTCATTTTGTTTAATATATTTCTTAAAACTTTTTGAAAGTATAGATGGTGCACGTAAGTTAATATTTAAATGTTTTACAAAAGATTTTTCTGAAAAGTTTAATAAATTATCATTTTCAAACACTGAAGCATTATTAATTAAACAATCCACTCCTTTCATTTTCTGGTAAGCTTGTTTAAATAAGCTTTCTGTTTGTTTTTGATTTTCTAAATTAGCTTTAACAAGAAAAACTTCACTTCCTAAATTCTCTAGTTCGCTTTTAATCTTACCTGCATCTTTTTTCGATGTATTATAATGGATAGTTATTTTTGTATCAAAACTTGCAATACTTTTTGCAATTGCAGCACCAATCCTTGTTGCCCCTCCAGTAATTATTATTTTTTTGGCTTCCATTTTTTTATTGCTTTCCTAGGTTTTGTTCCAGGCATTCCCATCGTCGATCTACCTTTAGGATACACTTTACTTTTTAAATTGTACTGAGAAATTTTTGGATTTAAAGAGATCTCTAGTTCACTGGCCTCTAGTTTTCTTATTTCATCTCTAATTTTAGCCGCTTCCTCAAACTCTAGGTTAGACGCCGACTCTTTCATTTTCCGATTTAGAGCTTTTAAATGTTTTTTTAAATTTCCCCCTACATTTGATCCTTCACTGATCTTTACATAATCTTTTTCATAAACAGATTCTAATATATCGCTTATTTCTTTTTTAACTGTTTCAGCTGTAATCTTATTTTTCTTATTATATTCAAGTTGTTTATTTCTTCTTCTATCTGTCTCAGCTATAGCGTTCTTAATACTTTTTGTAACTTTATCAGCGTACAAAATTACTTTTCCATCAATATTTCTTGCAGCCCTTCCAATAGTTTGAATTAGTGAAGTTTCTGATCTTAAAAATCCTTCTTTGTCTGCATCTAAAATCGCAACTAAAGCACATTCGGGAATGTCTAAACCCTCTCTTAGAAGGTTTATACCAACAAGGATATCGAACACTCCCATTCTTAAATCTCTAATAATTTCTATCCTCTCAAGTGTATCAATATCAGAGTGCATATATCTTACTTTAAGTCCATTTTCGTGAAGATACTCTGTTAAGTCTTCCGCCATTTTTTTTGTAAGTGTAGTTGCTAAAATCCTAAAACCTTTTTTTACAATTTCTTTTGCTTCATGCATTAAATCGTCAACTTGCGTTTTAGCAGGTCTTATTTCAACAGGAGGGTCAATCAAACCAGTTGGTCTAATAATTTGATCAATATATTTGTTGTTAGTTTGTTTTAATTCCCATGGCCCAGGAGTTGCTGAAACAAATACTGTTTGTGTTCTCATTAGATCCCACTCTTCGAACTTAAGTGGTCTATTGTCCATACAAGAAGGTAATCGAAATCCATACTCTGCTAATGTTTTTTTTCTTGTGTGGTCACCTTTATACATTCCATTTAATTGTGGAACGGTAACATGACTCTCATCTACGAAAATTATTGCATTATCAGGAAAATATTCAAATAGAGTAGGAGGCGGTTCACCTGGTTTTCTTCCAGATAAAAATCTGGAATAATTTTCAATTCCCGCACAAGTTCCTGTAGCTTCTATCATTTCCAAATCAAATTTTGTTCTTTCTCTTAATCTTTGTTCTTCAAGTAGTTTATTATCCGCTCGGTGTTTTTTAAGTGTTTCTGCTAATTCTGATTTTATCTGCCTTATAGCTTGATCGATTGTTGGTTTAGGAGTTATGTAATGACTGTTGGCGTAAATTTTAATTATGGAATAATCATTAGTCTTGTCACCTGTAAGCGGGTCAAACTCTTCAATTTTTTCTAATTTATTAAAATCAAAGCTTATTCGCCAAGCTCTATCTTCTAAATGCGATGGAAATATTTCTAGATTTTCACCTCTTACTCTAAATGTCCCTCTAAAAAAGTTTTGATCATTTCTTTTGTATTGTAAATTAATAAATGCCCTTATTAATTCATCTCTATTATAATCATAGTTTTTTTTAAGAGTGATTGTCATTTTTGAATAAGCTTCAACAGAACCTAAACCATAAATACAAGAAACACTGGCAACGATGATAACATCATCTCTTTCCAAAAGAGACCGAGTTGCTGAGTGTCTCATTCTATCAATTTGCTCATTAATAGATGCTTCTTTCTCTATATAAGTATCAGATCTTGGCACGTAAGCTTCAGGCGTGTAATAATCATAATAAGAGACAAAATACTCAACAGCATTGTCTGGAAAAAAACTTTTAAATTCTCCGTAAAGCTGGGCCGCTAAAGTTTTATTAGGAGCTAGTATTAATGCTGGTCTATTAGCTTTCTCTATGACTTTAGCCATAGTAAAAGTTTTTCCCGAACCTGTTACACCAAGTAAAACCTGCTCTTGCTTATCGTCTTCCAAATTTTTTAATATTTTTTTTATTGCTTCAGGCTGGTCACCGCTAGGTTGAAAATCACTTTTAATCTTAAATCTTTTTCCACCTTCTAATTTGACTTTCTTATTAGAAGAGTTTGCTTCAAGATCAGCCAATTTTTGTTGATATGTGTTTTGCATTATGTGTTATTATTAATTATAAAACAGTATAAATTTCAATGAGCATAGTTTCCAATAGTTTAAAGAGAATAAAACCATCACCAACTATCGCTGTAACCACAAAAGCGAGAGAATTACGGGCTGCCGGAAAAGATGTAATAGGTTTAGGCGCTGGAGAGCCAGATTTTGATACCCCAGATAATATTAAAGATGCAGCAATTGAGGCTATAAAAAATGGTGATACAAAATATACTGCAGTAGATGGCACCCCGGCTCTTAAAAAAGCAATTCAAGCCAAGTTTAAAAGAGAAAATAATTTATCTTACGATTTAAACCAAATTACTGTTGGAACTGGAGGTAAACAAGTTCTTTACAATGCATTTATGGCAACGGTGAATAAAGGAGATGAAGTTATAATACCAGCACCTTATTGGGTTTCATATCCAGATATAATTTTATTAGCAGGCGGAAAGCCAAAAATAGTTAAATGTGATGAGAAAGATAATTTTAAGCTAACGTCTCAAAATCTAAAAAAAGCAATCTCAAAAAAAACTAAATGGATAATTTTAAATTCCCCGTCAAATCCTACAGGTTCAAGCTATTCAAAATCAGAAATTAAAGAGATAGCTGAAGTTTTAAAAAAAAATAAGAAAATTTATATTTTAAGTGATGATATTTACGAGCATATTACTTATGATGATTTCAGATTTTCTACAATTGCTGAAATAAAAGAATTAAAAGACAGAACACTTACAATGAACGGAGTGAGCAAATCTTATTCTATGACGGGTTGGAGAATAGGTTATGCAGCAGGTCCTGTTGAAATTATAAAAGCGATATCTAAAATTCAATCTCAATCAACAAGTAATCCTTCATCAATAAGTCAGGCAGCAGCTGTTGAAGCTTTAAATGGAACGCAAGATTTTATCAAAACAAGATCAGACTCATTTAAAGAAAGAAGAAATTTTGTAGTCGACAGTCTTAATAATATTAAAGGTATAACCTGCTTAAAACCAGAAGGAGCTTTTTATGTTTTTCCAAGCTGTAAAGGTCTCCTTAACAAAAAAACAAAACTTAAATCAGATACTGAATTTGTTCAAAAACTGTTAGAAAAAGCAAACGTAGCTGTAGTTCAAGGTTCGGCTTTTGGTTTACCTGGATACTTTAGAATTTCTTACGCGACTTCAATGGAAAATTTAAAAAAAGCCATGGAACGAATAAAGGGTTTTTGCGAAAATTTATAATAAAAGACAAATAAAAATTTCATGGGAATTTTGAAGATAGCTGTTGTTGGTTTTGGTTTAGTTGGTAGGAAACATGCAGGCATTGTTCAAAATAATAAGGATTTAAATTTATGTGGCATTGTGGAAAATGATGAACACCTATTAAATAAAATAGATTTAAAGTGCAAAAATTTTAAATCAATCAGTGAGTTATTGAAAACCGAAGAAGTTGATGGAGCAATAATAGCAACCCCAACACCATTACATGTTGCTCATGCAAAAAATTTTGTTGAAAATAAAATTCCTGTATTAATAGAAAAACCAATTTCGAATTCATCAAAAGAGTCATTGAGTCTCTTAGATTTAGCAAATAAAAATTCAACAAAAATATTAGTCGGACATCATAGACGTCATAATAATATTATTAAGTCTGCTAAAAAAGCTTTAGATAATGGAACTATTGGAAAAATAAGGTCAGCTTCAACTTTATGCTGGTTTTACAAGCCAGACGATTATTTCAATAATGCACCTTGGAGAAAAAAAATAGGTGCAGGCCCAATTTCAATAAATTTAATTCATGACATTGATTTGTTAAGATATTTTTGTGGCGAGGTAAAAAATGTTCAAGCAATAACCACACCTTCTATAAGAGGTTATGAAAATGAGGATTTAGCATCTGTAATACTTCAGTTTGATACTGGTGTAATTGCCACAATGTCAGTATCAGATAGTATAGTTTCTCCGTGGAGCTGGGAAATGAATTCAAAGGAAAATTCAGACTTTCCTCACATACAACAAAACTGTTATTTGATTGGTGGGTCAGAGGGATCTTTGTCTATTCCAGATCTAAAGATTTGGAGTCACCATAATGCCCCCAACTGGACAAATTCATTTAGTACTAAAATTTTAAACTATGATTTAAATGATCCACTAGTTGATCAGATTAAACACTTTAGCGATGTTATAAGAAATAAAACTGAGCCGTTAGTTTCAGGAGAAGAAGGATTAAAGTCTCTTCAGGTAATAGAAGCTATAGAAAAATCAAAAAAAGATAGAAAAAACGTTACTATTTAAAGCTTATTAAAAGTTGATTCAAATTTCATAAGTAAATAGATTTACAAAAAAATAATTTAATGATGGGAGAAAATATGATCAATAAAATTATAAAAAAAACTTTAGTTACATCTATATCAGCGTTGATTCTAGCTGCATCTATTGTTTCGCCAAGTTTTTCAGCTTCTAAGCTAAAATTAACTATGGCAACTTCAGGATCTGAGACAGACGCTAGATCTGTAGCAATTAGAGAAGTTATGTTTCCAATGATATCAGACTTTGCTGATGTAAAAGTTGGATATAACTCAACAATGTTTGACCAAGGAACAGAACTTGATGCTATCAGTAGAGGTAATTTGACAATGTCAATTACATCTGCGCAAGAATTAGCACAATTCTTTCCAGAGTTCTCAATTTTTGCAACAGGATATGTTCATCAGGATGCTGCACACCAAGTAAAGGTATTCAATAATGAATTAATGGATCCATTTAAGAAAAAAGTTGAAGACGAATTAGGCGTAAAATTACTTTCAGTAATGTATCTTGGAAAACGTCATGTTAACTTAAGACAGCCTAAAAGTGAATTGACAGTAAAAACACCAGCAGATCTTAAAGGAGTAAATTTAAGAATGCCAGGTACAGATGCATGGCAATATTTAGGTAAAGCTTTAGGAGCTTCACCTACACCGCTTGCATTTAATGAAGTTTATACTGCGCTTCAAACAGGAGCTGTTGATGGGCAAGACAATCCACTTCCTACAGTAGTTGACAAAAAATTTTATGAGGTAACAAAACAAATTATCCTTACTTCACACTTAGTTGACTTAAACTACATAGCTTTTTCAAAAAAGACTTGGGATAAGCTATCTGGTGAACAAAAGATGAGAGTTCAGCAAGCAGCTGATGCCGCAGCATCTTGGGGAAGATTAAGACAGTTACAATTAGAAAACAGTTTAGCTGACTTTGTTAGATCTAAAGGTTTAGAGATCTACGAACCAGACTCAGCAGCTTTCAGAAAACATGTTCAAAAACAATACGTTGGAAGTGATTTTGCTAAAAGCTGGCCTAAAGGAGTATTGAATAAAATAAACTCTTTAGGAAACTAAATAATTAATTTTGATTAGTTTGTTTCAAAAACAATTTAATCGAATTGCAAAAATAATTGCCGCCACTTTGTTGGCGGCATTATTTATAACGTTTCTTCTTCAAATTTTTTCTAGATATGTACTTAATTCACCTTTTGGTTGGACTTTAGAACTTTGTAGAATTCTTTGGGTTTGGATAGTCTTTTTCTGCTGTGCATTTTTAGTGAGAGAAAAAGACCATGTCAGATTTAATTTATTATATTCTGGATCTTCTAAAAAAACTAAGTTTGTAATGAAAATAATTTCATGCTTAGCAATAATTTTAATTTTTGGTTATGCTTTAATTCCTACGTTGGATTACATCGATTGGATGAAAATGAGAAAGACATCCACTGTAAAATTCCCAATTACAGGCCAAAAAATAAAGTTAAGTTATATTTTTTCAATATACGGGATATTTATGATTTCTTTAATTGGGTATTATATCTGGAAATTAAAAAATATTATTCAAAAAGGTCCGGAAGACTCAGATCAAAATCAAAGTAAACTAAGAACAATAATTAAATATTAAAGTTCATGAGTTTTGAATTAATCATTTTTCTTTTTACTTTATTTGGTCTTGCAGGAATCGGTACTCCAGTCGGATACTCAATAATAACTGCATCAATTATGTATTTTATTTTTGGAGATATGGATGTGGCATTAGCAGGTGAAAAGATACTTCAAGGTTTATACAAATCATTTGTTTTATTAGCTGTTCCCTTATTTATCACCGCAGCAAATATTATGAACGCAGGAACAATTACAGATAGATTATTAAGTTTTTGCACTGCAGTTGTCGGAAGATTCAAGGGCGGACTAGGACATGTTAATGTAGTTGCCTCACTCATATTTTCAGGAATGTCAGGTTCGGCTGTTGCAGACGCAGCAGGTATTGGAAAAATAATAATTGGTATGATGACAAAAAATGGACGTTATACCCGAGGTTATGCTGCAGCTATAACAGCGGCGTCCGCAACTATTGGACCAATTATACCTCCCTCAATTCCGATGGTTTTATATTCGGTAATTTCAGACACCTCTATTGGATATTTATTTTTAGCTGGAATTGTTCCAGGTTTAATAATGGGAATGGTCCTAATGATAATGAACGCAATTATTTCTCATAAAAGAGATTTTGCTACGGAGGAACCAGTTCCAATTAAACAATTACCAAAAACAACTTTTAGAGCTTTCCCAGCTTTAATGATGCCAGCAATTTTATTATTCGGTATTTACGGAGGCGTTACAACACCAACAGAAGCAGCAGCTATAGCTGCTTTGTACGCTTTATTTTTAACTGGAGCACTTTATAGAACGCTCTCTTTTAAATCATTATACGAAATTTTAGTTGATAGTGCACGATCTTCAGCTGCAGTCGGAGTTGTAATTGGAGGTGCATTTATCCTGAACTATATTGTTATAAGTGAAAATATTCCTGGTGCATTAACAGTTTTTTTACAAGGCTTAGATGTAAGCCCAATTACATTTTTAATTTTTATAAATATTCTAGTTTTACTTTTAGGCTGTTTTTTAGACGCCACAACAATCATATTAGTAATTGTTCCCTTATTCATCCCAGTGTGTAAAGCTCTTGGGATAGACTTAATTCACTTTGGAGTTTTGGTAGTTGTTAATTCGATGATTGGTTTGATTACACCACCATATGGAATATTATTATTTGTAATAAATGCAGTAACTGGAATTTCACTCAAAGAAATTATTTCTGAAATTTGGATGTTTATATTCGTCTTAATTATAGCTCTATTAATAATGATATTTTTTCCAGAGGTAATACTTTGGTTGCCAGAGGTGTTCGGTTATAAAACTTAATTTTTAGAAGCTAGGTATTTTTCAGCTTCGAGAGCAGACATGCATCCCATACCTGCTGCAGTAACAGCCTGTCTAAATATTTTATCTTTCACATCGCCAGCAGCAAATACTCCAGGTACGTTTGTTTCAGTTGAGTCTGGCTTAGTGATTAAATATCCCTCTTTATCCATTTTTAGCTGATCTTTAAACAGAGAAGTTGCCGGATCATGACCTATAGCGATAAATAAACCGTGAACTTTTAGTTCTGTAATTTTATTATCTTTTACATTTTTAATTTTAATTGCAGTTACACCTTTAGGTTCACTGTCACCTAATACTTCGTCAACAACACTATCCCAAATAATTTCAATTTTTTTGTTCGCTTTTAATTTTTCTTGCAGCATTTTTTCTGCTCTAAGCTCATTTCTTCTATGTATTAGTTTAACTTTTGATGCAAACTTTGTTAAAAAAATTGCTTCTTCTACTGCAGCGTTTCCACCGCCAACTACAGCAACTTCTTTATCTTTAAAAAAGAAACCGTCACATGTAGCACAAGCTGAAACTCCAAACCCTCTAAATTCCTGCTCAGATTTTAAATTTAACCACCTAGCTTGAGCACCTGTAGATATTATAAAACTATCCGCGGTGTAAACTTGACCGCTATCTCCAACAGCTTCAAAAGGTTGCTTAGACAGATCTACTTTATTGATGTGATCTTGAATCATCTCTGTGCCAACTGCCTCTGCTTGGCCCTTCATTTCTTCCATAAGCCATGGCCCTTGAATAACTTTTGAATAACCTGGATAGTTTTCCACATCTGTTGTTGTAGTTAATTGACCTCCAGGCTGAGAACCATAAACTAATATAGGTTTTAGCATAGCTCTAGCCGCATAAATTGCAGCTGTATAACCAGCAGGACCTGATCCAAGAATTAACACTTTTGTATGTTTAGGTGTTTTATTATTCATTGCGATAAGATTATATATAGTAACAAATGTTAGAATTAAAAGCGATTCTTTTGACACAAGGTATGCACGGTATGATTAGCCAGGTTGAGGGATTGGCTAAAGCATTAAATCTAAATTTTAAACATCAAAATATTAAACTTAAAACATTCTGGAACTTTATACCTCCAAAACTTTCTCCAATTTCTGAAAATTTGGTTAAAGAAAAATTTGTTTGCGATAGCAAAGTAATTATTTCTTGTGGAAGAAAGAGCGTTATCCCCTCAATTGCTTTGAAAAAAAGATTAGGTAATGAGATATTTACTATTCACATTCAAGATCCAAAAGTTTCATTTAAACACTTTGATTTAATCATAAGCCCAGAGCACGACAACATAAAGGGTGATAACGTAATTAATACAAAAGGAGCAATTCATTATCTTACAAAAAAAGAAATTAAAGAAAATTCGAATTATCTAGATATAAATCCAGATAAGAAAAAACAAATTGTAAGCTTAATAATTGGAGGGCCAAATAAGTATTATGATTATTCAGACCAAGAGTTACATAAACTTTTCACAAAAATTAAAACATTATTCACGCCAGATAAATTTAAATTAGTAATTATCCCTTCTTATAGAACTCCAGAAGAAGTTATCAAAAAAGCATATGATGCATTCAGTTCTAATCATCATGTAGTTAAAACAGTTGATAAAAAAGCTTATCTTTCCTCTCTTGCTATTGCAGACTTTATGATTGTTACCTGCGACTCTACATCAATGATTTCTGAAGCTGCTGTTACTGGAAAACCAGTATATATAGCAATGATGAAACCAAAAAAAAGGAACGCTAGGTTCAAAAAATTCTATTCCGAGCTAAGTAATTTAGGTATAACAAAAGAATTAAATAACGTTGTTGAAAATTGGAGTTATGAAAATTTAAATGAAGCTAGTAGAATTGCTCCATTAATTAAATCGAGAATGAAACAGA
>Ga0181570_10003842_pt1 | contig 11191 bp, 13 predicted proteins | sample 101ome_18_FD_148667 | JGI IMG/M metagenome (GOLD analysis project Ga0181570, IMG submission 148667) | Coastal salt marsh microbial communities from the Groves Creek Marsh, Skidaway Island, Georgia - 101406AT metaG (spades assembly) | ecosystem: Environmental > Aquatic > Marine > Intertidal zone...
TGAAGTTGCGGGTTACACCGTACCTGCAAACATTACAACTTACCGTGCGGCTGTGCGTACAGCAAGCAACACGATTGAAGCAAGCATTGACGGTGCGGCAGACCACACTGCTTTCGTAGCACTGTTTGACACACCCGTTGATGCGGATGGTAATCCAACTGGCAATGCACCTATTGCCGATTGGCCTGATGAACTTTAAGGAGCATAAAATGGCAAACACGTATACGTGGGATTTCCCAACACTTGACACAGCCCCCACCGAAGGTGCTTTGTCAGACGTAATTAAAACTATTCACTGGCGCATCACCGCTGTCAGTGACACTGAACAAGATGATGAAGGCAATTACCTGTCAACATCAGTATACGGTACAGCAAGTGCTGGCGAAGCAGATGCAGATAACTTTGTAGCATTTGACAGTGTTACAAAAGACTGGTGCAAAGCAAAAGTTCTTGAGTCGCTTGACAAAACAGAAGCTGAACTACAGACAACGCTTGACACAAAGATTGATGAGATGGCGAACCCACCTATCGTTGGCAAAGTACCTGCTGGGTGGTAAGCAATGGAAATGACCGAACTCGTTGATATACTATTAGGCTTGGTCGTAGCAGGTGGTGGCTTTTGGGTTACTACTATGGCTAAAGAAGTCAAGCGTCTTGAGATTTTGTTAAACAAGACACGTGAAGACTACGCAACCAAGTTTGAGTTACGAGATGATATGAGAAAAGTCATGGACGCATTACATCGTGTCGAAGATAAACTAGACAAAGTATTGAGTAGGGAATAACCTATGGCGACGATTACAACAGACGCACAGTTGCAACAAGAGGTTGGAGACCTTGCAGGAGGGGTAACTGCCAACATCCAGCAAGTTTCCCCTGTAGTGCCTACGGTTCAAACCGGGGAACTCATGGCAGCTACAGCCGGACAGTTAGCAGCCCCAACTCCTGCCGCTACAACTGCCGCTGCTCCCACCACAGGAATTACCCCGACGGCCCCCACAACCCCTGCTCCTAGTGTTGGTCAGATTGCACAGGTAACAGACGTAACACCCGGTCTTCAACAGCTAGGCGGGGCGCAAGCTGCCCAGCTAACTCCAACCCAGCCCTATGTTGACATGACAGGTGTACAGGCTGGTCCATCTGCAGGGGCTATTGCCACAGCAGCTACTCAGACCCTCGACCCACAGGCTACCACGCAGTATCAACTTGGGCAGCTAATGTCCTCTATTCAATCGGGCGGACCCCTCCCCCCATGGGCTTCCCCAGCGGTTCGCAAAGTGTCAGGCATCATGCAAGCTCGTGGCTTGGGTGCCAGTTCGATGGCGGGGGCTGCAATAACCCAAGCCCTCATGGAATCTGGGGTTCAGATTGCCCAGCAAGATGCGAACAAGTACGCTACAATCCAGCTACAAAACCTGAACAACCAGCAGCAAACTGCCCTTGCCAATGCTGCAACCTACGCTGCAATGGACAAAGCGAACCTCAATGCCCGCCTACAAGGTGCTGTTACAGAAGCTCAAGCCCTACTATCTGTAGACCTGAAAAACCTTGACAACAAGCAAAAAAGTGATACACTTACATATAGTAGCCTAGTTCAAGGCTTGTTCAAGGATGCGGCAGAAGATAATGCCCGTCAGCAATTCAATGCCAAAAACGAGCTACAGGTTGAAGAGTTCTTTGCCGAACTTGGTTCGCAGGTCGAGACAGCAAACGCGAACCGCGTTGCAGCCATGCGCCAGTTCAATGTATCTGAAGCGAACGCAATGTCTCAGTTCAATAGTCAGATGCAAGATTCCCGTGACAAGTTCAATGCGAACATGCAGTTCGCGGTTGACCAGTCAAATGCGGTGTGGCGTCGCGAAGTAAACACTGCCGCAACAACCATACAAAACGAAACGAACCGCATCAATACACAGAACCTTTACAATGCAAGTCAAAATGCCTTGAACAATCTGTGGCAACAGTATCGTGACAATGCTGCGTGGAACTTCCAGAAAAGTGAAAACGCTCTTCAACGTCAGCACGATACTGGTTTGCAAGCTATGCAAAATGCTGCGACACAAGCCTACTATAATCAGCAGCAAAAAGACGCTATGGCTTCACAGCTTGGTTCGTGGTTAGCAAGGATACTTTAACAAATGTCATTCGCTTCTTTTTTCAACTCTCTATCCAGCTTCATCGAACCGGCTGTAGAATTTATCTTCGGTGAAAAGGAATACGAAAGTGGAGACGTGGTTGGTCGTAGCGGAGGCTTCTTGAGCACAGCCGCATCAGCCTATCTGTCCTCACAAAAAGATAAGGACGATTACGCACCTGACCTACCAAAGTATCAGCGGGTCAGTGGCTCAGGCCCTGCGCGAGGTATTGCTGTAGGACAGGCACAAAATATGGTGGGTTTGAACCGTCCTGACATGCAGGTTGCCCTGCGTCGGTTTATGAGAGAGTACAGTTCGAACAATCAAACAAACAAGTTTTTTGACCAATACAGAACAGAGCGTACCTTGGGCGGGGGACGCCGGACTCTTGCTGTTCAAGCAGCTAAGATTCCAGAGGTAACAGAAACATCTGCCGCTAGTGTTCGCAAAGAGTCTAAATCGATAGAGGTGAGTGATGGCTGAACGTAATCCCCTTGCAGGAACAATAGAAGGTATCGACCCGTTCGCAGCAGCACCGCCCGGACATTCTCTAACACAGGACAATACCAAGTGGTCTTGGGGTCGGCCACCCCGCTATGTAGACCCAGAAGAAGCCCTCGACGAAGCTATCAAACGGATTAGCAAGCCTCGCAACAAGCAAGAAATGTTCAAACTGTTATTGGTTGGTGTATCTGTTGAAGTTATTGTTGAGGGTATTGTTGTGCAGGGTTTTCAAGAAGGTTCGTTTAGTTTGGACACTGGGCTTCTTATCAAGCCATCTTTAGGTATCCTAATTGCGAACATGGCGGAAGATGAAGGTATCCCCTATCGCCTGTTCGAAAACGACGACCCAATGTCTGAAGGTGAGATGGACGATGATACATTCCTACAGATGATGAAGGACAACAACCCACAGATGTTTGCATATGTTCAAGAAAATGTCAACGCTGCAATTCGGGCAGGCCGCACACCCCGCGAACCCGAAGAGCGCGGGTTCCTAGCTGAAAGGGAGACTGAATAATGCCTATGGTAGCTTCCTTTTTCCGTGGCTTTCTTGGTGAGATGAATCAGATTGCTAAAGAGAAAGCTGATGCAGCAGCAAAACAAGCAGCAGCGGATAGAGAATTTGAAGACAAGATGGGTATGGAGCTTGTTCAATCATTCCTGAAGGGTGATATTAACAAGCCTACTGGTCTTCCTAAAAGGTTCGAACCGTATCTTACGGGTGTATCCAACAAGATGTCGAACATTGAGAACAGTATCGGATATGGTTCCTTGATGTTCGATAAACCCAATAAAAAGTGGGATGAAGACCTGCGCCCCGACAATCCACTTCGGGCTGGCGGCACATGGCTAAACACTTGGAACACTATTTTGTCAGACCCCAAGAATGCTGCAAAAGCAGAGAAGTTCTTCAATGAAAATCCGAACTATCGCGACAAGTTTGTAAACGATGTTCAGAAGTATTCTGATTACTATATTACAGGACAGCGATACAAAGAAGGTCGCACAGATGTGGTTCACGACTACATCCCAGCAGACCAAGCCTACAAACCCCTGTTTGGGTTCTTGAACACTTCTAAAATTATGCCGGGTAGTGACCGGCAGGTACAGAACACTGCTGACCAAAAGCTCATCCAGAACGAAACAAGTGCAGGCAAGATATCCAACCCCTCGAACGCTTTTGTGGTTTCTTTTCGTACTGTCGATGGTAAGACTAAGGATTCCACTTTGGAGTTTCGGGATGCAGACCTAGAAGCTATCCAGCGTGTCTCTGCGAACCTTGGCTACGGCACAGATGTTCAGGCGTTTATCAAGAACTTTCAAGATGTGTCTTATGCTGATACGGCAGAAGATGCCTATGCAACTATGTTGTCTGCAGTTGAAATGGAACGTATGGGCTTCGGTCAGCTTGCTGCCGGAACCTTAACAGGTAGCCAGCAGTTGCAAACGCAGTTCGCGAACTATGTGAACGATGAGTTCGGCGGAGATTACCGTGCTGCCATCCAAGCCTATGCTCCATTGGTAAAGATAAAAGAAGACCAAGCAACAATGACTGGCGGTTACCTGAAGCGGGAAACCAAGATGGCTCCCCCCGAAGATTACTTTACTCGCAACAAGCTAAATAAAGAACAGGTTATTGAACAGTATAACGCTTCTCAAGGAACAATAAATAAACTAGATGCTTTGTACACCTTGGTTTCGGATAAAGAAACATCTAGTGGTTTGAAGGCTAAAGTACAAAGCATAGGCTTTGGTATCTTTGGAGAAGGGGGTCAGATTGACCAATTTTTTAGAGACCAAGGTGGTTTAGAAGAGGGGACTACTGTAGAAAGCCTCACACAACGGGCAATAGATACTGGATTTCTATCTAAAGACGCAGCTACAAAGCTTTCTGAAATGGACGCTCTCAAGCTGTCATTGGCTGCAGAAATGGCTCGTGCTGTTGACCCTTCAGGCCGCTTGTCGAACCAAGACTTTGAGATTCAGCTACAACGCTTGGGTCAAGTTGGCTGGTTTACATCCAAGGCACAGGCACAGGCAAGCTTGCGGGTAGTTATCGACGACTTTAAGCGTCAGCGTCGCCGGTTGGAAATCCTGCACGAGGTAGCTATTGCTCCTGAGTTCGGACGCCGCGAGGCACGTATCCTTCGTGCTGACCAGATTATTCGCCAAGCCCAAGCTGCGAACTATAAGGCAACTGCTGCTGCAGCCCCTGCTGCTGCTGATGTAGCGGCCCCTAGACCTGCAGGAACCTTGACCCTAGATAAAGACACAGGTTTTTATTCAGACGGCACTTCCTTCTATAGGGACGAGGCTGGAACACAACCAGTTCCTGCAGCCGAAGTTATGCAAATGATGTCAGGAGCAAAGTCGTAATGGCAGAGCCACAAGAAGTATCGAAGCCAGTTAAAGAACGGGATATCGTAGGTTACGAGACCTCTGGAGATGCACCTGCTACTGCGGGTAAACCACAGCGTATTTCTATTGCTCCTGTGGAACGCAAGGTCATGCTCGACGAACCAGCAAAGGTTGAGGTTAGCACAGAAGACCCTGTACTAGGTGTTCAAACCACAACCACTACCTTGGAGCCTGCTGCTGCACAGGACATTGCAGCACAGGAAGCTGGGGTAGCGTGGGAAGATGTGCTTGCGGGTAATGTTCCAAAACTAGGTGACTTGAATATCAACGAACGGGTCTTGGACTTTGCGAACAAGAACCCAGAAGCTATGGTCGAGTTACGGGCTAGATGGGTAAAACACGGCCAAGCCATAAAAGCTGGAGAAGAGGTCCAGATTCCGTTTGCCCGTCGTGGCGAGGTTGTTGCGGCAGAGGTAATCAAAGACCCGATGCTTGTTCCTGCTGCCGAACGGTATGCCCAGAACCGCATCAATTTGGATAACATGCTGTCTCAATATGTGCCTGACCCAACGGTTCGCCAAATCTTTGTAGACCAGTTCGAGACCGGTGATTTCTATAGTTCCTTAGAGACCCGGCTGGCTGAAGCCGGACAGTTCATGGCAACTGGCCCAGCTATGGGCTATGTCATGGGCAAACACGCCTTGGGTGCATATCTGGATTCCAAAGAAAAGGGAACCGATTGGTCCGCCGAATGGGGTGCTCGTTCTAGTGATATACAGCAAGATTTAGACACGGCCTATAACTACATCGATAAGGCAATTCCCCGTCCTACTATGAAAATGGCCTTCAACGATGGTGTTCACGAAAGGCTGAAAAAGCAGCTAGACGATGGTACGCTGACAGAAGACCAGTACAATAATATTGCAATGATTGAGTTAGAAGATGGTACTCTTCAGCGCAAGGAGTTTATAACAGACGAAGCTGCAGGTAATCTTATTGACCTAGCTTTCAACGAACTGCCTAAATCCCAGCAGTTTGGTGTTATGTTCGTCGAGAATGTTCTTGGGATGGTTGGTCCGGGAACCCTTCGCAGTGCGCGAACCATGCGAAAGTTCGAAAAGCTAAAGCAAAGCTACGCCGGTACAACTATGGGCAAGCTTCTCAAGGATGTAGATGACCCGTTCGAAGCTGCCCAGATTATCAATCAGGCAGATGGCAAAGCCAAGATTAACTTGAAGGCCATGAGCATTGCTGTTAGCCAGCAGCGCAGTATGCAAGCTATGGGTCGCTTAAACAACGAACTGCGGGAAGTTGACCTGCAGATGGATGACATCATCCGCAAAGGTGGTTCAAAAACTGGTGCGGAGTACAAAACCTTAGAAGGCCGTCGGCAAACGCTTGTGAACCGCAAGATGCAGTCTTTGTATACCTTACGGGCATTTCCCTATGTTCGCGAGAATGTAGAAGATGCCTTGGTCATTTCTGCGGGTCAGCTTGCGGCTCGTGAATATTTGCCTCAAATGTTTGACGGTATGGAACCGGCAACAGCCGAAGCCTTCGGTATGATGGGTATGGTTCTTGGCGGGCATCAGACTGCTCGTTATGTTGGCAGCAAGGTTGCGAACTTTACAGCATCACCTCGTGGTGGGGTTGGTGCATCTCTTGCAAACACCGTTGATTTCCTGACCTTTGGTAAGTACAAAGGCTTCAATATCACAGACAATACGATTCGTGAGTACGAACAGGCAACTGGCAGGGTCTTAACTGCCGAACAGCGCAAAGCCGTAACCTATGCCGTTCGCATGATTAACAACACGACAAGTCCCGAAGCCCGTGAGAAAATCTTAAATGCAATCGAAGACTACAACGATTTGCGGAACCGTATCATCAGCAACTTCCCACCGGAAGCACAGCAGCAGGCTGGCGAACTGTTCACGCAATCCTTTGCACAGGCATCTAGCTTAGGTCCCCTTGCTGCCCTACACGCTCTTTCTGTGAACAAACTAGATGTTCGCAAACTGAAGGGCTATGATGCAACCTATATGGTTGACCTGATGAATCAGGCAGACGCACAGGTTAAGGCAACAGAAGCTGCCTTAGATAACTTCCAGAATTTCCTGAACGCCACATCGGACATTGCTGACCGTGAAACCGTGCAGGCAATGCTCGACAATACCCGTAACGCAACGCAACAGTTCAAACGGGATTTGGATAAGCGGGCAGAAGCCACCTTGGATGTTATGAACGACATCCGCAAACAGGTGCTTGCTGACCCGACAATCGATGTACCAGAAGGCTTCTTGAACAATCTCGTAGAAGCAGATGTCGCAATGAAGAAGCGTCTTGGTATCTTAGTTGACGAACGCAAATCAATCGGGGAAAACTTGACTGACCTGTACAACGGCATTACCCAGCGGGTTACTAGCCTGCGTAACTATCGCGGTAAAGGTGTTGGGTACGAAGCGGGTCTTTCACGAACCCTAGAAGATGTGTTCGACGCCCACTTGGAAGGAATGCACCTGAAGGGCAAAGTGGCTTACGACAAGGTTCGCAAAGCTGCGGAACAGGCACCTGCTATCGATATGCACGATGCGGTTATTGACCTGATGGAAAAAGCTGGTGAAACAGAAATGCACCGTTTCTTTAGCCCAGAAGGTCAGTTCTTTGCAGGCCGCATGGGTAAGATTACCTATCGCGTGTTCGATGATATGGTTAAGAGAACCATTCCATCTGAACAGATGGCTGAGATTCGTGAAGCCCTTCTTTCGAATGGATATGGGCAAGAGCTTGTTCAAAGCATGACAGACCTAGAGATTGCGTTGGAAATGCAGCGGTTGTCGCCAGACTTCAAGCCGTTCGCAAAGGCCAATGCTTACGAGGTTGATGAGATGCGCCGCGCATTCGGAGACTATGCGTACCGTGTACGGAACACAATGCCCGAACTGGGACGCGAGGTAAACAAGTTCAAGACCAACTTGGATAATCTGATTCGCAAGCAAGACGGTGCAACCTACACCCTTTTGGAACAGGCGCGGCGAACCTATCGGGATGAGATTGGTGACCGTCTCCGTTCGCGGGGTACGCTTCGCAACCTAGATGCGTCTCGTGAAGGTGGTGAAAAGGTAACTATCGAGGCTACTGACCTGACACGGTATCGCTACAAGAATGTAACGCCCTTGACCGTGTTCCGCCCAATCTCCACCAAGATTACGGGTGCCCTGCAAGGTAAGCCTGATGACCAAAAAGCCATCAAGGATATGGTTGACAACTTGGTTACGGACTGGGCAGACCGTGTAGATGGTCAAAGCGTCTTTGATTTGGACAGCGAAGAGGGCAAAGCCAAGTTCGAGGCAATCCAAAACCTGCTCACCGAACAGGTCTATTCTGACTGGGCAGAACGAGCCACAGCAGTTTTCGAACGGGTGGAAGGTCCATCTAGCCTCTTGGAAGGTGGCGGCTACAAGTTCAAAAACCTTGCGGACGAAGCGAACATCACAGAGCGCATGATGGTTAAGGTTCGCCAGAATGGTGAGGTCGTTGAGGTTCCCTTGGTCAACTTGGGTGACATGTATTCCGAAGCCCGCGATATTACCAAGCTACTTCGCGAACAGTCTAGTGTTCGCACCAAGTATGAAGAGTTTGTAACCAGCTTTAACGACACGGCTTCCGTGGTTCGCAAAAACGCGGACAACAATGTGGCTGCGGATAAAGATGCCTTGGATGCCTTGCGTAGGTTCTCTGGTGATATAACACCAGACCAGTTCTACGACCAGTTCATCTTGAACGGTAGCGAAAGCAAGTTCAGTACCCTGCGGGATACCTTCATACCTGCAGTCGTAAAGACTGGCAAGTCTGCAGACGAAGCAGAAGCTATGTTTGACAAAGCGGTTCGCAGCCTTGTGTCACGCGGCTTTATGAACCGTGGTGACTTGCGTCCTGTAGAAGGCTTGAAGATGACAGCCTTGGATGGGGATAAGCTAAAGGTTCGCCAATTCATGTCTCCACAGACCATGCTCTTGGATGTTCAAGAGAATCGTGAAATGTTGAATATGATACTTGGCCCAGACCATGTAAATTACCTGCGTGACATTGCAGACTTCTTAGACAGGGCTGCTTCTAGCCGCGTTAATGTAGAAGGGATGGTTCGCGGGTACTCTGTGAACGAGGGCTTGAGCCGCTTATACAATATCAGCCGTGGTATGGTTAGCCCCCTCTATGTCACATCAGAGTTTGCAGTTCGTTTGGCATCGTCTTCTGGTATCGAAGTATTGCAGCTTGCAGCCGGTAACAAAGATGCGGCTCGTATTATCAACAACATGTTCCAGTATCCCGAACTGGTTACACGAACCGATGTGGACAACCTAAACGAAATCCTTGCGGAGTTTGTGTTCACCGAACTGGCTCGTATGGGACAGCGTGAACTGCCCGACTATTACATGCCACAAGAAGGAGAGGTAAATGAAACCAATATCAAAGGACAATAAAGGGCTTGCCAAGCTTCCCAAGCCTGTTCGAAACAAGATGGGCTACATGGCTCGTGGCGGCAAGACCAAAGGTTATGCCTATGGCTCGATGGTTCGCACACCCATGAATCCAGAGACAAGTATGACATCTATGATGAATCCTATGCAGCCTCGTCAGCAGCAGGGTATGGGTATGATGTACGGTGGAAAGGCCAAAAAGAAAAATGGCTACTAGAACTAAGACAGTTCCCGCACCAAAGGGCTATCACTGGATGAAGCACGGTTCAGGATATCGCCTAATGAAAAACCCTCGCGATGGCTATAAGCGTCACAAGGGTGCTAGTTTACGTGCTAAATTTACAGTTCAGGAAACCCACAAAAAGGGTTGACAAGCGGTTCGCGAACTCCCATCTATAGGCAAAACAACAACAAACCAATGGAGAGAATCATGTACGGTTTGACTGATATCCTGAACTTCTACAGCCGTAGCCCAGTTATGATTGTGAGCGAAGCTGTGGTTCAAGAAATGAAGAAAGAGCAAGATGCTGCTCGTGCCAAGTATCTCAAAGGTATCCGCGATAAAATTGATGCGGAACTAAAGGACTTGGAACCTACAGAAGAAGCTGCTGCTTAAACATAGCGGCTAGATTTCTCTAGCATCTCGTCTCCCATAGACTTTAAGAAACGAAGAAGACTTGCCACTTTGAAGGTTCCTTCATACTCTGGCAGGTCTTTTTCCATTAGGGACACAAACTGGTCTGGGTTCACACAATCCATATCCATCTCTATGTTTCCCTTATCATTCATACGGGCTGTGAGTTTGAATAGTTCAGCTTTAGGATGCTTGTTGCTCATTCTTATACGCCTTAATTACATCTGATGAAAACAACTTCTGTATGTTCAGAAGGTAAAGCCGTGAAGCGTTGTGGTCACCACCGCTCACGGTTTTTTTGTAATCTAGGTTGTCTATGATGCGTTTCAAGGACGGAACGTCAAACACCAAGGTAGCAAAGGTTTCGTCACCAATGCACAGGTTGTGGAACCAGTAGTCCGCTTCTGTGGCTGCAATACCACTAGGCTTGCCATACGATTCGTACTCAATACAAATGTTGCCTGTTCGAACCCACATGTCTCGTTCAGACTTCACCTCTATCTTCTTATCGGTTAGCATCTCTGCAACCCGCTGTTCGCGAACCTTTCCATAGGACAGGTCTAAATCGAACTTCTTGCGGTCACAAACTGCTGGTTCCATAGAAGTCATGCCGCTTCCTCTTCCTTTACAGACTCTACCAAGGTGTTCGTAAAGCTGTTCTCTGCAGCAATCATTTGGTCTAGATTAAATCGTGCCTCTGCAATTCTAGCACGAAGATTTTTAACCTGCTGTATCAGATACTTCTGATGGTCATCTAGACTTTCGACATCATACTCTGTGTCGTTGATGGTAATTTTATCTTCTTCAGTCACTTTCATTCTCCTCAAGATTAGGTAACCATACTTCTACATCTGAACCACAGTTGGAGCAGTGCAGGAATGTGACCATAATGTAATACAAGTCATCATCCCTGTCAACATCACTCATCCAAGTTAGTTCACTATTGCAGTGCCAGCACTTCATATCAGGCCGCGTTCAAATCCACGACTTCACAAACACCGGCTGTGCAGGCAAGTTCCCGCGAACCACTGGTGTTATCTTCCTTCTCGAAGTCAGCCAGCTTTTTCCAGTCAATAGTT